>Ga0209753_1000230_pt1 | contig 22793 bp, 21 predicted proteins | sample METZYME_3_550m_FD_187550 | JGI IMG/M metagenome (GOLD analysis project Ga0209753, IMG submission 187550) | Marine microbial communities from oxygen minimum zone in mesopelagic equatorial Pacific - METZYME_3_550m (SPAdes) (version 2) | ecosystem: Environmental > Aquatic > Marine > Oceanic... | reverse complement strand
TTGCAGCATTGTTTGCAGTTTCCGGTGCAGCTAAGCCTTTTATGGAACCTTTTCCGAATTCCTTGCGTTCTTCCGGACTGGCAAGATTTCGTTCAACAGCATAACCGAGGAAAGAGGCAATAGTCGCGCCTGTTCCCGGCATGACTCCAATCAAAAACCCCTGAATTGACTGCCTCCCGATTACTGGTGCAATGGCTTTGGCTTCTTTGCGGTTAATGCGAAGATTTGAAATTTCCTGTGATTGTTTTGAACTGCTTTTTTGACTGCGAATCTTGTCTATTGCAAGAAAGAATGCTTCTGGAACTGCAAACAATCCCATTGCTAAAGTGACAAAATTAATTCCACTCTGCAAATCCATTATGCCCAGGGTAAATCGTGGTGCTTGGAAAAGAGACGACTCCCCGACTGTAGCCAACATCAGTCCCAGCAGTGTCATCATAACTGCCTTGAGAACTTTACCTTTGCCGGCAAAAGCAGAAACTGCGGACAAACCAAGCAGCATTAAGGCAAAGTATTCAGCGGACCAAAATAAAATCGCAAAGCTGGCCAATGCCGGCGCAAAAAACATCAACAACACCACCCCAATAGTACCTCCGGAAAAAGAAGAAATCGCCGCAATTGTTAATGCCTTACCAGCCTGTCCCTCGCGAGCCATTGGATAACCGTCAAAAGCCGTTGCCACTACTGCTGCCTCACCAGGAGCATTAATTAGTATTGAAGAAGTGGAACCTCCGAAAATTGCACCATAATAGACTCCGGCCAGTAAAATCAGGGTTGTCGAGGGATCACCGATCTGAAGACTTACTGGAATCATGATAGCAACCACCGACATTGGCCCAAGTCCGGGGAGCATTCCGATGATCGTACCGACAAAACATCCTAAGGCTGCAAAAAACATGTTCTGAAAAGTAAAGGCCGTTTCCAGACCCAGCAACATTCCATCAAGCATTTGATTCCTCAAAAAAAAGTTGCTTGGTGAAACGCGACGAAGATTTTTTAGGGGGACTATAAAATTGAATTATAATTTTTAAAGTCATTGGTAGATCCAGCTAGGCCAGGGTCGTAAGAAAATAGTCAAAACTTGATCAACCAAATACCAAACGAGCAGGCTGGCAGTGATTGAAATAGGGACGAGTAAAGTGTAGCGTCGTTCACCTAGCAAAACTCCTCCTAGAACCAGAAACGCTGAGGTACAGAAAAGAAAACCTAATACACGTAGAGACAGGGCAAAAACAGTCGCTAGAACCAAGAGTCCAATGCCCTGACCCCAGTTAAAATTTTGAGGGTTTTTAAGATATTCTCCATCTGGTCGATTGACGGTTCCATCACCTTCAATTTCGATATCTGGAGCTTGTGGTTGGATAATAATGGCGATAGAGCAAATGACACCGGCAATGGCCAAACCAATTGGCATGGTGTTTGGTCTTACCGCTAAAAAACGCTCAAAAGGTAGGAGATGGTAGCTATAGGCGAGGTAGCCATAGCCGCTGGAAAATGCCAGCAGCACCAAAGCCACCGCGCGATTTAGATCCAGCATGGTGAATTGGGGAAGAGATTCAGATTTCCGGAAAGCCCAAAACTTTCCGGAAATAACGAAAATATTTGGTCTACAAGAATCCCAGCTCACGCATCAGATCTCCTATAACTTTTTCCTGTTCTGCGAGGAAAACCATGAACTTGTCGCCAGGGTTATATATGTTGACCCAACCATTGCGGGCGCGGACTTTTTCCCACTCTGGAGTTTTATACATTTTTCCGAGAACCTCAATGTAGGCTTTACGCATATTGCTCGGCAGGTCTGGAGCAGCAAAAAATCCTCTCCAGTTGACGAAAGTGACATTGTAGCCTTGCTCGATTAATGTAGGTGCATTGGGTGCCGCATCCACACGTTCTGATGAGGTCACTGCTATCATGCGGACTTTGCCAGCTTTTTCCATGCTGACAGCCTCTGAGAAACCTGTGGAAAGTGCATCTCCTTCTCCGGATAGCAGCGCGGCCATAGCCTTCCCTCCTGCATCAAAAGGAATGTATTTTACTTTTGTAGGGTCTGCACCGGCAGCTTTGAAGGCCATTGCAGGAACCAGATGGTCCATACTTCCCGGAGCAGAACCGCCGACGATGGCAACGCTTTCAGGATTCTTTTTGTAGGCTCTGACAAGGTCCTTGAAGTTTCTGTAAGAACTGCCTGCAGGAACAACGAGTGCAGCATAGTCTCCGATGGTTCCAGCGATCAAGGTCAGGTCCCTGAAATTCTGGGGAAAGACCTTTGTTAGTGATCGGATGACTATTGGTGTTGAGTTTACCATCAATGTGCCGTGATTGCTTTTGGAGTTTTCGATTAAGTAGCCGATGGCTTTTCCGCCACCTCCACCTGACATATTTTCAAAAGTTGCTGAGCGAATCAAACCAGCTTTTGTCAAGGCTTCTCCAGTGCCTCTTGCAGTTCCGTCCCATCCACCGCCAGCACCACCGGGAATAAGAAAATGGATTTTGTTGATTTCTACTGCAGTAAGGCTGCCTGTGGAAAGAGCGACTGATGCGATTGCAATTGCAATCACTTTAACGAGATTTTTCATATTTGTTCTCCTATATGGATAATTAATAAAATGGCTTGAAACCAGGGATTAAGACAAAACCAAAAACTAAGTGGTTTTGACCGGCCACGATCTAAACATATAAGAATTGAGATCGCAGCTTCATAGTTTCATGCACCCGCAGATTTCAGTCAGAAATCTCTGGAATGCATTCTTGGGAAACTGATGCTAAACTAGAGATGAGAGTAAGTAAAGATTACGCAGTTAAAAAATGTTCATTTTGTTTTAGTCATTTTGTTCATTTTGTTCACAGTTAATATTTATAACAACAAAAAATGATACAGTCATTTAAAACCATTTCATTACCAAATTTTTTATTGCCCGGAACTCTGCATGGACGGATGCTGTTGCTGATGTTCCTTTTGCTTAGTGCATTGATCGGCATTACATGGTTGATGGTATCCACACTGGTTTCCTCAATCCTCGAAGAATACATTGGGCGGAATGCCCTGAATGTATCGAAGGCAGTTTCCCTCACAACGGTAGTGCAGGAGGGCTTGAAAAATAAAAACTCTACACAGATACAGCTTTATGCTGAATCAGTGCGTAAAGCAACAGGCGCACGTTTTGTGGTTGTTGGAGACCATGAAGGTAGGCGCTTTAGTCACCCTGTGCCGGAGCGGATTGGAAAGTTCATGGTTGGCGGAGATAATCCTCGTGCTCTGGAAAAAGGTGAGGCGTATGTCTCCAAAGCAGTTGGTACGCTAGGACCGTCGATGCGTGGGAAAGTTCCTATTTTTGATGGTTCAGGTAAGGTGATTGGGGTGGTCTCTGTTGGTTATTTGCAGGAAACAGTAGAAAGTGTTACAGAGGGTTATCTACAACGTGTTTTGCTTTGGGTATGTGGTCTTTTTTTGCTTGGCGGAATTGGTACATGGTTAATTGCGAAAGACGTAAAGCGGTCTATTTTTGGATTGGAACCACTGGAGATTGCACGTTTATTCAGGGAACGTAATGCAATTTTGGAATCCATTAGGGAAGGAGTTGTTGCAATCAACGATGAGGGTCGTGTCACTATGATCGATCATGAAGCCGCAAAAATCTTGGACATCCCTCCTGAATCAGGTATTGGCACACCAATTGAGTCAATCTTACCTCAAACCAGGATGCTAGAAGTGTTAAAAAGCGGAGAAGGACAATTCGATCAGGAGATGATGGTAGGTGGAATTGAGTTAGTTGTCAACCGTGTACCGATTTGGCAGAATGATCAGGTAACCGGTGTAGTTTCAAGTTTCCGACGAAAAGAGGAAATAGATCGGCTGGCTAAGGAACTGACCCAAATCCAGGAATATTCAGAAGCCTTAAGAGCCCAAACACACGAGTATTCCAACAAACTGCACACCCTTGCCGGGCTAATTCAGCTTGGTTCTCATCGTGAAGCCCTAGATTTGATTGGTCGGGAGACTTCCGGATATCAGGAACTGCTAGGAACATTGGCTGTGAAAGTACCGGAACCGTTACTGTCTGCAATAATTCTTGGCAAGTATAATCGTGCACAGGAAATGCGGATCAAATTTGAACTGGATCCGGAAAGCCGCATGATCGATATTCCACAAAAGATCAATCGGGAAAAAATAGTAACAATCCTTGGAAACTTGCTGGAAAATGCGATTGAAGCAGCACAGGAAAACACTTCCGGACTTCAAATGGTAAAGCTTTCAATGACGGATTATGGTAATGATCTTATTTTTGAGGTAGAAGATTCCGGTTCAGGCATTGAAGATGAATCCATGGAGTTATCACTTCAACATGGTTTTTCAACTAAATCCGGAACTGGACGCGGTGTCGGGCTTTCTCTGGTGCACGAAAATTTGCAATTACTAAGTGGTCATTTGACAATAGTCCGAAGTTCCATCGGAGGTATGCGTTTTACAATCTACATTCCTAAATAACTTGAATAATTTGCAGTAATTATATGACTCTGCGTGTACTGATCATTGATGACGATATCCGTATTGCGGAAATTCATCGACGATATGTTGAAAAAACTCAAGGTTTTGAAGTAGTCGGCATTGCCAACAACCTCGAAGATGCACAATCTCAACTTGATGTTCTGGAACCCGATTTGTTGTTGCTGGATATTTTCTTTCCTGAAGGTAATGGATTGGAATTTCTGAAAAAGGCGCGTATGCACAATCAACAGGTAGATGTAATTCCTATCACTGCGGCAAAGGAGGTTCACTTATTCAATGAAGCACTTCATGGCGGAGTGTTTGATTACATACTCAAACCAGTAGTATTTACACGGTTTCAAGCAACGTTAGAGCGTTACAAACAAACAAAAAATCAACTTTCGAACATTGATCAGCTGAACCAGTCAGAAGTTGATATTGCTCTTCAAACAGTAAGAAGTGGGGACTTGCGAGAGTTCCCGGAATTACCTAAAGGTATTGACAGACTAACGTTAGAAAAGGTACAACACGTATTCAGCTCATTGCAAGGTTCAGGATTAACTTCTGAAGAAGTCGCATCACAGATAGGAGCAAGCCGTACTACTGTAAGACGTTATCTTGAATATTTAGTTTCGCAAATTATTTTAGATGTAGATGTGAGTTACGGAGGAGTCGGGCGTCCTGAACGTCGATATTTCAGAAAGCAGCCCTGAGCAGGTACGAAAAATTGCTTTTAAGTTGAGGAAATAAATGATTTTATTCTGATCATGTGTTTGTGTTTAAGGTGATTGTTTTGACGTAAGGGGTTTTGCAGAACATAATAACTTCAATTAAATTAATTCTATCATACATTAGGTAATCAGGTTGGAACTGACAAAAACTACTTCCTAATTGTTCATGAAAAAGGTATTTCATGAAGTTGCTGGGGTAAAGATAGTAAATTGTAATCAGTACAACAAAGCTCCAAAACATGTACACAAAATTTCTATTAAGTGGGTGACTGAAACCGATCAATTATATAATATGGTTGACATTCTTGAAAAAATGTTTGATAATTCCCTGAGTTCAAAGGAAAAGGCGGGCACCTTGAGTGTACAAAAATTCTGCCTAACATATTGAAAAATCAAAATCATCAGCATGGGAAGGCAAACAACATTCTTGTGCAGAAAATAAAGGATAAACAAAAAAGAGAGTGAAATGGAATTTGGTGAACAAATGATTCAGTGGCGGGAGGCGTCTGGGTTGACTCGAAAGGAGTTTGCCCGAAAACTCAGCGTTTCACTGACTGCTGTAAAAAATTGGGAAACTGGACACTCCACACCAAAACTGACAAAATACAGTGAAATTGCCAAAGTATTAGCTATTGACGTGCGAGAGATGGGGTTGGATAATGATCTTGATCTTGACCGGATAGGTGACCGTATCAAATATGCCCGTTTGCTGCGTGGAATGTCGATTGAGGCGTTCGCCTATGAGCACGGTTTTGCAATTCAAACTGTAAAGAGCTGGGAGTCGCATGCATCTGAGGTGACAGAAGCCTCCTTGGAGCGTATTTCACGTGCTTTAAAAATTCCCTACCCATTCTTTGATATGAAGAAAGATCCCCATCAAGAACTAGCCGAACTCAAATAATCAACGGGGGTTCCTAATTATTTTTTGCGCTCCACGATTTAGTTTCGAGTCCGTTTGACGGCATCTCTAAATATTTGATTACTTGTTTCTTGTTGCAACGCAAGTTCGTAATGTTTTCCTGCCTGGTATATCTCTCCACTGGCTTCATATGCTAAACCTAAGTTGTACTCATCTTCTGCTGCACGTCCATCCAATCCTTGAAGATAGGTAATTGCCTCCTGGTAGGCATTTCCACGGATCAGTGTCGCTGCAACCGAATCCCCATCTTGAACCAATAAATCTGCTGTTTCATGATAAGGGCTGATTTGTTCAACATATTTACGCGCCACCTGTCTCCCAAGTCTGATTTTCAAATCCAAAGCAGTTTGTGGGACCTGAATATTCTGTTCAAGGTTGAATCCTCTTGCAAAATATTCAGTGGGGCTTGTAAATGACAAACCCGCCCTGTCAATTCTCGAGAGAAAAGATTCTGACAAATCCTCATCCTGCTGGTAGCCTTTGACGATGGCTGTCTTAATATTCCGCGGCAAATGAGAAGTTTCGGGAGCACCTCCCCATTTGCGGGCATAGAAAGTGCGAAAGGTTTGCGGTGGAACAACATCACGTCCATCACTTTTTCGAAGCAGAGCAAATTCAACTTCAATCGCAGCTAATTGTTCCACATAAGGAGTCGGAACATCAAATCCGGCTCCGGAAGACTCAGCTCCCATTGAAACGGCACTTGCCAGCAAAGATTGTTCAAGGGTGGCACCTTTGTTTTTTATATTTGTGAAATAAGAAAGGGCCTCCTGCGACTCAATTAAGACCTGAGAATATTTTACTTTTCCTTGCAGAACTGCAACTTCTGCAGCATCCGGAAGTGCACCGCTATAACCGGTTTTCTCCCCTGTAGTGTTGATCAGTTGATATGGAGAGTGAAGAGAAAGCTCGTGTACCAGAGCGGCCCTCACTAGGTCGGCAATTTGAGATGCTTGTTCTTTATTTGAAGTGAACCCGGAGATCGTTGGTTCTAACTGTTTATCAGCCCATTGAAAAATTCCGGAAGATCCAGATTCAACTGCTTTTGGTAACTTGATTTGTTTGGGAATAATTTGAAATTTACCAACTGCAATGTACTTAATTTTCTCTACTCTTTGAATTGGAGGGCGCTCGACTTGGAAGCTGATTTTAGGTGCACAAGCCGTAAGCAAAGTTGCAAAAATGCATAAATGCATAAAGGTCCTGAAGCGTGTAACAGGAACAGCTTTCCTCTTTGCAGAATTAAAGAAGCTCAAAATTTGAAAGAGAATACGTTTCATAAAGAAATTTCTTGAGCAGTTGAATAATGTTCTGTAACCTTACTGGCGCGATTCAAGCTGCCTCTGTACTTGCGGGTGTTCACGTTGAAGCCTTTCTATTCGTCCCAGTCCCTGGGCAAAAACAAGGTTTTCCGGATCAGCCTGCCAGGCCTCTCTGTAAGTTGTGTGAGCGAGTCCATAATCTCCAACTGCTTCAAAACAGAGCCCCAAGTTATAAAGATCACTTGGATCTGGATTCTCTGCAGTGGCTTGTTGTAACTGCTCAATTGCTAAATCGTAAGCACCGGCTTCAATCAAAATTATCGAATTTGGAAATTCTCCATTTGCAATGGGATAACTGACAGTTTTGTCTGTGACTGCAACCCTTTGTACAAATTCGCTGGCAATGGAAAGTGCTAAATCCGCAATTATTTGCTCAAATGAAGGAAGAACTTCTGAAGATGTTTCTATGGAATCAGGCTCGGTTGTTTTTGAAGGTGTAATAGCAGATGTTAAACCCTGAGCAATTTGCTGAAAACTTTCTTCATTTTTTCCGCCTATCCGCTTGGCATAAGTTCTGGTCTCAAAAGTAGTCGCCACAACTTCTGTAGGTGCTAAACGAGTCATTTTTATTTCAAGTCCCAATGTGCCGCGAGTTGATTTGTAGGGCCACCAAACTACCTGATCGACTGTTAAGTTTAAACCGAGATCTCGCCTGGAACGAGGAGGTCGGAAATATTCCAGACTTTCTTTACTCAAATCAACTCCATCTGTACGTTCGATTTCAAGCCAGAGCTTTCCGTTGATAACTGCATCAACATCTCGAGTTTTGTAGCCGCGTACTGACACTAACTGTTGCAGAGCGGCATCGTTTCTCAGCTTTTCAAATTCATCAGTAAAAACAACTTTGAAGAACGGAGTGGCTGTTAACAGATTAATTACCCGTGCCCGTACAGAACGGCTGATTGATTTCTCCTGTGCCTCAGTTAATGAAACTGGGTGAATTTTCCAGACACCGTTTCGCTCAGTTTTATATTTCAGTGAAATTTGACCAATCTCGAACCCGCCTATTGCTACATTCCTGATTCCCCTTGTATTGATTTCTGCAGGGATTCGCGCAGTAAATGTGGCAGTTGCGCAGCTTGTCAACAAGAAAGCGCCTAAGGATAAAATTATCAAAATTTGATTAAAGATATAGTTTTTAAAAAATTTCATTGTCATTCTTGTTTTTTTATTCTTGAGTTTGCTTGGCCAATGTTCTTGTATCAGCAAGATAACGACGTGTGCGTCCGACACCCTGAGCGTAAAGTTTGATTCCTGGACTTTTTTCAAGGGCCGCAATATAAAACCTTCGTGCATCTTCGTAATCTTCCCGACTAACAGCGCTGGCTTCATATGCCAAACCCAAATTATACCAGTCTTCCGGATCACGCTCACCTTCAGGAATTGCTTCAATTATTAACCGGGCTTTTTTTACTTTTCCCGCATTAAGTAAATTCCCTGCACCAGCTTTACCTCCTGAAGCGGTCTCTGCTCCAACCAAAACCTTGTAAGGAGATATTGTGCGGATAAATGACATCAGTGTTTGGTTCACCAACTGCTCAATTACCCGCCGTTTTTCTTTAGCCGGCAAGTCGTTTATTCCAGGCACTGGCAGGCTCTTCTGGCCATAGTAGGTCTGTTTTGGATTGCTGCGTCCGGCTAAGGCAACTTCACGAATCGGAATAGGGAAAATAGGTATTCTGGTGATGCTGATCAGGCTCCCCAAAGTCAGGGAGATCAGGTGGCTTTCTTTGATATTGCGATAGGAATCCTTTTCAGTAATGCTGCGTCCAAAGCTGGCAGAATCTGCACGAATTGCTAATGTTTCCCTTGAAAGGCCGATCGTAGTAAAACTAAAATTTGCCTGCGCGAAAAGAGAAAGGTTTTTGTAATTATAAATCCGGACGACCTGGTTTTTTGGCGGAACAACTTCGCTCAAACCTGCTATTGCAAATGCCGAAGAAAGTGCCAGTTCAGTCACATCACTGGCAAAAGCACCTCTCCGGCAAACATAACCTCTCCAATTATCCAAAGTAATGGCTTCATCAGAAATTGCTGCTGCACCTGCAGAAGAAAGTCTTCCTCCAATTCCACCTGTGCAGGTGGCGAGGTCAGTGAATTGTCCTCGATCCACTTCACCTCCGCTGGTTACTTCCCCTTGAACAATGGCGACAGTATCCTTTTCCGAATCAATTTGGCTTTCGTTAAAAGTGTCTACCACACTGACTTTGAAGCGCCCCAAACGATTGAGTTCCGCGGCCAGTTGCTGCAATACTTGAGATTTAATTCCAAGCAGATCGTTTGTATCAGCCACCAAATCTGAGCGGATAAATACTTTTTTTACCTTACGTGGCACAGTGATTCTGGAAGGCCGTTGAACCTCGAATTTAGAAAGTATCGGTTCAGCACAGGCTGAGACGAGAACTAAGGCACAAAAGCACAAAGGTGCAAAGTGTTTCAGGCGCATTACAGCAGAATTTTTCATATTTGCTTTTAGTCTTCTTAAAGTTTTGGCAGTTCGCAACGTACGCAACACTGATGGAAATTGCGGCAATAATCATGTTGAATCTGGATCAAGCCTTGCCGGTTTCCAAAAGTGTTCAGTTTTAGTTTATGTAATTTTGGCAATTCTGGAAACCATAAACGTTTTTCCATGAAACGTATTTTGCTGTTTGAGGTTTCTTCAGGCAAAATCATGAACAATCGATAAAGTGATTTCTCCATCTCTGGAAATAAGTTGTTTTTACTCATGAAAGGTCAATTGACAAGTCAAGAAAATGTCCGTAGAATTTACCTTCAGATCATAAAACAGAAAATTGAAAGATACAATTTCAACTCTATGTCAACACAAACCATTACTCCCGACGTTTCTGGATATTACGGTGAATATGGTGGCATGTTCATTCCTGAAATTTTGCGAACCACTTTTGATGAACTTATTGCGGTTTTTACTGAAGCAAAGGCTGACCCGGAGTTTTGGCAAAGTTACGTGGATGTTATGCAAAGTTATTCTTGTCGTCCAACTCCAGTAACGCTACTGGAAAATTTTGCAAATTCATTAGGCGGAAAATTTCAGATTTTTTGCAAACGTGAAGACTTGAACCACACTGGTGCGCATAAAGCGAATAATGTGATGGGACAGGGTTTGCTCGTTAAGCGTATGGGCAAAAAACGGATCATCGCAGAAACAGGAGCCGGACAGCACGGCGTTGCAACTGCCACCATGGCGGCAAAAATGGGACTGGAATGTACGGTTTACATGGGTTCAGTCGATGTGGAACGTCAGCGACCGAATGTTTTTTGGATGGAGCAGCTCGGAGCAAAAGTGATTCCCGTGACTGAAGGTACTGCCACCCTGAAAGACGCGATCAATGCCGCCATGCGTGACTGGGCGGAAAGTTTGGAAACCACGCATTATGTTTTGGGAACAACCTGCGGGCCTCATCCGTTTCCGGAAATGGTGGCTTGGTTTCAGTCAATTATTGGTCAGGAATCTCGTGAGCAGATGCTAAAACTTTCCGACAAACTACCAGACAGAATTTATGCCTGTGTCGGAGGAGGTTCCAATGCGAGCGGTATTTTCCTTCCGTTTATCGAAGACGAATCTGTGGAATTGGTCGGTGTAGAAGCCGGAGGTCATGGGCTCGATACAGGAGCACATGCTGCCCGCTTTTCTGGAGGTTCGGTGGGAATTGCGCAAGGCTACAAAACGTATTTCTTTCAGGACGATGAAGGTCAAATGCTGCATACACACTCAATTGCGGCCGGGCTGGACTACATAGGAGTCAGCCCGATTCTGAGTCATCTCCATGATCAAAAACGCATTCGCTTTACTGCTGCCACAGATGAAGCTGTTATTTCTGCCACAAAACTTCTCATTCGCACAGAAGGCATCATTCCCGCTTTGGAGAGTAGTCACGCTTTCGCCTCGGTGGTTGAGGAAGCCCCGGACATTCCTGATGGAACCCAAGTGCTAATCAACCTTTCTGGTCGCGGCGACAAAGATATTTTTAATATTGCTGAAGCTATCGGTGACGAAAAATGGCAGGAGTTTTTGCAAACAAGGGCTCTGAAGCACTGAAGTTGTCGTAATTCGTAATTTTCATGAATCTAACTGAATATTTAACAAAACGACTAAAAAAACGTAAAATCCTGTTGATGACCCATGTCGTGGTGGGCTATCCTTCGCTGGAGGCAAATTGGAAAATGCTGGAAGCGATGGGCGGTGCGGATGTGGATTTAGTGGAACTGCAAATGCCGTTCAGTGAGCCAAGTGCGGATGGTCCACTTTTTGTCAAAGCAAATCAGGAAGCGCTTCGTAAGGGCATTCGCTGGCAGGATTATTTTGACTTGATGAAGCGCGCAAGCGAGCAATTTGATTTCCCAGTTTTGATGATGGGCTATTGCAATACTGCTTTCAGTATGGGATTTGAAGCTTTTTGTGCCAATATTCGCAGGCACTGTGGAGAAGGTTTCATTATTCCTGATTTACCTTTAGAAGAATTTGGAGAACTGTTTAAACTCAGCCGTGACCAGGATCTTGATCCAATCATGCTCTGTACTCCAACTAACTCTGAGGAGCGCCTGCAGAAAATCTGTTCGCACGGCAGCGGATTTATTTACTGTGTTGCACGCAAAGGAGTGACTGGACAAAATACTCAGCTGGATCTGGCTGTAGAGAATTTTTTGCGTCAGTGTCGGCAATACACTGATTTACCGCTGGCTCTGGGCTTTGGCTTGTCACAGCGCGAAGATTTATGCCAGCTGCATGGAAAGGCGGAAATTGCCATCGTCGGTTCTGCCTTGCTGAAAACCTGGGAAGCAGAGGGCGAGTCTGGTTACCGCAAGCACTTGATATCTCTTGCTGCTGCCAGAGAATGATTGGAAAAACTATGTCTGTCATCAGTCAAACCGATGTTGAAGCCTACGCGAACGATGGAGTGTTGCTGATAAAAAGCCTGCTTACTCGAAACGAGGTCTCAGATTTACGGGAAGGAATCGACGTAAACATCTCAAATCCCAGTTCACGTGCACAGGTTGCCAGTGATGAAAATGATCCCGGATGGTTCCTTGAGGATTTTTGCACCTGGCAGGAAAACCCAGCTTACCAAAGGGTAATTTTCGAGAGTGATATTTCAGAGGTTGCAGCAAAACTTATGTGCTCTAAAGAGGTTCGTTTGTTCCACGATCATATGCTGGTGAAAAAAAAGGGAACACTTCAAAGAACGCCATGGCACCAGGACCAACCGTACTATAACATTGAAGGAATGCAAAATATCAGTTTTTGGATTCCGGTTGATCCCGTACCGCTTGAATGGACACTTGAGTTTGTCGCAGGTTCTCACCAAGATCCTTGGTATATGCCACGAACTTTCCTCAAAAAACAGGCAAAGTGGTTTCAAGAGGGTGAGCTCAAAGAGCTTCCTGATGTCGAAGCAAATCCGGATAAATATCGAGTTCTTAGCTGGGCGCTGGAACCGGGAGACGCTGTGGTCTTTCACATGCTTACATTACATGCGGGAGCAGGAGCTGGCGCACTTCGCCGTGTTTTTTCGCTTCGTTTGATTGGCGATGACATTCGACATGCCCCTCGCTCTTGGAAAACTTCTCCGGAGTTTCCGGGACTTTCAGATCAATTGCCTGCCGGAGCACCAATGAATCATGAGTTCTTTCCGCTAATCTGGCCGGCAAGTCGAGCATAATTCATACTTTTACACTTCAGACATTCAAATCAATGTCAGTTCCTCAAGTAGAAACTCCGATGATGCGCCAGTTTAACGCAATCAAACGGGAACATCCGGATAAGCTTTTGTTTTATCGGATGGGAGATTTTTATGAAATGTTTGGAGACGATGCAATTGTAGGCGCAAAAGTTTTGCAGATTGCCCTGACTTCGCGGGACAAAAAAAAGAATAAATCTGTGCCGATGTGCGGCGTGCCATATAAGGCTTATGAACAATATTTAAATAAACTGACTGCGGCAGGTTACAAAGTGGCCATTTGCGAGCAAATGGAAGATCCTGCAAAAGCGGAGGGACTGGTTGCACGGGATGTAGTGAGAGTGGTCACTCCCGGAACTACAGTTTCACCGCAACTGATTGATCCTGACCGCAACCACTATTTGCTGGCAATCAATGTTGTTTTGAGTGCTCAGTGTTTAGGAATTGCCTTTGCTGATCTTTCTACAGGTGAGTTTGAGGTGGCAGAATTTCACTTAAATGAAAGTCACCGGTTCTACGATTTTCTCGCACAATTGACACCGCAAGAAATTCTGCTGACGCAAAGCCGTTCTGAGGCAGAATCCAGGTTTCTAGAAGAACTGGTGCAGCGGATGACTCAATTACTCGAGAAAGAAAATACTGTCGAAGTGGATTCTGCAGCCTCTTCTCAACTGGAAGCAGGGCTTCCGAGTGGACAGGTTTTCCCATCAGCAGGACGTTTTAATTTTATTGATCCATATCACTTTGATCCGGAGGCGACACAGCGGAATTTGAAAAAACATTTTGAAACACTGAATCTTTCCGGATTTGGGGTTGATGACTTACAGCATGGAATTTCAGCGGCAGGCGCGTTGTTGCGTTATCTGGAGGAAACTCAAAAATGTGATTTGAGCCATTTGACTGCCTTGAAGCGGCATGCCTTTGAAAAAACCATGCTTCTTGATGAGGCAACAGTGGCCAATCTTGAATTGTTTGAGAGCCAGTCCGGTGTAAGAAAACATACTCTTTTTCATATTCTTAATCACACTCAGACTGCAATGGGTGCACGACTTTTCAGACAGTGGCTTCGCCAGCCTCTGCTTGATGTTGAGGAAATTAATGAACGATTTGAATGCATTGAAGAGTTTCGGAGCAATTTTATGCTCTGTGAGGAATTTCGCGCAAGTCTGAGCGGCATCCAGGATTTGCCGCGAATAATAGGACGCATTACTTTTCCGGTGGCCGGTGTCAACGATCTTGTAGCTCTACGTGAATCGCTGGAACCAGTGCAGAAACTTCCCGATTATTTGGCAGAGTTACAGTCTCCATTGCTAAAAAAAATTGCCGAAAATTTTGATCCACTTGACGATTTATTAGATCTATTGCATCAACGTCTACAGGAGGTACCTTCAATTAGACTACGGGAAGGCGGTTTTATGGCCGCAGGAGTTTCCGAAGAATTGGATGAGTTGCGTGAAATTTCCAGAAATTCTAAACAATTTCTTAATGAAATGCTGCTGCGTGAACGGGAGAGAACAGGCATTAGCTCTTTGAAAATAAATTTCAATAAAGTCTTTGGCTACTACCTTGAAGTCAGCAATGTTCACAAATCCTCTGTTCCTGAGCATTACATTCGCAAACAGACATTAGTCAATGCTGAGCGTTACATTACTGCTGATCTCAAAGAATTTGAGGAAAAAATACTCATTGCAGAAGAGAAAATTGGTGAATTGGAGTATGAACTGTTTCAGCAGCTAAGATCTGAAATTAGCTCACATACAAGACGTGTTCAACTGTCTGCACTGGACATTGCAGTTGCAGATGCACTGGCAGGACTGGCTTTTGCTGCAGAACACAATCACTACGTACGTCCCAGCTTGCATCCACTGGAAGCTCCAAGAAAATTGTTCTTGAAAGACAGTCGTCATCCAGTGATTGAACAAATTGACCTGGGCGAAGTCTTTGTTCCGAATGATTTAGATATGGCAGAAACAAACTGTCGGATTATGTTGATAACAGGTCCAAACATGGCTGGAAAATCAACATACATGCGTCAAGTTGCGCTAAATGTTTTGATGGCACAATGTGGGAGTTTTGTGCCGGCATCAAGTTCTGAATTGTCAGTGGTTGATCGTATTTATACCCGAGTGGGTGCATCAGACAATCTCACACTTGGACAAAGCACTTTTATGTTGGAAATGAACGAAGCAGCTGCAATTCTGAACAATGCGACTGAGAAAAGTCTGATCATACTGGATGAAATTGGGCGTGGAACAAGTACCTTCGACGGTATCAGTATTGCTTGGGCTATAGTAGAAAATCTGCAAAAATTGGGTGCTCTGACACTTTGTGCCACTCATTATCATGAATTGACAGCCCTTGCTCAAGAACTGGATTCCGTTGAAAATTTCAGCGTACGTGTTGAAGAGGAGGGCGAAAAAATTGTTTTTTTGCGCAAAATCGTCTCAGGAGAAGCCGACAAAAGTTATGGAGTACAAGTAGCAAGACTGGCTGGACTGCCAAGAAGTGTGGTCAAACGTGCTCTTGAAGTGATGGAACAATTGGAAGAGACGTCAATGGTCCGCCATTTGCCTGTACAGATAGATGAGGTTAAGGAAAAACAAGAAATATTTGCAGAAGTTAGTGAGAAATCGGGCATTACGTGGAATGATTCCGGAAATGTTGGTCCTCAGTTGTCACTGTTTCCTGAGGAATCTCTCTACCTTGATGAGTTGCGCAAACTGAATTTGAATGACATGACACCATTGCAGGCTCTGAATTATCTTCATGAATTAACGGACAGACTACGGCACTAGAGAATAGAGGCCGGAAGATTGAAACCTGAACCCTGAATCTGGAATCAAAAAAATGCGAATTGCTGTTTACCCAACGAGTGCAAACCCTCCAACTTATGGTCATGCTGATATTTTGGTGAGAACTGCGAAGCAGTTTGAACATGTTTTTTGGTCGGCTGCAATGAATACGGAAAAGCACTATATGTTTACTGAAGAAGTACGTTTGTGCATGATGAATGAATATGTGCAGCATTACGATCTAAAAAACGTCACAGTTGAAGCCTTCTCAGGCTCAACTATTCGTTACGTGCAAGAACGTAAAGCGCAGGTAATTGTGAAAGGATTAAGGAGTTTGGACGATTTTCAGGGGGAATTTCAGCAAGCTGTTGGAAACAAAGGTATTGATCCTGAAATTGAAACCTTTTGCTTATTTGGAAAACCGGACCTTTTTGCCATCAACTCGACTCTTGTTCGTGAATTAGCATTTCTGGGAGAGTCAATTGAAGACTATGTTTTGCCATCTGTGGCAAAAATTGTGGATGATGCAATCCAAAAAGATCCTGATTTGTAAAACCTTAGTAAGTCAAAAACTATGAGTGCAATCAAGCTACGCATCGACTATCTGCTTTTTGGAGGCATAGGTTTAGTCCTGTTATTGTCAATGCTGACTGCAGATTTTTTGGATCCGACTGTTTTTAATCAGTTGTATCCTTCAGAAGGAATTCGGAACTGGACGGGGTTGGTCGGAGCATTAATCGGCGGTTCTTTACTGGAAATTTTTGGTCCATCGGCTTTGCTTCTTCCATGGCTTTTTGTCAGGACAGCTTTGCACCAACCTCGCCAGGTTTCCGGATTAGCAGGTACCTATTATGCGTTTGTTCTTGTTTTTTTACTTTCGATTATCCATGAAGTTGTCCTACTATCCGGCAATATAAAAACAGTTGAATTGGAGTTTTTCTGGCAGAACGGATATGCCGGCAGGTTAGCAGTAAATTGGTTGGAGCATTCAATCGATCTCACCTTGGGTTTATCTGCTTTGGCAGTCATGTTAATTTTTTCCATAGTCCGAATGATTCAGGTACTTTCACCCCTGCCTTTTATTTATGGTGTATTTAAAGTAGGACAAAAACTGCTTTCACTGCTGGCCAGCAAAATAAACCCACCTCCACCTGCAGAGATATTATCCAACGACACAATTGCCAAACTTCAAGGGAACAGTCACGTTTAAATGAAAACGCTTCTTCATAACCTGTCTTGGTGCGGAAGTGCAATAACCTGTTCCCACATTTCTTTTTGTACGTCCAGATCTTGATTTTTCACTAGAATACGGTCACCATTTAGTCATAGCTCTGATTCTGTCAAAGTTCTTGGTGCAGTCAGATGTTTAAATCTTTTGAATAGTAGAAAAAAATGAACGTCAAAATATATTACTGCGTGGTCTGAAACTACGAGCCCAGCGCGGTCAGTTTGGCTACGGAATTAAAAGAATCCTTTGCAGTGGATTCTGAACTTCTTTCAGGAGAACGTGGAGATTTTGAAGTGGTTGTGGATGGAAAAATTGTTTTTTCCAAGAAAAAACTTGCGAGGTTTCCGGAGCCTGGAGAAGTAACAAAGATAATCCGGAAATGAATATCTCGTAAATTACAGTTCTGACAATAGAAGTTTAGAGAACTGCAAAATATCAGATATTATTATAAAATCAAGAAGCTTGTCCGAGCTAATCTGTCAGACATAATTTGTCGATATTGGGTGTAAACAGGCAGTAAAAAGGCTGGAATGATACACTTGAAAAATGGCTCCTCTTTACTAATACAGGAATAATCTTAGAAATCGGCTTTTAGTGCCGCACGGATTTCGCGTTTAAGGTCCTTGTTGCGCTGTTTTGCCGCGGCCTCACGCTTGAGACGTTTTGCCAAAGACGGCTTGCAGTGAAATTTTCGTTTCTTGATTTCTTTAAAAAGACCCTCTCTGATCAAGGTACGCTTAAGTTGCATCATTGATCTGCCGACGTTACCATCGCGGACTTCAACTTTGATTGGCATGAATTACCTGTTTATGCATTTACAATATAAGTTATTCTATTCGCAACCTTTAATTATGATGCACAAACCTAATAAATACAACATTTTTATTGCTTTTTATCAGTTTCTTCATCGGGAGCAGGAAGAGCTGCCCGTTTTTTCAATTCAAGCAATTCTAATTCCATATCTGAAGAATCGTGTTCCAACTCCTCAAATTTGTTTTCTAAACTACCTTTGTCAGATTCCATGCCGATTTCCTGGTAGGCCTCAGCTCTTGCCTGCATGTTTTCCACCTTTTCTTCAACACGTGCTATTGTTTCCATGGCACCGGAAGTGTCTCCGAGGCCTTCCATAGTTAGAAAAATCTGTTCCTGAGCTTCTGCCTGTTTTTGTTTTACAGACAAGAGTCCTTTTTTGCGTTTGATTTCATCGATTTTGTCTTCCATAGTCTGGTAGCTGCTTCGGAGTGCTTCTGCATTGCTCCGATGCATCTCAAGCTGTTTTTCAAAATCTGCAGCACGGAAAGTATGTTCTTTTTTCCGGGTCAGTGCTTCCTTAGCTAAATGATCTTTTTCATTTTGAACAGCAAGGATTGCCTTTTGCTCCCATTTTTCTGCCTCTTTATATTCTTTTTCTGTGTCGCGTTCAAAGCGTTTCTGTAAGGCTAAAGCCTCTGTCATTTGCTGTTTGGCTTTCCGTTTTTGAACTTCAAAATCAGAGAGCGTTTGCTGAAGCATTTTTTCTGGATCTTCTGCTTTATCAAGCATATCATTGGCGTTTGCCCGAAATAGATTAAACAGGCGCAAGAGAATTCCCATATTATTTTTTGAATGAAGGTTTCTAGAAGAGTTGTTTGCGTTTGTTTGAAGGGAGGATGTTGAGTGCCTCCCGATATTTGGCGACAGTTCTGCGAGCTACTTTTATTCCACTTTTCCGCTCAAGAACATCTGCTATCTGCAAATCTGTATAAGGTGACTTTAAATTTTCTTTTTGTACCATTTGCATAATCATATCTTTTATTCGTTTTGAAGAAACAGCCTCTCCTCTTCCTTGATCAATGCCACTGGTAAAGAAATATTTTAATTCAAAAATTCCTTGCGGCGTGTGAACATATTTGTTGGTGGTGATCCTGCTGACGGTCGACTCATGCACGTCAATATCTTCTGCAACATCCTTGAGCACAAGAGGGCGCAAATAATGGATACCCTTTTCAAAGAACTCTTTTTGAAAGCGGAGAATGCTTTTTGTCACGCGGTAAATAGTTTTTTGCCTCTGCTCTATACTTTTTAGCAGCCATTGACCTGCTTTGACTTTTTCTAATATATAATCTTTTGTGAGACTTCCGTCATCTTCAAGAGTGTTGCTCAAATCTTTATAATAATTACTGATACGGAGACGTGGCATACCTGCAGAGTTGAGTGCAACTTTGTATTCGTGGTCCTTTTGATAGATATATACATCAGGAATTATGTAGTGATGCGAAGGATTGGCAATAAACTCTCTGCCAGGTTTTGGCTCAAGTGACATGATCAGACGATAAGCTTCAATCACTTGTTCAATATCCTGCTTTTGTCTGCGGGCAATTTTTTTTAGATCCTTTGACTCCAGCAGCGGCATGTCATTTTTGACAATGCGGGAACACAAGTTGCCACTCTCACCCAAAATGTCCAACTGAATTAAGAGACACTCCTGTAAACTTCTTGCACCAACTCCATTGGGATTGAATTGCTGTATTTTAACCAAAACATTTTCTACGAAGGAACATGCCGCAGATAGAAGTTCAGTTTTTTTAGGCTCTTCTTCTAGGACATTCACTTCTTCAACAAAGTCGGATGGCTCTTCTTTTTTATTTTTTTTCTTCTGAGTTGGTTTGCCTGACTGAAATTTCAGGTCTAACATGTCTGGATCAATTTCAGGCAGGTCGGGGAGGTCACCACTTTTATGTTTTGCAACGATCTGATCGTACAAATCCCGCTGAGATTCCAGCAGTTCACGGATACTGGTTACCAGGAAACCATCATCATCAATATTGCCGATCAAGTGTGCGCCTGCAAGGTATTCCAGCTTAGAGAGATCGAGCATGTCTAATTGCCATACCAAATGATCCGCTAAAGATTCAGTTTGCGCAGCAGTGGCCTCGATGGAAGGTCCTTCTTGGTCTTCTGAAGCAACATTATACCGACGTTCCTGGTATCCGCCAAACTGCTCAACTTGTTCAATATACTGCTGCCAGTCGATTTCGTCCTGATCTTTTTTTTCCGGTTCGTTTTCTCGAGCGGTTTCAAAATCGTCTGTATCAGCAACAACTTCTGGGCTTTCTGCAGTCTCTGTTGTCTCTTGTGAATCTTCTGTTTTGTTAGGGAAGGTATCCATATCTATGCCTTCCTCAAGGACAGGATTTTCTATTAAAGTTTGTTCGATTAACTCTTCCAGTTCAGCACGTGACAATTGCAGGAGTTTGATGGCTTGTTGCAGCTGTGGGGTCATGATGAGCTGCTGGCTCATCTTCATCTGCATTTTCATCTGCATTGCCATGAATCCTCTCTATCCTGCTTTATTACAGTTAAGACAATTATTTTCACAAGATACCGATCAAGATATGATCTTAATTTGCTAGCTATTAGTTTCGCTCTAAGTTGGCATAAAAGTCAAACCTACATCGAGAAAGACTTGCCGAGATAAACTTTTCGGGCCTGATCATTTTCGACCAGTTCATCAGGCGTGCCGTCAATCAACAACTCTCCTTCGTTCATGATATAGCCGTAATCGATAATCCCAAATGTCTCTCGGACATTATGGTCTGTTATTAAGACCCCGATGTTACGTTGGGCTAGTTGTCGGATTATCGTTTGAATATCTGTAACTGCAATAGGGTCCACACCAGCAAATGGTTCATCCAGTAACATGATAGTTGGTTCAAGTACCAAAGCACGAGCTATTTCTGCTCGCCGGCTTTCTCCGCCGGAAAGGGCGTATCCTTTTATTTTCCTGACATGCTGTATTCTAAGTTCATTCAGCAGTGATTCAAGACGTTTTCGTTTTTCAGAACGACTCAGCGGAAGCATTTCCAACACTGCATTCAAGTTTTCTTCAACTGTAAGTTTCCGAAAAATTGAACGTTCCTGAGAAAGATATCCGAGACCGGCTTTTGCTCGCTTGTGCATGGGGTAGCTGGTGATGTTCTGCCCGTCCAAAAGGACGGTACCTTCTTCCGGACGTTGGACACCGGCTATCATGTAAAATGCTGTCGTTTTTCCTGCACCATTAGGGCCGAGCAGGCCAACAACCTGACCTTGAGTGACCTCAAGCGAGATGCCCCTGACCGCATATCTACCCTGGTATGATTTTTTCAGGTTAGTGGCTTCTAATTTTCTTGTGCTCAAACCAATCCTCCAAGTAACTCCGAATTGACAATAATAATTATTTTTTGTATATTTCTATCTGGTTTTAATGTAATTTGATTTTAGCAGAAAGAGAATTATATGCCAATCTATGAATACCTCTGCACAAGTTGTGGATACGAGTTTGAAGAAGTACAAAAATTCAGTGATCCATCGCTGGAAGAATGTCCTGATTGTGGGAAAAACAGCGCTGAGCGTCAAGTTTCGGTGAGCTCATTCCATCTTAAAGGAGGTGGATGGTACAAAGATGGATATTCCAGCAACGGTATTGAAACCGAAAAAACAGAAAAATCTTTAAAAGAAAAGAGTTCCTCAACAGATACGGGGAATTCCACTAAAGATAAGCCTCTTGGTTCTGAAAAGTCGACTACATCAGAAAAGAAGGAATCAACTTCAACTAAAACCGCCAAAACTTTGAGCAAAGAAAGAGCCGCCTGATTTTTCTCTGCTGTTTCCTTAAAGTCGAATCCTGCTCATGCAATTGTTTTTCCGGCAAACTTTAATTTTAGTTTGGAAAGATGTGCTGATTGATTTGAAGCGTAAGGACAACTTGCTCTCAATGATCTTATTTGCAATTCTGACCTTGCTGGTCTTTCAATTTGCGATGGGAGAGGAGCCCGAAATGTTTCAAATTGCACTTCCGGGAGTTATCTGGATTGTTTTCCTGATGAGTGGTGTCCTAGGATTGGGTAAGTCTTTTGTGCAGGAAATGGAAACTGGCTGCATGGGAGGTTTGTTATTAGCACCAGTGGATCGCAGTGTTTTGTTTTTAGGTAAGATGCTGGCCAATACCTTGTTTCTTTTGTTCACGCAGCTTTTGTTTATCCCTTTATGTTTGTTTTTTTTTGAAATTGAGGTGAGAAACTGGTTAGAGTTGCTCATGGTTTTGTTTTTTGGGACAGTGGGATTCAGTTCATTAGGAACTTTGCTTACTGCAATGACATCAACTTTACGTGGTAAAGAAATGCTTTTGCCAATACTGATATTTCCGCTGATGGTACCGAGTCTGTTGTGTGTTGTTCGTCTTACAGAGTTTCTTTTTTTCGGAGCTCACTCTGAAGAAGTCTGGTCATGGTGGAAATTGCTTCTGGGTTTTGACGTTGTTCTCTTCACACTTTCTTTGCTGGGATTTGAGTTCATAGTTGAAGAATGACGGCATTATTAAATAAAAATACCAGACTAGTCTATTATCACTGAGGTAATAAATCCTATTATTACAAATATTTACTAGTTTAGTGGTTATCACTTTCGCGAGAGTAACAACTTTTTACAAGAGAGTCAGGAACAATTTTTACTCAGAAAATCTCTTGTAATTTTTCGTGACCAAGATAGAATGAAAACTTTTGATTACTTGTTGTTTGGGGCGTAGCCAAGTGGTAAGGCATCGGGTTTTGATCCCGTGATTCGCAGGTTCGATCCCTGCCGCCCCAGCCATTAATT
>Ga0209753_1000223_pt1 | contig 22986 bp, 22 predicted proteins | sample METZYME_3_550m_FD_187550 | JGI IMG/M metagenome (GOLD analysis project Ga0209753, IMG submission 187550) | Marine microbial communities from oxygen minimum zone in mesopelagic equatorial Pacific - METZYME_3_550m (SPAdes) (version 2) | ecosystem: Environmental > Aquatic > Marine > Oceanic... | reverse complement strand
TAATGGCCTAAGAATCGTGTTTCGTGTTGCGGCGAACGGAGATACACGTGCGGCGTATTTCATCGTTCTTTCCGCTCAACCTTCGTCATATCACGACGACCCAGTACAGGCAGTTGTTGATGAACTATTTACGTCGAGCTAAAAAATACCTCGGCTGCTTTGGTGTAGATCGTGTATCCGGCGAAACCGATGTACATCGCTGAGGCAATCACCATGAAGAAGATATTGATCCATCCGGGACGTGCTGATTTCGGTAAATGTGTCAGGTTCATGTAGAGCAGCAACGGCACGTAAAGGGCCATGGCGAAGCCGCCGATTAGCGCTGAGATGAAGAGGAAATCAAGTCCGGCGATATCGTATTGTTCGAAGAACCAGACACTGAAGGTGCCGATGATCATGGTGGTGCTCACCAAGATCAGGTACCACTGTTCGAGCTTGAACCATTTGCCAAACTTAAAATTGGTGTGCAGCAAATCGGAAAAGATCCGGCTGCCGCCGTCGACGCCGCCCAACTGCGTACTGAAAAGCGCGGCCATGCCCACCACGAGAAACAAATAACGTCCCGAAGTTCCCATGCTTTCTTCGAGAATGGAGGCTAGGTCCCAGACCAGGCTGCCGCGGTCTGGGACGAGACCGATCGGGTGCAGTACCGCGAGCGCTCCGAATATGAACAGAAACATAGTGAAGCTGCCGAGCAGCCAGAAGAACAGTACTTGGTCGGTGACTACGTAGCGAAACCAGTCGCGAAAACGTTTCTGATTTTCTTCAGTCTCGGGGTAGAGGAAGCCGGTATCCATTTCTTTGGTTTCGTGTTTGTGCGCAGCGCTCATGAGCGTCGGCATACGGGCACCCATGCCAATCCCTTTTTCGCGGAGGTAGTAGGCGTAATACAAGTTACCTAGTCCACCAGCCCCGGCGAACACGACGGCTCCGAAAAATCGACTAAACGAGAGTTCATCGCGGATTGAGCCATCGTCTGCGAAGACGGGGACCGGGAAATCGGGGAAGTCAAAAATGTTGGTGACGCCGTCCCACATCGCCATAAACAAGTCCATGGAACCGATCTCCCAGACGACATAGATGAGACCAACCACGATGACGACAATCAGGAACATAATGGATCGCTCAACGGCCTCATAGATGACCTTTGGTCCGAAGAGGATGGCGGCAACCGCCGCAAAAACGATGGCTGTCCACACCCACGGAGGACTCGAATGTCCAGGCCCAAAGATCAAATCCCTTAAGGCAATACCGGTTTCCCGCGCCCAACCGGGGAGGAACTTGCCGACCACGATCATGAAGACCCATACATAGACGATGGTCTTAATGACTCTCACCATGCCGGTAAACGGGCTCTCGCCGGTGACGATCGACCAGCGCCCGATCTCTATGTTGATCCAGAGCTGCAGAAAGATGCCGATGGCTGCGGCCCAGAGCAGTTGGGCGCCCACAATCGACGTGATCCAGGGCCACATGATCAGTTCGCCTGAGCCGATGGCGAGACCGGCCATGACGATGCCTGGACCCATCATTTTAACCAGGGGTTTCTTGCGAGCGGGGAGGTCGGCTTCTTTTAGCGACGGGACAGGGATCGGCATGGATCAATCCTTATTTTGGTTGCTGCGATCGCGACGATCGTTCCCCATGCGTAGAGAACTCGGCGCTACCCGACTTGGGTTGGCGTTTCGGTTCCATGTTACTTTGAGTTAAGACGTAATTTAAGCGGCGGTTGGCAAGACCGACTCGCGCGGTTGGTCTTGGGGGAGTTCGGGTGATTGTTAGGAGGTTAGATGCTCAGAGTTGCGATGCTTAGCCGTTGGCACGTCCATGCCGACGAGTATGCCAAGGAGTTTGCGAACCATCCGGACACGCACGTTCAAGCGGTATGGGATGAAGATCGGCTGCGCGGAAAGGCGTGGGCCGACGAGCTTTCGGTGGACTGGTTCGAAGATTTGGATCAGTTGTTGTCCTCTGATTCCATTGATGCCGTGGGTGTCGTCACACCGACCAATTTACATCGCGAGGTGATGGTTAAGGCGGCAAAAGCGGGAAAGCATATTTTCACTGAGAAAGTGCTTGCAACCACGATCTCTGAAGCGGACGAGATAGCCAAGGCGGTACGCGATAACGGAGTGACCTTCTGCATTTCCTATCCGCGACGAAACCTACCGGAAATTCTGTACGCGAAGCAGGCGGCGGACGAGGGCCTGTTCGGCAATATCACCACGATGCGCGTTCGCATCAGTCACGACGGTGCGACCAGAGGTTGGTTACCTGAACATTTCTACGACCCCATCGCGTGCGGCGGTGGTGCGATGATGGATCTCGGCGCGCATGGCATGTACCTCACGCGTTGGTTGCTGGGTAAACCAGCGAGAGTGTCATCGATCTTCAATCACGTCACAGAGCGCGCCGTAGAAGACAATACTGTCACGCTGATCGAATATGAAAATGGGGCAATAGCCATCAACGAGACGTCGTTTGTGAGTTATGGCGGTCATTTCACGGTAGAAATCGACGGCACCGACGGCGGTTATCGGATGCTCTCGCCAGGGGAGGCACTGATTCGATCTAAACACCTGCAAGAGACGGGTTGGCAACCGGTCCAGGATCTTCCGGCGCCGGGGATTTCACCCATTGCTCAGTTTGTACGCGCAGCGCTTGGAGGCGAACCGGTGGATTTTGGGATGACCGAGGCTCTACAGTTGACGGATCTAATGGAAGCCGCTTACCGCTCCCACCGGGAGGCAAGGACCGTGGAATTGAAGTGACGTTGACGATACGACCCTCGGGTCAAGAAATAGCCGACCGAGCCCTCTCGAACACGCAACTTCTTGAGGTTGTGGCGGCGATCGAAACCGACGGGTTTTGCGTGCTTCAGCAGGTCGTGCCACATCGCATCCTGGATGTACTTGAACGACGAATGGCCGCAGATACCGTTCAGCTTCTTGAATTTCTCGAGGCCAACGGTGGCAACCCGCGAGCACAAGGGCACCTACAGCAGGGGCCGCCACCCCACTCGGAATATGTATTTCCCGAAGTGTTGATCAATTCGTTTGCTGTGCAGGTCACAAAAAAGATACTTGGCGAACATGCTTTTCTGTCCTTTTATAACGGCAACACCAATTGTCCCGGTAGCGAACTACAACACGTTCATTTGGACGGCTCACATATATGGCCGCACTGGAAAATCGCGACGCCAATCAGCTCGCTCGTGATTAATGTCCCTCCAGCCGATTGCACCTTGGAAAATGGCGCGATCGAACTATGGCCCGGCACGCATCGTATCCCTGGGACATACGACGGCGGGGTCGAAGATTCACAGCTTGAGGAGCGGCGGAAGGATACGCCTCCGGTACGAGTCACGACCCAGAAGGGGGATCTACTTATTCGAGATGTTCGTCTGTGGCATCGGGGTGTTCCCAACGATTCGAACGAGGCGCGTCAAATGATCGCCATGGTCTACGTTGCGAGCTTCATGAGAAAGTCGCGGAAACTCAAATTTCAGGCCGGATGCGAAGCGGCGTTAGAGATTGGCGCCTTCGATATGAACGCAGAGTATACGGACGAGTCTATCGACTACCTGCTAGGACCTAGCAAAGTAATGTACAAAAATCAGGCAGGGAAATAGGTCGTCGTTTCTGTTACGACGGTAGTCCCCATAGCAAGTATCTTGGCCAATTACGTTTTTGTGATTCTGGTCGCCTATTACGCGGCGGTTGATAAGAATCTACGACTGAAGATTGGGGAACATTCGATTACTTCGTAGCGTTTCTATCAACGGCCAACAGCGCTGTTCTTGTATTACATCAGCCGTAAGGATAAGGGGGCCAAACTCGGCACCTGTGCCGTTACCCGTGAAGAAACCTTTTTCGAGACGAATTGGCATATTCTTCCCCCTTCTCGGACATCTATATCAGGCGGATTTCGGGTGACACATGGCATGGTTGTTGCTCCGCAGCCGGAGGCGGCCGAAGCGGGCGCGTTGGTGTTAGACGGCGGTGGTAATGCTGTTGATGCGGCGATCGCTGCAGCGCTGGTGCAAACTGTCGTTGACCCACTAATGTGTGGCATCGCGGGATTTGGGGTGATGCACGTGCGACTGCCGGATGGTAGTCATACGTGTATCGATTTCCACGGACGCGCACCGCTTGCAGCGACCGAGGATATGTGGGCTGACAAACTCGTGGCTGAAACAGAAGACGGTTTCGGCTTCATTCTGGAGAACTACGTCAACGACATCGGCTACGGCTCGATCACAGCTCCGGGTTCTTTGCTGGCATTCGCCGAGGCGCTTGCGCAGTTTGGTACGGTAAAGCTTGAAGACTTGCTCGACGAGCCGATCCGTTATGCGGATGAGGGGTTTCTCGTTCGCCCTCACGTTGCCCACTACTGGAACCTGACGGAACCCGAAGGACGCGTACCCCATATCCAGCGCCTGTCACGGCTTCCGGCGACAGCCGCGATCTACTTAGCGAACGGAAAACCGAGGGTAGCCGGCGACGTTCATCGGAACGCGGACATGGCGAAGACGTTAGGTAGGATTCAGGCTGATGGTGTGGCGTCGTTCTACCACGGCGATATTGCAGACGAGATCGCCACAGATATGGGGAAACACGGCGCAATGTTGACGAAAACGGATCTCACCGAATATCGCACCGTGACCAATGAGCCGCTTCGAGGGGCCTACCGCGGCTACGAGGTTGTTACCAACCAGCTCCCTGGCGGTGGAGCGATGGTGTTAGAGATGTTGAGTATTCTCGAACAATTTGACGTTGCTGGTATGGGTCATAACAGTGCTGATTATCTTTCGCTATTAGCCGAGGTTATGAAAATAGCGACCGTCGACAAAGACCGGTTTATGGGTGATCCGCGATTTGTAGATGTTCCGCTCACGCGTCTGTTATCTACCGAATACGCGAGCCAGTGCGGACAGCGGATCCGCAGTGGCGAAAAGGTTCACGTACCGCGGGTCAATCGGATCGACAGCAAAGACACAACGCATGTTTGTACCGTCGACGAGCTCGGTTGCTGTGTCACTATGACGCATTCGCTTGGCAACCCATCCGGCGTCGTCACCGGAGGGTTGGGCTTTATGTACAACGGCTGCATGAATGTTTTCGATCCACGCCCAGGTAATGCGGATTCGATTCAGCCGGGCAAGTCTCGATTCACGGCGATGTCGCCGACCATCGTCAACCGATCCGATGGATCTCCTTACCTCGTGATCGGTGCACCTGGTGGCACGTACATTACGATGGGAGTGCTGCAGGGTATCCTCAACGTCATTGACTTTGGAATGACCGCGCTTGAGGCGGTCTCCGCACCCCGCATCTGCGTCACGTCTGACACCATCGATCTCACTAATCGCATACCGCGATTTATCGAAAGTGACTTGATCGAACGCGGGTATAAGACGCGGCGTAGTCATCTGTCGTACCACTTCGCCGGCGTACACGCGATTCGGCTGACGGATGAAGGTTGGGACGGAGGCGCGGACCCCGGTCGAGATGGTATGGCGCTCGGGGTCTGACCGGGTTTTCACGATGCAAGCGGCTATAGTTACTGGTGAACGACGCCTCGAACTCGTCGACTTTTTAGACCCTGAGCCAAGTGATGGCAAAGTCGTCGTCGACATCGCTTTCTGCGGTATTTGTGGTACTGACCTACATGCGTATCAGTCTGGGGAACCCTACAACCCGGCAATTTGTGGTCACGAGTGGACCGGGACGGTATCTGCTGCGAACGAGACAGTGCCGTTTAGCGAGGGTGACCGGGTCGCCATTGGGATCGCGACCGCGTGTGGCGACTGTCCAACATGCCAACGTGGCGACGCATCTCATTGCGAAATGGCGTTAGCGGGATTGCTCGGGGTTGGCCCTCTGGCGGCCGCACATGGTGGGTTTGCGCCGGCGATCGCCGTTGATGTAACGCGCTTGTACCACGTCGACGACAAGTTGAGCGCAACCGAGGCAGCAATGTTAGAGCCGTTGACTGTGGCCGTACATTCGGTACGTCGCACGGACGTGCGCTTAGGCGACGCAGTTGTTGTGATCGGCGGAGGGCCGATTGGTCTGCTCGTGATGCAATGTGCTCGGGCGGCGGGAGCGGGAACGGTTGTACTGGTGGAGCCACAAGCCGCTCGGCGCGAACTTGGTGGCCAGCTTGGAGCAGACTGTCTTATTGACCCGTCGACGTGTGTTTTGCAAGAAGCGATCAATGCTCACATCGGGTTTACGGGTGCGGACGTCGTTTATGAATGCGCTGGTGTTCCGGAAACGATCAGCACGGCGGTCTCGCTAGCACGACGTGGCGGGGCGGTTTCGTTGGTCGGCCTGTCTAGCCGTTCCTCCGAGATCAGTGGTGCCGAATGGCTTCTCAAAGAGATCAAGCTGACCACGAGTATCGGATACCTACCTGAAGAATTTGCGATCTCGCAAGCACTCGTGGTGGATGGCCGCGTGCAACTCAAATCGATGCACACGTCGACAGTGTCTCTCGCGCAAATGGGTGACGCGTTCGACCGCCTGGCGGCTAATCCAGAAGAGGTTAAGATTCTAGTAGACCCTCACTTGTGAGCACGCGGTTCCGCCACTCTCCTCAGTTAGATAAGGTCCCCGATTTACTTTCCGGCGAGATCTGCGACGATCGGTGCAAACGCATCGATATTGTCTTCGCCGATCGTCACGTACGATATTCCAAACGTCTCGCGTCGTCGCTGTAGTTCTTCTTTGATCGTCTCCACACCGCCAAAAAGGCCGTGCGGGTGCGTACGCATCTCTTCTTCCGATAGGCCGAACGCGTCGGCCATATTGTCGACGACCGATTTGGCATGATCGACGACGAACGTGAAGTACGCCCCGATTTCGATTTCGATATCGTCGAACCGGTGGCCTGCACCGTCGCGAATCCAAGCGATCTTTTTAGCGGTTTCGTTGGCTGTCGATAACCGAATACCGTCCGGCCCAATCATGCCCGAGCGGTTGTTGAAGTTGAGGCTCGCGATGTCCGCTTCGCGTCCAGCGAGGCCAAGTATTTTAGGCGCGCCACCACCGATCATAATAGGTGGAGTCGGCGTCTGGACCGGTTTAGGAAGACCATCGAAGTCCCGCCACAGCACGTCGTCATTCGCGACGTCGACGCTGCCTTCAGCGGTGTATTGTTTCAACGCGACAATCACCCGTTCGAGCCGATTGATGCGCCGTCCGGCTGAATCAAAAGGTATACCGGTTGCGTGATACTCCTCCTCCAACCAACCGGCTCCAAGTCCCAGCTCGAGTCGCCCGTCTGACAATAAGTCAAGGGTCATCGCCTCTTTCACCAGCATTACCGGAAGCCGGTAGTCGACGCAAAATACGCGACAACCGATCTTCAGCGAGTCGGTCACTGCCGCCGCGAACGCCATTGCTGGCATCGCGGCCAAGTTTTGCGAAGGATGATTCGTCTTCGCGAGCGCCGGGCCCGGGCCTATGATGTGATCGGCAAGATGTAACGCGGTGTAGCCGAGGCTTTCGACTTTCCTCGCCTTGTCGCGCCAAGCTTGTCCGCTGTCGGCGTTGAAACTCTGGACGGCAAAGCGAAACGGTTTGCTCATTTGGGTTCTCCTAAGATTTTCCATTCACGATTGGTCAAGCTTGACCTGTCCGTCAGGTTGTCGGCCAAGGCGAGTGCGGGAGCCGCGATCGTTCCATCCCGTACACGCAACTCCTTGTCTCCGATAGGGGTTCTTTAGTCGCGATTCGACGCCAACGCCGCGTCGGCGCAATATCGAATTCCGCGGCGCAGCAACTCGTAAAACTGCTCGTGCTGCCATGATCCGCGCTCGATCTGAGGGTAAAACGGTATCATTGGCTGCATATCGTAATGACCTCGACAATGACCGAGGTTCAAATACAACACTTCGCCGGATCCAACGTGATTGATGTAATACAGCGGCCGTGGCTCTTCATCCGTCCATTGTCCTTCAACGAAACCATCAGCCGGCCCGGTGTAGTGCGCGTGCAACAGTAGGTGTAAATCGCCGTGGATGCGCGACAGGTACAGTTCGTCGTCCGTCTCGAATGACTCAATACCCGAAACCAGTTCGTGTTCTGGATCGGTGATTTCCACCTGGAACGGTTGAATCGGTGGGTGTGCGATGAACTGCGTGCCGAGGGTTTGCATTAGTACCGGCGCGATCTCGGGGCAGTCAACGCCACCGCCGTCGGGCAGGAACTTCAAGATCGAATTCGTACCATGAAGTGCGAACCAGCGCTTGCCACCCCGCACGAAATCGCGCAACGCTTCCTGCTCGGCGTGCTCCGGTACAAGATTGCATGTGTAGGTGATTAGGAAATCCGCGGCGTCGATTGCCTCCAGGTCGTGATAATTGGCCGCGACTCGTGTACGAATTCGGTCATCTTCAGCAAGGAGTTTCAGGATCTCAAGACGCGCAAAGTCAATGTCATGAAACTGTCCAGCTGCAACCAGATAAACGTTGACGGTTTCGTTGTCATTGGCCATCGCTAAAATTGAATGCGCTTGGTCATGCCTCCATCGATCACCACGTTTGTCCCAGTGGTATATCCACCGAGTGGACTGGTCAACAGTGCGACTTGTGCGGCCACCTCTTCGGCGGTGCCCATACGACCGAGGGGAATGTCACCTAACGTTGCTTCGTAAAAAGGCGCCATGTTCTGCTTAACCATATCCCACGCGCCGCCTTCGACAAAAATTGGTCCTGGGCTCACGGCGTTAACCCTAATGCCTTGGCTAGAAAGGTCCTGCGCAAGCGCACCCGCGTATTGCAGCAGCGCTGCCTTCATGGCGTTGTACGGGCCTGCATTCATGAACTTCTCGAGAGCAGCGGTGGATGAGATCAAAACGATATTGCCATGAGAAGACGTACTGAGAGCTGGCAATGCCGCTTCGACACAGCGCACGGCGCCCATCATGTCGTACTCGAAGTTCGCCTTCCATCCCGCTTCCCCTGGCGCATTGCCTCCGGACACGTTCGAGATCAGGATATCAAGTCCGCCCAGCTCACCAATGGCTTCGGTGACCCACGCTTTCAACGCATCGGCATTACCAATATCAAGACCTTTGCCGGTTGCGTTAACGCCTTTAGCTTTGATCGCCTCGACCGTCGCGATGACATCAGAGTCCGTGCGAGCACACAGCGCGATGTCGCAGCCTTCGTCCGATAGCGTTTCTGCGATGGCACGGCCGATGCCTTTTGTACCCCCCGTCACGAGCGCTTTTTGACCTTTGAGTCGTAGATCCATGAGTTTTCCCCTAGTTCATTGGCCCGAACTGCGGGCGCCGCGCCACTTTTATTTTATCGATCTTTACCTCGACGAAACCGTCTTTCACGCGGGCGTCGAATTTCGGAACAGACTGCGTTGCCGGTGGTCCAACGCATGCGCCGCTGCGTAAGTCGAACCTGGCCCCGTGTTCCGCGCAAGTGATCTCACTCCCGTCGAGTCTGCCCTTCGACAGTTCAGCTTTGGCGTGGGTACAACTGTTCTCGACGACAAGGTAATCGCCATCGACGTTCACCACCAGTAAATCCCAGCCCCGTGCCTCAACCGTCGTGTGATCGCCGGGTGCTAGCGATGCCTCGATGGCTCGCACGTATCCCATCACGTGATCTTAATCGATTGCCGGAACAGATAATCATCAATGGTCTTGTGAAAGTGGCGTATACGAACTTCCTGATCCGAGATCCACAACCCTCGGTAACCAACCGAATTCATTCCACGCTGTACCATTGGCAGGTTTCTAGAATCCTGATCCAGCACCTCACCGAGCGACTCATCGCCGTGCTTGAACTGCCTGTGTAAAGGCCGCGGCGGGGTGGCTTCGCCTTTCGGAACCATCGTGTAGTTCTGCAGGTCATAGAACATCTTGTTCGGATCGCTGGGATGTGGCCTCTGCCGAAACAACATCAGACTCGTGGCGTGAATATTCAACGTGATGTTCGGAAAAATTAGGTAATGATAATCGTCCGTCAACTGATCGTCGTTCAGATCCGAGAGGTCGTATCCGAGTGACTCTGCATTTGCGCGCCAGTTTTTCTGTATTGCGCGCCGGACATCTAGTCCGTTGCCTTCGAAGGATGATGGGTCCAGATGATTCATCATCATGAACCCTTTCATTCCGTCGGAGATTTCTGTGCCGTCTTCGATATGAGTGCTCACGCATCCAAACGGAATCAGGTAGCGGTTATGTCGCTCGTAACAGTCGATTTGTACGTCCATGTCCTCGAGCCAACTCATTAGCTGGGGGTGCGTGCTGTTCACGTGATAAGTCTCGTTGAAGGCATCGACGGACGCCTTCCAGTTGACGTCCCATTCCACGGTTACGTCGTTGACCAGTGTCATCTCCGGAAAGTGGTAAGGATCGAGGTGCTCGGGAATGATCCCGAGATATTCGCTGAGTGGTTCGATATCTGGATCAAGGCTAAACCAAACCCAACCACCCCACGTTGCACAAGGGAGCCTCCTAATTGCGAGTTTTTCGCAAGGCACGCCTTGTGGGAAGGTCTCCACATCGGGCACGTTGGCGATCTCGCCTTTTAGGTTGTATTCCCAAAGGTGATAGCTGCACTTGAACGTGCGCGTATTGCCACCCCTGCCGTACGCGACCTGGTTACCCCGGTGTGAGCAGACGTTGTAGAAGGCGTTTACACCGCCATCTTCATCGCGCGTTAACACGATGCTTTCGTTGCCGATTTCGGTCACAACGTAATCGCCGGTGTTACGCAAATCGCCTTCCCAACAGCCCATTTGCCACACCTTCGTCCACAGATGATCCCATTCGAGCTGGCGAAAGGCTTCTCCCGTGTAACGTTCTTTGGGAATGATGTCGGTCCCAAGGTCCGGTTCCGGTTCTTTTTGCACCGGCGTTTTGCTCGCCTGAGGGTCGGCGAACCGTTCGATCGTACGGTAGACCGTCATCCGCATCCTCCCTTAAGAACTATGAGCTGTGTTGGTTTTAATGTATTGCCCGGTTTCGTGTCAATTTCGTGCGATGTTAGGATATTTTTTACGGGGTCCGGGAGGGGCTGTGTGACTAGGGCTGAGCTCATTACGATGGCGCGCCACAACATGGCGCACACCAAAGCGGGCACAATCGATCAAGAGCCAGAGGTGCTGCGCGTGCCAGGGCACCACTATTACGATCCAGAGCGCTGGCAACGCGAACTGGAACGTGTCTTCAAGCGCATGCCCCTGATGCTTGGACTATCGACAGAATTCGCCGCACCCGGCGACTTCAAGTCGATGGACGTTGTGGGCGTTCCGTTATTCATTGTCCGGCACGCCGATGGTGATTTGCGCGCGTACATCAACTCTTGTAGCCATCGTGGAGCGCAAGTTGTTACTGAAACGCGTGGGAATTCGAAACGTTTCAGTTGTCCTTATCACGCATGGACATACGATCACGATGGCGATCTCGTCGCGATTTACAGGGAGCGTGACTTCGGCTCGATCGACAAAAGCTGTAAAGGCCTGACTGCGTTACCGGTCGCGGAGCGGGCCAATCTCGTTTGGGTCACGCTAGATCCGATGTCGACTCTCGATATCGATACGTTCCTGTGCGGGTACGACGAATTGCTCGCAAATTTTGGATTCGGCTCATGGCAGGTGTTCGATACCCGCACCATCGATGGGCCGAATTGGAAGATCGCGTACGACGGATACATGGATCTTTATCATCTGTCGACACTACACAAAGCAACGATCGGCACCAATATGTCGAGTCAAGCTCTCTACTATGCGTGGGGACCACACCAGCGAGTGGTCTCGCCGGACCCGTCGCTGCTTGAGTATGAAAGCAAACCGGAAAGCGAGTGGTCTACCGCGCATATGATGGCGAGTGTGTGGACAATTTTTCCGCATGTCTCGATTGCTGGGTTTAGTGGAGGAGGTCGCAGCGCGATGATCTCGCAGCTTTTCCCGGGCGAGACGCCACTTGAATCACGCACGGTACAGAATTACGTGATGCAGGAATTGCCTGCGACGGACGAAGCAAAGGAACAAGCCGTCGAACAGTTCAAGTTGTTAGAGTACGTCGTCCGGGAAGAAGACTACGCAACAGGGTTGCGTCAGCAGCGCGCGCTGATGAGCCGGCCGAATGCTGAGGTGATTTTCGGCCGCAATGAAGGCGGCGGCCATCGTTTTCATGGGTTCGTGGAACGATTGCTGCAAACCGAGGATGCGGACTTACCGAGTCTGTTTACGAAATAGAATGTATTGGGCTTTTCAGCACAATTAGTAGCGAATTTTCAACAAATACCGAGAACGAAACATGAGTACACAAAGCGTCATCGAACATCACGTCCAAGCCCTTGCCGAGGGTAGTCTCGATGAGATCATGGCCGACTACGCGGTTGATTGCGTGTTTATTGCAAACGATAACTGCATTGTGGGCACTGACGGTATCCGAGCAATTTTTCAGGGAGCGGTGGCGAATGGCGGGTTTGCTGTCGCGATGCAGCATGCGGTCTACCATGACGATGCAGCGTACATCACCTGGTCGGTACCCGGCATGATATTGCTAGGTACCGATACTTTCATCGTGAAAGACGAGGCGATTGTGCTACAGACAAACGCGGTGGCATTAGTATCGGCCTGAGAAAGTTCGGGAACATAACTAAGCCGAGAGAGTGAGATAGACGATGGGAAGTTCAGTACTCGACTTGCCGCTCGAAGAGACGATTCCATTGTCGCCGGAGGCACTGGCGTGCCCCCACGACTACAACACGCGTCTGCGGACCGAAGCGCCCGTATACAAGTGTCCGCATACCGGCATCGTATTCGTGTCGGATTTCGAAACCTCGCGAAAGGTGTTGCGCGATCACGAAACCTTTTCCAATCGATTTTCCGTTGCGATGCGGCCGGATGAGGTCGACGGCAAGGTGCGCGCAGTGCAAAAACGGGGCTGGCCCGCCGTCGACACGATGTTGACGCAGGACCCACCAGAGCATCGACGATATAGGGGTCTCGTCAATCAGGCTTTCACCGCGAGGCGAGTGGAAACGCTGGTACCGCGAATGGAGCAGATATGTCACAAACTGATCGACGGATTCATTCAAGCAGGCCGTTGCGATTTCGTCGACGCGTTTTCGGTTCAGTTACCAGTGATTGTGATTGGCGAGCAGCTTGGCGTTCCGGATGAACACTTCCCTCTTATCAGGAAGTGGTCCGAAGCGGCCGCGTTACAGCTCTCAGGTCAGGCTGATAAGCAACAGCAAGTCGAGATAGCGCACGTCATCCTCGAATTTCAGAACTACTTTGCGAAGAAGCTCGACGAGCGACGGAAAGACCGTCGTGACGACATAATTTCCGATGTCGTGCACGCACGTCTTGAAGGCGAACGGCCGCTGGATACGGCAGAGTGCCTGTCGATCCTGCAGCAGTTGATGGTTGCTGGTAATCAAACGACCACGCATGCAATAGGCGAAGGCATGTTGCTGCTAATTCAAAATCCGGAACAGCTTGCGAAGGTTCGGCGACATCCTGAATTGGTGGACGACCTCGTCGAGGAGGTGCTGCGGCTATCGACACCGACAGCCAACATGTGGCGTGTTGCAACCCGCGATTCGAAGCTCAGCGGCGTTGAAATCCCCGCGGGAACGATGCTACAGGTGCGTTATTCGTCTGCAAATCGCGATGACGCCCAGTTTGATAATGGGCAAGCTTTCGACGTGACCCGAGACAAGATCAACACGCAGATTGCTTTCGGCTATGGCGTACACATGTGTATTGGCGCGTCGCTTGCACGTAAGGAAATGCAGGTCGCCTTTCGGGTATTGCTCGAACGTTTTACAGGCTTTGCGCTGGAGGTCGACCCGAGCGAGCTGCACTATCCACCCAACGTTCTGCTGCGTGGTTTGGCGGCACTTCCGATCTCGTTTATTGGACGAACTTGAGAGTTTTACGTCATCGATTTTTTGATCGGAGCTTGACGGGAATCGTTCATACAATGGCGCGCGCCCCGCGCACGCGACGAATACACTGCATTTGTTTGTGTTAGGCATGCTTCCGAGGAATTTCCCTGGGGGTTGCAGCCTGTTCGCGGCTGGCTGTTCAGGCGCGTTCGGTATCGTGTCGGCTGGCTTCCCCTTGACAACAATACAATCAACATTGACGCTTCTTCGTCGTTCGGGGGAGGCCGCATGACTATTATTATTTCAGGCACGATCGATATCGACTCTGCGCAAATGGCGGCCGCGATGGAGGCTGGCCGCCCCCTGATCGAGGGTGCGCTAACGGAAAGTGGGTGCCTCGACTACGATTGGTGCCCCGACCCGTTGAATCCCGGCCGTATTCGAGTGTTCGAGCGATGGGTCGACGAAGCGAGCCTCGCCAGTCATTTCGAGAGTCGTTGGTATTTAGAGATGCGGGATACGATCGGTTCTTTTGGACTTCGCGGTGCTGCGGTCCTGAAATATCGGGTTGATCATCATGAGCCAGTCTACGACGACTCTGGTGCGCCGCGTGCTGACTTTTTCACCGACCCAGCCTGACGAGACGCATCCGTTCTATATAAATCGATTGCTATTAAGAGGTGCAGCTTGTCCACTGAAGACGAATTCCTGATCCACAAGCTTGTCGCGCGTTATGCCGATGCGGTTAACCGCCGCGACGAGAAAGCGTGGGCGGCAACTTGGGCCGAGAAAGCGGTGTGGCAGCTACCGACCCAGCCGGAAACTCGCGGTCGAGAGTCGATCGTCGAACTTTGGGCAGGAGCGATGAAGACACTTCCATTCGTGGTGCAACTGGTTCACCACGGTGTAGTAGATGTCAACGGCGACCTTGCAACCGGAACTTGGTATCTAAACGAGCACATGAAATTCAGAGAAGGAGCCGGCGTCTTAAACATCGGTTGTTACAAGGACCGGTACACCAGAGCATCTGGCGAATGGCTGTTCGCAGAGCGTCGCTATACGATTTTATATAACGATGCGGACGCCTAAGACGACGACCAACCAACAACCCACTCGATAACAAAGGATCAACAAATGCAATTCGGTGCGCAATTCGTCAACTATGTCTGTACCTGGGATGACACGCTGGCCTGTATTCAGTCCATTCAGGACGGGCGATGGGACAGCCTCTGGTGGTCCGATCACTTCCTGGTTCCGGCAGGACGACCGGTCTGGAACAGGGAGTCACTGGAGGGCTGGTCTGTGGTGACGGCAGCTGCAGGAATAACTAGGGATCTGGAACTCGGACTGCTGGTGACCGGCAACATCTACCGGAATCCGGCATTGCTGGCAAAAATGGCGGTTACCGTGGATCAGATCAGCCACGGGCGATATGTTCTGGGTATTGGTGCCGGGTGGTTCGCGGCCGAGCATGAGGCTTATGGCATCGAGTTCCCGTCTCTGAAGGAACGCTGTGATCGTCTCGAGGAAGCGCTTGATGTAATCACGGCGCTGTTCGCACTGGAGCCGGAGCAGACCGCGAGTTATGAGGGCAAGTACTACACGCTGAAGGACTCGCCAATGAACCCGCCAAGCGTGCGCAGGCCCCGTGTACCAATTCTCGTTGGTGGCAACGGCGAGAAGCGCACACTGAAGACCTGCGCCAAATACGCTGATATCTGCAACATCGACTTCAACAACCCGGGTGGTGTAGCTGTGTTCGAGCACAAGATGCAGGTGCTGGATAAGCACTGCGAGGATCTGGGTCGCGACCCTGCTGAGATCAAACGCACTATGCTGATACCCATACGAATTGCTGACGACGAAGCAGTGGCGAAAGCCGAACTGGAACGTCGCCCGTGGATTCTTTGCGGCAAGCCTTCCTATATCGTCGACCTGATTGGTCAGTACTTCGATGCTGGCCTTGAAGAGATCATGTTTTCCGGTGTGCCGACGAAAAAGGAGAACTTCGATCGGATCAACGCAGACGTGCTGTCGGCTTTTGACTAATTCGCCCGACGCAATCGCCGGGATTTTTCTACCGAGTAAAGTAAAGGGGTATAGCGCTTAACGAACTGGCCGATACCAAACACGAGGACTAGTATTGGTCGAGAATGAACTATTTCTGAATGGCCTAGTCAGGGGAAGGACCGTGACCGAAAACGACAGCAATTCAGACGACGACCAAAGTAACTACGAAACGCCTGCCACCCCGTCTGAAGAGGCGGGCACACCGAGCGGTCCAGAACTCGCGGGTCGAGGGAGGCGGTTTGGGGCATACATGATCGATTGGATCATTGCGTGGTTGTTCGCTCATAGAGGCGACTTACGGAGGCGAGATTCACGTTGCATTGGATGAACGTTTCCCCGTGATGTCATGGTTCCGAGACCAGTGAGTTACCCGTCAGCCGGAGGAACGAACGCCTCGAACTGTTGCGACATCTCGGTGCTCTCCCAGGTTGCGCAGACGTTCGCCGCAGCGAACGATGGGCGCGCCTGCAGCCGTTGCCAGTAGGCGCTTACCGCGGGCGTGAACAGCGCCTCCTCCTGGATGAAATGTACCCGCGCCAGTAGTGCGGTCGCGACGATATCGGCCAGGGTATAGGCCTCGCCGCAAACCCAACTGCGCCCGTCCTGCAGCCTTTCCTCCAACATCTGCACGAGCCCGGTGACCTCCGCATCGGCCTTGCCCAACAGGCCCGGGTCGCTCAGCTGGGAAAAGTCACGGTGTTCCATCTGAGCGAGTTTCTTGCGGGCCACATCGCCGGTTTCGGGATCCTCGGCCAGGGTGCGCAGCTTGGCCAGGGTGACATCAGTCTTTGCATGCAGGATGAAACGTTTTAACCCCTCGCTGCGCTGCAGCAGATGGCCGAAGGTAAAGATCCCGATAAACATGAAGCGCGCGTAGAACGCTTCGATGAACTCGTCGATCTCAGCGCGCGCCGCCTGCGGATAGAGACCCCGTTCGGCATGGCGCTCGGCCAGAAAGTAGAGGATGTCCTTGCTGTCGCCGATAACCTGATCGTCGTAGCACATCACGGGCACAGTCATGGTCGGCTGCAGGCGCGCAAACCACGGCTCGTAGTTGTCCATGGCGTACTCAATGTCGACTGCCACGTCCTCAGCATCAGCCAGGTTGTGCTCCTGGACGGCAAGCCGGCAGATTTGCGAGCAGATCGAGAGATCTGCGGTATAGGTCACGACCTGCGGGTGTGAGACGTCGGGCATGTAGTTTTCCTAGACCTTGATTTCTTCCGTGTCACAAAGATCTCGTGCCGACGCCGACAACGCACAGGCTGCGCATCCGGGACATTGCAGGTGATGACTCATGTGGATCTCCGGCTGCGGGGCAACAACCATGCCATGTGTCACCCGAAATCCACCTGATTTAGATGTCCGAGAAGGGGAAAGAATATGCCAATTCGTATCGAAAAACGTTTCTCTGTGGCCAAACAGCACGGATGCTAAGGTTCTCAAGACTCTAAGCAAGTATCAAAACGAATAAGGAGAGACCAAACGTGAGTCCAAAACCACTTGACGGTCTACGAGTTGTGGATCTGACACACGTACTTGCCGGACCTTACTGTACTTATCAACTGGGATTACTGGGCGCAGACGTTGTCAAAGTTGAGTCGCTTAAGGGAGATATGGTCCGTGGTTGGGGTGGAACAGAGGAGCAGTTAGACAAGAAGCTGGGTTCAGGCTTCGTACCTCAAAACGCAGGCAAGAAAAGCGTTTCCATAGACATTACGCAGAACGAAGGCGCAGAGATCGTTCTCAAGCTCAGTGAGAATGCTGACATTTTTGTTGAGAATTACAGACCAGGTGCACTCAGGAAATACGGGCTCGACTATGAATCGGTAAAGCACCGGGCTCCAAATATCATTTACACATCAATATCCGCTTTTGGTCACACGGGTCCTCACGGCCATCGTCCCGGGTTCGATGATGTTGTTCAGGCGACGTCCGGGTATATGTCCGTGAATGTACGAGGCGATGGGCCGATTCGAACAGGCGGTCCCGTTCTTGATTATGCGACCGGAATGCACGCAACTTCAGCGATATTGGCTGCAGTGCTGCTCAAAGAGAAAACGGGGGAGGGGCAGCGAATCGACATTGCCATGCAGGATGTGACAATGCTGTTGCTAAATAGAAACACAAGTATCACAGCATCCACAGGACAAGAGTCAGGAGAACCAGCCGGGAACCGGGACGGTCCAATGCTTGGTCGGTTCCAGGCAAAAGAGGGATACGTGATGTTAGCCGGGTACCTACCGGTCCACTGTCGATCCATCTGTGCGGCGATGGGACTCAAAAGGTTTGCTGATTTCAATGGCAAAGCATTCGCGGAGCATAGTGTTGAGGTCGAGGCGGTCGTCGAACAAACGATGCTTGAAAAAACCGCACTGGAATGGGACGACATATTCGCTAAAGCGGGCGTAGTTGGAGGAGGTGTAAGAAATCTGACGCAGGTACTTGGAACCGGACAACCTGCTTCCCGTGAACTATTGACGTCAGTTAACAGTGCCGCTGGTGAATTCGAAGTGACAACCAATGGCTACAGAATCAATGAACAGGTGTTCAAACCCTCGTCCGGAGTCCCAGAGTTAGGGGAACATACACAGGAGGTGCTGTCTGGCCTGGGTTACAAGGAAGAAAGGATTAAAGCATTGATAAATGAAAGAACGGTCTACGGCAATGAACATCGCTGATCGTGAGCGCTGGGGCGATACCGAAACCCGTTCGGCTGACTTTTTTCGTATCTTCTGGGTCGTAACTGCACTCTAATTTGGAGGGATTTGATCGATGGATTTAGTCAGCTGCCATCCAAATGCATGACGGTCACCAACTGTCGATATGATGTTTCTTCTGCGGCCGATCGAGCTTGCGCCTGAACAGGCGCAGCATTCGCTCTATTCGATGGCGGGTCTGTCCGGGTGCCACGATGTCGTCGAACGCGTTGTGATCGACGACTGCCGAGAAGCCGTCGCGATGCCCGATTTCTGCCGTCGGCCAGCCCAGCCGCAGGGCGGGTACACCGCGGGTGCTGGAGACTCCGGTCATCAGCGCCGCGCCCAGCCCGCGACCGCGGCGCAGCTGAACGCTGATGAGCGGCACGGTGCGCTGCTGGTGTGCGATCAGTGGCCTCGCATGCCAGCGAGTCAGCAGCGGATCGACGCCCGGATCCTGTCCTTTTAATTGCCACCGACTAATGCACCCTGGCGTGTCGATCAGCGACAACATCGGATACTCATAGGTATTGCATAGTTCGACGAAGCGGGAAATTTTGGTGGCGGCGTTCTGGTCGATGGCGCCGTCATCCACCAGTGGCTGATTGGCCATGACGCCGATGGTTCTGCCGTCGATCCGGGCCAGCGTCGTGATCAGCGATCGGGCGAACTGCGGGCGCAGCTCGAACACGCTGCCAGGATCGGCCAGGGCCTGGATGATCTCGTGCACGTCGTAGCGTTCTTCGGCGTCGTGCGTGATGTTGTCGAGATTCGCTCCCGGGCGGGTGTCGCTGGCCCGCGCGTCATCTTCACCATAGTAAGAGAGAAACCGTCGCGCGGCAGCGATCGCGTCGCGCTCGTCGGCGACCAGCAGATCGATACCGCCACCAACCTCGTGCATCTCTGAACCAGCAAGCTCGTTGGCTTTCAGCCGGTGCCCCAGCGAGGCTTCCACCATGGGTGGACCGCCCATGCCGATGGCCGAACCCGGAGTGCTGATCAGGAAATCTGAGAATCCGGCCAGGCTGGCATGACCGGCAAAGGAGGGGCCCGATACGATGGCAACGACCGGCGCCCAGCCCGAGAGTTCGGGTACCCCGTCGAGAAACGAGAACCGGCCAATGGGGCCGCTGGTTTCGATGTGTCCCAGACCGGCCCTTGGATGGCGCGCGCGGCTGCCGCCACCATCGACGAACATCACTACCGGCCAGCGTTGCTCGTAGGCGAGGCCGAACAGTCGGCCCAGGCGGCCGGCGCCGTAACCGCCGCCGTGATCCGTGTAATCCGTTGAGGAAGCGATGACCGGCTGGCTGTCGATGGTGCCGACAAAATCGACTCCGCCCGCTTCTGCGATCCACTCACCGTCGCGACTCTTGGCGGCGATACTGCCGTATTCCACGGCCGAGTCGGGGTCGAGTAGCAGATCAACGCGTTCTCGAGCGGTTAGCTTGTTTCCTGAATGCACGCGGGTGACGACGTCAGCGCGCGAGGTGTCCTGCTGGGAATCTTTGGCTTGACGCAGTGCGTCGTTGGTTTCGTTCTTCATGGCATTAGCGCGGATCGATGGGATGTTTTTTGTGTGCCGAAAGGCGTCTCGGCGTGCGTTGCAGCATGGCAAGAATTCGTTGCCGAGTATCAGCGGGCTTGACGATGTCGTCGAACTGATAGCCGCGGCCGGCCCGCAGCCCCGAAGCCGCGTCGCGCATGCGTTCCGCATAGTCATCGCGGATCGCGAGTGCTTCTTCCTGGGATTCGGCGGCCAGAATTTCCTTGCGTTTCACCAGATAGGCAGCGCCTTCGAGAGACATGCCCCCGGATTCGACCGACGGCCAGGCGAGTCGCAGCTCCGGCACGCGACGGGCCGCGCCCCAGCCGGACATGGCATAGGGGCCGAGCCCGTAGGCCTTGCGGATCTGCACGGAATAGAGAGGTACGGTCCGATGATGCAGTGCCGCCAGCGGCCGTGCGTGATGTCGGGCAATACCCTCCTGCTCCGCCCGGGGACCAACCATGAACCCGGGGTTATCGATGAAAGTGACGATGGGAAACTCGTACGCATCGCATAGCTCAACGAATCGGGACGCCTTGTCCGCGGCTGCGGTATCAATAGCGCCCGCCAGTGGCGACTTGGGTTGATTGGCATAGATACCGACCGTCCTTCCGCCAAGGCGTGCCAGTACCGTCAGCATGGAACGGCCCGAGTCGGCGCCGAGCTCGAGCGTACTGTCTGCGTCGGCGAAGGAGGCGATCACCTTGCGCATATCGTAGGGGCGGCGCCGGTTCTGGGGAATGATATCGGCGATGTGTTCAGCGTCCGGTGGAGCGTCGCCGCTCGACGGTTCCGTCAAGTAGAACGACAGATAGCGCCGTGCCCCCTCGATCGCGTCGCGTTCGTTCTTGGCAACCATGTCGACGTCGCCGGTTTTGGCAAAGTCCGTGACTGCGCGGGAATGACCATCCGCTGAACCGAACGTCGCGTCGCTGCTTGTAATCACCAGATCGCACAACATCGCGATGGCGGCGTGACCGTCGACGGCATTACCGGTGACCACGGCGACGGTGGGTGCCCAGCCGTTTAATTCCGCCAGACCATCATAGAGTTCGAAACGGCCACGCGGTGATACGGCAATGGGTGGAGCTGGAAGTGGATCATCCGGTCGTGCCCCAGCACCCTCGACGAAGCAGACAAACGGCCAGCGGTGCTCCACCGCGAGATAGAGTAGTTTGGCGATCTTGCGATGATTGCGATCGCTCTGAGTGCCCGCCAGTACGCTGCTGTCGTAGCTGGCCGCGACGACCGACTGGCCCGCGATCAGCCCGACGCCCGCCACCAATCCGTCGGCATAATGCTCGTCATTCGGCCGCGTGGTAGCGCCGGCAAGGGCGCCGTATTCGATAAAGCTCGATTTGTCGAACAGCAGCGTAATCCGTTCTCGGGCAGTGAGGCGGTCTGAGGCATGGATCTTTTCGACAACTCCGGGACGGGCATCGTCACCGGTGCGTGCCCTTGCCGCCTCGATCTGCTCGATCAGTTGATTATCCACACTCGATCAAAGGCCGTACCTTCTTCCTCATGAGTTCACGGAGTTCTAATTCTTTTTGAGCGCGATCTAACATACGCCTAGGTTCTTTAAGGACCTCTGGAATAGACCATAACAAAAGCCTAGGCAGAGCCTTTCTTTTTTTGGTGAGCAAAACCGAACGTCCGGGCGGGCGCGGGTATTTTCTGGTTTGCAGTATGCTCCGGGCATGAGCGGTGGAACTGATTCAACCCTATCTGACGCCGAGAATGGAGAACTGAAATGGTGATCATCGTCTTGACGATCATCCTCGCAATAACCGTCTTGCTTTACTGCTTGGCTTGGTATCGATTGCGCACACCGGTTTCACCGCTGTGAACAGCCCCCGTCACCTCGTGTGCCTCACGTTCGACTTCGACACTGTGGCGCTGTGGCTCGCACTCGGCCAGACCTCGCCGACCCCGGTCTCGCGCGGCGAGTTTGGTGTGGTCGGCGCGGAGCGCCTGCTCACGCTGCTCGCGCGCCGCGGTATCCGCTCTACCTGGTTCATTCCGGGACTCACGATCGACGCCTATCCCGACACGTGCCGCGCGATTCACGAGGCGGGTCACGAGATCGGCCACCACGGCTACGACCACGTCTCGCCCGCGGGGCTTACCCGGGACGAGGAGCGCGCCCAGCTCGTGCGCGGCAACGCCGCGATCGAGCGTATCAGCGGCGCACCGGCGCGCGGCTACCGATCGCCCGCGTGGGATCTCAGCCGTGCCAGCGTGGATCTCCTGCTCGAGCAGGGATTCGCGTACGACAGCAGCATGATGGGTCACGACTACCTGCCGTACCAGGCACGCACCGGCGATACCGTGGAGGCGGGTAAACCCGTCGTGTTCGGCTCGCCCACCGCGCTCGTGGAACTGCCGGTCAGCTGGTCGCTCGACGACTTCACGCACTTCGAGTCTTTCCGGGGGGCGGGGCTGAAGCCTGCAACGGGCGTGTTCGAGAACTGGCTCGGCGATTTCGACTGGCTCGCGCGCGAGCTGCCGTGGGGTGTCTACACGCTCACGTGTCACCCGTTCGTGATCGGCCGAGGACATCGGCTGCTGATGCTTGAACGTCTGCTCGATGCGCTCGCGGAACGGGGCGGCGTGTTCGTGACCGCGCGCGAGGCGGTGGAGGAGCATGGCGTCCGGGACCTTTGAGTTCTACTCCCGGGACGTTACCGTACTCTAATTTGGTGGGCCCACCAGGACTCGAACCTGGGACCAATGGATTCACAATCCCAGACCGTGTTTACCGGTTCTGGGAAACCCGAATGTTTCCAGTCGGTGTG
>Ga0209753_1000218_pt1 | contig 23090 bp, 21 predicted proteins | sample METZYME_3_550m_FD_187550 | JGI IMG/M metagenome (GOLD analysis project Ga0209753, IMG submission 187550) | Marine microbial communities from oxygen minimum zone in mesopelagic equatorial Pacific - METZYME_3_550m (SPAdes) (version 2) | ecosystem: Environmental > Aquatic > Marine > Oceanic... | reverse complement strand
TATTTCCATTGGCGCTCTGGAGATTACTTTCATCGACAGTTACATCCATACGCTCAATCCTGTCGTGCCAGTCTTCATAGTAGAGTCTTCCACTCACTACTCCAATATCGTTAGGCAGCCGATACTCAGAGTTTATTTCATAGTTCCAATACCATTCTTGACGCAAGTTAGCATTACCCGCTTGAACGTCTGAATCTTCGTCCTGTTCGTCTGTCGCCGCAACGAAATCGTTAAAAGTCAATTGCTCAACGATCTTTTCGATAGTAGCCCTTAATTGAAGCTGCGGGGTCAAGTCATACCGAAAGTCTACTTTTGGTTTTACAAAACTAAAATCTCGCTGTTTTGAAACATCGCCCCACTGAGTAATTTCTGAATCTTCATAAAGCACCGAAGTTTCAAGGGAAGACCTCGAATTAAAGATCCAATTATGGATAATGAAAGGCTCATAACGCATCTCTTCAACAGAAGAGTTAGCATTACTCACTGGCATTGGAACAAGACCTCCCACCAAAGGCGAGGGAGTTCCCGTAGCTGCGGACATTCCCAAAGCCAGTTTGGAATCTAAGATAGTCTGTGCTCTCTCAGCGCCGATCTCTATGTCCTGGCTCTGGAAAATATCAAAGGTATAGGATCCTCGAACAATACGTTCTTTCGTCTCACTCCGAGTATCAAGAAACAGGTTTTTTTCTTTCGAAAAATCATTAAGGACATCATAACGCTCTCTAGTGTTAGTTATCTCAAAAGAGTTCGTGATGAACAAAACCTTCCACCGACTCCCGCCATCCGTGTTGAACTCGTAGTCACCACCAATTTCCCAGCTTTTGATAATCCCAGGTCCAGTTTCACTTTGGAAGGCATCGACATTTGGGCTGACTTTTAAGTCCGTGGTTCTCCTTTCTGTATCTGTTGTAGATCTGCCATCAAACCACGAGACATTGAACCGGGCGCTGCTGTTTGGATTAATTTCATAATCAAGATTCGCACTGGCCATGCCTCCCTTTGGATCCTGCTTCCGAACTTCAAAAACTCTGTCATTCGGCGAACCATCACCCAGTACAGAGCGCTCCCTGGTTACGTTATAAAAATAAGGATCACTCACTCTGGCGCTAGCTTGAAAATTTAGCCCGCCTGTCTGACCGCTGTACGAAAACTCGGCCGTCGGACTGATCGTATTATCATGAGCGTGCTCAGCACTAAGATTGTACTGCAAAGAAGCCTCACTAAATTGCTCATTTAACACCACATTGATCACCTGCCCACTCCCTCGAACATCCAGCTCCCCGGAAGTGCCACGGATAATTTCGATACGCTCTACTTGCCCAGATGTAATGCGACTTAGCTGAACACCGGTGCTATTGTTTTTCCCGGCAGTCCGTTTACCATTGATTAGAATTTCAGTGGTGCGGCTCCCACCCCCAAATCCTCGTCCACCACCCCGTCCACCACCTACGCCCGGCGGCAATCTCCCGCCTCCTACAATTGAAGGTCCGCCAGAACTGCTTCCACCGCTGAAGCTGCTACCCATACTCCGCGGATCAAGCCCAGGAATTCGATCAAGCATATCTTGAGCCGTAACCGGTGCCCATTCGGAAAAATAGCTAGCCGGATATCTGACAGTCGACTCTTCTCCCACATTTTCTTGGGCGGACACGGTCTGCGCAACGCTAACTAGAATTAGCAAAGAAACAACGGAGAAAAAACAACTTAGTCGATACATTAAAAAATTCTAATATTCTTAAAGACTGAAATCTAGTTTTTTGCAAAAAGCAATAAACTAGATATCACACTCAATAAACAAGGTGGTTATCAAGTCACTAAAACGTGCCAGTGACTCTTAAAGAAACAGTGGGGCCAGAAGTGCTGCATTGATCTTCGATTTCTTCCAAGATACCGCTGGAGATTCGCCCAACAAAACGTTGCCGTTCCCGGCATTCCTCGCCGTTGTTGATCAGACGATTTGCATCAAGCCGGAAAGTCATATCGTTGGGGCTCACCCATTCGACGAAAGCCGACCAATATGGATCACCAGACGAATACTCAATGTCGTCAATATCGTAGCGAGGTCGATTACCATCGAACACGTTGCTCCAATTACCACCGTAATTCAGCCTCAAACGAGGAATATCATGACGAAAACCCACCTCATTGCGACCACGCTGGCTGTATAGCATCCGCCTTTCTATACCCAAAAACGGATCAGTAATCTTGGAATCCTCCAAACTGTGACCGGCTGTTATTAAGAGATTTGGCATATTGAACATACGCATACGCATGCTGGCATTTAGATCCAAACCATATTTTTCACCGTCGCCAATGTTTCCATTTGCACTCAGTAGATTACTTTCATCGACAGTCACATCCATACGCTCAATCCTGTCATGCCAGTCTTCATAAAACAGCCGGCCACTCACCACACCAATGTCATTGGGAAGGCGATATTCAGTATTAACCTCGTAGTTCCAATACCATTCCTGCTTCAAATTAGCGTTCCCTGCCTGCACGTTGGAATCTTCGTCCCGATTATCAGTTGCCGCGACAAAATCACTAAACGTTAACTGCTGAACAATTTTCTCGATGGTGCCACGAAGTTGGATAGCAGGGGTCAGGTCATATCTGAAATCAAGTTTTGGCTTCAAATAATTGAAATCTCGTTTTTTAGACACATCACCAGACTGGGTGATTTCGGAGTCCTCATAAAGCAATGAAGACTCCAGCGACATTCTCGGACTGATAATCCAGTTATGAATAACAAAGGGTTCATAACGCATTTCTTCGACAGAGGAATTGGCATTGGAAACGTTGACTGGCACTAAACCCCCGAAATTGGCTGATCCTGTGACACCCGGAATATCGACCCCTAAGCTAAGGTTTGAATCAAGAATGGTCTGGGCTCGCTCGGCACCAAACTCAATGTCCTGAGCCCCGCCAAAGATATCGAAAGTGTAGGAGCTGCGGACAATTCGCTCCCTTGTAGTACTTCCTGAATCCAGGAATAGATTTTTGTTCTCGGAGCCGTCGTCAGATAAATCAAAGCGCTCCCTGGTGCTATCCCGAGTAAATAAATTACTAATAAAGAGAACCTTGAACCGGTCACCCCGCTCAGTATTGTATTCATAGTCTCCACCAACTTCCCAGTTCTCAATCGAGCTGGGGGTTTCTTCCCTCTGAAAAGAGGACACATTGGGCATAACTTTAAGATCTATAGTGCGTCGATTTAACTCTGTATCACCGCCTCCTTCCATAAATTGAGCATTGAAGCGACCACTGCTATTAGAATTGAACTCATAGTCCAAATTAGTGTTGATAGTCGAATAGTTTCCCTCTGTAATCCGAATGTCCCGAATAATGTCGTTAGGTGAAAAATCCCCAAGAATAGAGTTTTCCTTGCTGATATACATAGAATAACTATCGTTGGAACGGGCACTGGCCTGGAAGTTCAAGCCTCCTAGCTGACCACTATAGGAAACGTCACCAGAAGGTGTAACTGTATTGTCATCAGCCTGATTAGCCCCGATTTGGTATTGGATAGTAGAAGTACTAAACGTCTCAAATAGAACAACATTAATGACCTGGCCACTACCACGAACATCCAGTTCACCGGAGGTGCCCCTGATAATTTCGATGTAATCCACCTGGTCGGTGGTAATCCGGGATAACTGACCTCCGGTACTGTTGTTCTTTCCGGCAGTACGTTTTCCGTTAATGAGAATCTCACTGCCACGATTACCGCCACCAAATCCACGACTACCGCCGCCACCAAATCCATGACTACCGCCGCCACGGCCTCCAGAAAAGCCTCCCCAACCGCCTCTGGAAAATCCTCCTGAAGAGCCGAAGCTACTACCACCACTAAGACCAGGTATACGATCCAGCATGTCCTGGGCGGTAACAGGTGACCATTCACCGAAATAGGATGCCGGATATTTCACGGTCGACTCTTCGCCCACATTATCCTGGGCGATAGACACAGAATTGAGACTAAGTAATAGCAGGAGAAATAAGGTTATTCTTGGAGCCATCCGGGCTGCCTCTAACTTCAATTTGGGAAATTTTGTCTTACTTGTCGGCACAAACTAGCTAACAGTTAGTAGGGAGTGCTTCGGGGCGCTAGTATCGCACAGCTCAAAGGAATTGTTTGTTACAAATTGTATGATTGTCAGGAAGTTAGGAGTATTCCAGATAGGGACATTCAACTAGTGAGGTTCATACTTTCTCAGAGCCATTCCACCGGTCAGAGAACCGTAGACATTGCCATAGGCATCGGCAAATACCCCTTCTTGGGTGCCATCTGCATCGGGATCATCAATAAAAGTAATCACTTTACCATCATGCACACGAGCAACGCGGATCCCCTCAGCATACCCCGGATTGTTGCGAGGGGTGGAAGAAGAATCGGTAACATACAGAATGTCATTGTGATCTATATAGATGCCGCTGGGGCGACCGAACTGGCGCCATTCCACTATGAAATTACCTTCCCCGTTAAAGATTTGTACCCGATTGTTGCCCCGGTCACCAACAAAGAGTCGGCCTGACGAATCCATTGCCAAGGCGTGAGGAACTGCAAATTGTCCCGGACCACTGCCTCTTTCACCCCAGGTTTTGATGAAATTTCCTCGAGCATCGAACTTCATAATTCGTGCATTGGTCTGACCTCCATGGCCATCCCCAATAAATATGTCTCCATTTGGCCCGACATAAACAGCTGAAGGTTGATTGAATTCATCCGGTCCGTCCCCGGCAATACCGGGCTTGCCCAGCTCCAAGAGTTGTTCACCGGTAGGGCTGAACTTGAAGACCTGGTGGCCTTTACCTTCACGTCGAGGATCCCTGCCGTCTGGCCCTTCTCCGTCAGTTACCCATACATTGCCTTCCCTGTCCACATGCAGACCATGAGGTCTAATGAACATATTGGCGCCAAAGCTGATAAGGTGCTTACCTTCCATGTCAAACTGCATGATCGGATCCAAGTTGGAGCCAACACAGTCATTAGCACCGCAACGATCGAACACCCAGATGCTGGAGCTGTCAGGGCTAATAGAGAACCCAGCGGTGGACCCGATAGTTCTATCCGGGGGCATCTTAAAGAATTCCTGATTAATGGTATAGGCATCGCTTGGGCTAAACCGCGCGTCATCGACTTGGGCTTGCAAAGCACTCGATAGTACCAACAAAGCAAGCACCAAAGACCAGCTACACTGAATTGTGAATACTCTTGTCATCCGGTAATCAGTTCACACAGTTAAAGTAACCCGCATTACAATTAGTCACGTAATGCAAATGTTGATAGGCCATTTCCGGATATGACGGACACATATTGAATACCATCCACCATATATGTCACTGGCGCCATCACGATTTGTCCCCCGAGGTTCACGTTCCAGATCAAATCGCCACTGCGGGCATCGATAGCATGGAAGTAGCCTTCTCTTCCCCCGGTAAATAACAAGTCGGTAGCTGTGGTGAGCATACCGCTATCACTAACATCGTATTGGTTGTAGGACCAGACTGCTTCGCCAGTTTGCGGATCCATAGCCTTCAGCGAGGCATACCCTACTTCATCAGTCCAATTGTTGATTGGATTGGTACGCCCGATGCCGATAGTGGGAGCATCCGGTGAGGGTGCCAGCACAGAAAATCCACCGCCCAGGAAGGCTTGTCCTGGCACATATTCCGATTCCTCAGCCCTATAGATAGTGGCGTAATTTTCCCAGGCACTGAAATAAAACAGGCCTGTACGTGGGCTGTAGGAGGGAGGATACCAGTTGGTACCACCCTGATTGCCCGGATACGTCGGCATGCCTTCTGGTTGAGGCGTTGGAATCGGTCTGCCGTTCTCATCCAGGCCACTGGACCAATTCACCGTTACGAAGGGTTTACCCTCCAGGAATAGACCGGTAACGCGATCCAGCACATAAAAATAGCCATTACGATTGGCCCACATCATCACTTTCTTGGGCTCGCCGCGCCAGACCATGTCTGCCAGCACAGGCACTTGTACGGAGTCGTAGTCATAACCGTCGTTTGGCGTAAACTGGAAATACCACTCCAACTCACCAGTATCTGCATCAAGCGCGATTACCGAATCGGAAAAGAGATTATCCCCCGGACGCTGTCCAGCATTCCAATCTGGACCGGGATTGCCGACCCCCCAGTAAGTTAGGTTGAGTTCTGGATCGAAAGAACCGGTTATCCAAACTGAAGCTCCGCCGTGCTCCCAATCGTCTCCTTCCCAACTATCGTGACCCGGCTCACCGGGACCGGGAATCGTATAAGTTTTCCATGCCTGCTCTCCGGTTTCCGCATCGAAGGCGGCAACATAACCACGAATTCCGTACTCTCCACCACCAACGCCGATAATAATCTTGTCCTTAACAACCAACGGCGCCATGGTCACTGAGTAAGCTAAATTTACATCGGCCACTTCGGCGTTCCACAAGGGTTGACCGTTAATTCTGTCTAGCGCAATTAGCCGAGCATCCAGAGTGCCCATGAAGACCCGATCATCCAGTACGGCAACACCCCTGTTATTTGCGCCACAACAAACACGAGCATTTTCGGAAGGGGTGTGTCGGAATTTCCAGAATACCCGCCCTGTGATAGCGTCCACTGCCATTACGCTGTTTGGCCGCTCAGTCACATACATCACCCCGTCAACAATAATAGGGTTCGATTGCCAAGCCCCGAATACCTGGTTCTGCAGAATCCATTTCAGCTCCAGGCTTGTGACATTATCCGGCGTAATCTGATCTAGCCGGCTATAGCGCTGGCTCATATAGTCGCCGTTGTAGGTCAACCAGTTCTCTGGTTCTTCAGTAGCATTCACTATGCGATCGTATGGAACCTGGGCTCCGACCTGGCCAGATACAAACAGACCCGCGATGAAACAAATGTAAAGCAGGTTTATTTTTGATTTATTCATCGCAGACCTCTTAAGGTAAGTAGGTAACCAACCACATCAGCCACCTCGTCACTATTAAGCGTTGTTGGAGTCTTACTCGGTTGCATGCTGATTTCATAATTAACAAGATCGGATTTTTTTAATGATCGTAGTCTTTCTTGGGAATCAATTAACTGCACCGTATAAGTATCTTCGTTTAGCCTTCTGCCGATAATAGTTTCTTCGTTACGGGTAACTATTCGCACCGGTCGGTTAATCGGTAATATAGCTGCGCCCGGATCCAGCAGATTTCTCTGCAATGACGCTGGTGAGCGTATTGCGCCAATTTCTGAAAGATCCGGAGCTGTGCGAGGGCCAATGCCATTTACCCTGTGGCAATTCACACATTCTCCTTTACCCTCAAACAAGGCCTGCCCGCGAACCGGGTCACCAATACGGATAGCAACCCCCTCTGGATCGAAACCAGCCCGAATATAGGCAATCACACCATTTAATTGTTCTGCATTAAAATTAAAAGCAGGCATCTGACCTTCAGCTGCACCATCGAGAACAACGGTACGAATATCATCGTCTGATTGGGCGTTACGAAACTGGCCAAGACGCAGATTAATGCCACTCACCAGGTCGCCCCGAGGCCCGTGACACAGCGCACACTCCCGGCTATAGACACGTAATCCCGCCTGGATTGCTTCGGTCGTGTACTGGTGATCTCCCAACTCCTGGCTCACTCCGTGAAGAGGGAAAAGTAGCCAGACAATTCCAACCATCCAGCCGAAAAAACGTATTTCTTTTAGTGACTTCATAGAATAATTCGTGATCTGTTGATTTCAGGAGATCTGAGCATAATCGGAAATAGGTAAGACGTCTATCTGCGTGTAAGGCCGCCATATGAATCAAAGCTTTATGTGCCGGGGTACTCTGGTTGTTTCTCTAGTACAAACTCTTTGCTATATTTGGGATCTATGTAACGCAGTCTCCATTTACGATTATCGAAAATACAACAGCAGAGGTTAACTTAGATGAATTTACTGAGAATCAAAACCCTGTCTAGCGCCCTGATTGGGCTAGTTATTCTTGCAGGCTCCTTCACTATTCCGAGCACAGTCGCACAAGACAACAGTGATGGCAGATACCGCCCAGAAGGCCGAACCTTTGCACGAAATGCCGCCAATATGTTCGATGACAGAGTATTTGAAGCAAGAACCTATGAGACGGGTACTAATCAGGAAGCGTTCGCGAGTGCCACTATCTTCTACCCGCTAACACTGAGCTTCGATCCACCCAATGGAGCCGTGATTATGGTTCCTGGCTACCGGGGCACGCCCCCGGTTTATGACTGGTGGGGGCCAATGCTGGCTTCAATAGGTGTGATTACCATGATAATTGAAACCAATACCCCGGAGGATTCGCTTGAAGCACGTAAGAATGCTTTTATTGCCGGGGTTGAATTCCTTCGTGGTGAAAACAACAACGCAGACAGCCCAATACGCGACAAACTGGATACCGGTAATATCGCTATTATGGGTCATTCCCTCGGTGGAGGAGCCTCATTACGGGCGGCCGAAGAACTCGCTTCTCAGATCAAAGCCGTTATACCACTGACCCCGTATTGCTGTGAGCTCGGTCAACCTTTCGAAGGTGACCTGAGTGGAGTCTCAGTACCTACTCTTATCATTGCCAGCGCCGAAGATGCCATAGCTCCTCCTGCCGATCATGCTCGTATGCTTTATGACTCCGTCAACGCCTCTACTGAAAAGGTATATCTGGAGTTTGCTACAGGAAATCATATGTTGCCTTCTAACAGCGGGCAGGATCTAGAGACACTTGGCACTTACGTTTACGCTTTCATCAAGGAAAACTTCACCGATAACCCACGCTATACTGATTTTATTTTCGGTGATGGTGAGGAACAGTTTTCAATTTACGAGACTAACCAATAAGTTCAGTCTCGATTAAGTGGGGACATAAGAGGTGTTCGAAAATCAGCGGACACCTCTTTGTATTGGCCGCTCTTTCTCTCAATTCGAAACACTCTCGGCAACAAAAAGAGAAAGAGCACCGCGATGAATAAACTAACTCCATTTTTCCTGTCCCTGCTCCCCTCATTGTTAATTGCTGCCGAGATTAGCACTACAAATTTTGATGAGACTGATGGTTTTGAGTTAACTAGCCGCAGCGATGGTCTCGCACTGACTTGGGAAGCTCCCGAAGGCAAAGCCTACCTGGATCTACAGTTCATTCCCCGTCGTGGGAATAACGCAGCCTTACCACTGATTCGGGAAATTGGCATAAATGGCGTTGTCGCACTTTCAGATGTTGATCCGAATTATTTGTTCTGGGTGGGTGATCGGGATCTGACTTTAAGAGATGGTTGGGAAATTTTCTTCGATCGCGTGCCGACTCGACCTTATGCGGTTGAAAAGGGATACCTCATTCCCGGAGATGTCAGTATCTCCACGGATGAAGACCGAGCCACCATTATACTTGATGGACTAAACAGTACTCATTTTTCTGGCTCCCTCGTCTTCATCCTATATCACGGCAGCCCTTTCGTACACATGGAGGCAAGGGTTTCTACCGAGCGGCCTGCCACTGCATTCCTTTACCATGTCGGGCTCGCAAAGCCTAACATCGAAGGTCATCGACTGGAGTGGATAGATTCCTTCAATGGTCCCCATTCCGAACCAGTCATTGAGGAAACTGCTAATATATATCAGACTCGATACCGCAGTATGGCGCTAAGCTCAGACAACGGTTCAGTCGTAATCTCGCCTTTCCCCCACCAATATCTCTATCCACTAGATTTCGCTGATAACTTCGGTTACAACTGGGCAGGCAACGAATATTTAGACATGATTGATGGTTTCGCATGGGGTGTAAGGCAGCCTCCGATGGGTGATCGACGATTCGTGCCTTGGGTTAATGCTCAGCCAGGTAGCCAGCAAAAACTCGGCGTGTTGTTGTTCGTTTCCAGCCAATCGGGCTTGGAAAACCTGGAAATTGTGAAACAGTATACACACAACGATTCTTTCAAGCCTCTACCGGGCTACAAAACCCTAAGCAGCCACTATCATCACGAACATTCTATGGATTTTATCAACCAACAACGAGAACAAACTACTGACGATATTCCTATCGGCTTGGAAAATCCTGATTTTGTAAAATTCTTTAAGCGTATGGGTGTAGATATGGTGCATATGGCTGAGTTCCATTTTGGCGCGACCCCCCAACTTGATACCCGCGAACGGCTGGCTCAGCTAGACGTTATGCATAAGGAGTTTGCCCGTCTGTCCAACGAAGAATTTTTACTCATACCTGGAGAGGAACCCAACGTACATTTCGGCAGCCATTGGTTAAGCATGTTCCCTAAACCAGTTAACTGGGTTCTAAATCGGAAAAACGACCAACCTTTCGAACAAACAATCGAAGAATACGGCACCGTCTACCATGTCGGCAGCGCACAAGACGTTCTGACGTTACTCGAAAAAGAATCCGGGATAGCCTGGACTGCCCATCCGAGAGTTAAAGGGTCTACCGGATTCCCTGATGGCTATAAAGACCAAGAATTCTTCACTAGTAATCACTTTCTTGGGAGCGCCTGGAAAGCAATGCCCGCCGATTATTCACGCGAAATGCTGGGCTGGCGAGTACTGGACCTGGGAGATGACATGGCGAACTGGGGAAACCACAAGTACATACTTGGGGAAGTAGATATTTTCAAGATTTACGAAGATTACGAACTGTTTGGCACAATGAACGTCAATTACCTAAAACTCGATAAAATTCCTCACTATGAAGACGGTTGGCAGTCAGTACTCGATACTCTAAGTTCCGGGCAATTCTTTGTCAGCACGGGAGAGGTTCTTATCTCCAGTTTCGATATTAGCGGTCGGGAGAGCGGCGAAACATTATCCGCCAGCATCGATTACAGTTCGGTAACCCTTAATGCTAATCTGGAATGGACCTATCCACTGGCTTACTTGGAGGTGGTATCAGGAGATGGAACGGATGTTTATCGCCAACGCATCGATATGTCAGATACTCGCGAGTTCGGAGCGCGCAATCTCACCCTACCTTTGGACCTCAGCAATCGTAAATGGATACGTATCGAAGTTTGGGATATCGCTCGCAATGGTGCGTTTACCCAATCTGTATGGTTGGAATAGGAAGTTTCCAAAAATTCTCATAGTAACCTACAGAAGAGCCCTTCAAATGAGCTTTACAGGTCCCTCTTATTGCCTTGGTGAAGGCGGGTCCCAATCACAGCCTTCACAGTTTGGGTCCATGCTATTTTGATCCAGAACCTCGAATATAAAATCCCGCCAAACCTGATTTGGCTGCCAAACCGTATTCATGTCGGCTTTTGCTTCAGATATTGTTGTTTCGCCATAAATAACACGATAAAGGAAACTGAAGGCAGTCGCGCGCGCATTTACCTGACAATGAAGGAGTGTCTTTTTTTCCGTATTTCTTTGCATTGAGTCAGCAAAGGCATAGAAATCATCCGGTAACGGATTAGCAAAATCGACAGGCACTTGCATGTATTCCATTCCCAAGCCTTTAACCAGCTGATCTTCATCCGGCAATGCATTTGGGTTATTCGTGAAAGCAATATAGACCACCCGCTCAAATCCCTGATCCGCGATAACCTGAAACTGTTCGCGGGTTGGTTGACCGGCGCTTGCAAGCATTTCGTCATACTGGCGAAAATTCATAATCTCTTCGAGACCGGGGTCAGGATTTTCGATGGCAAGAATAGTCGATGCAAACAGCAAATTTGTAATCACTCCGAACACAAATTTTTTCATTATTGACCTCAATTTGATTCTTAAAATAAAAGTAAACCTTTTGCTGCTGATCGCTTTCCAATAAGAAGATCAAGTTAGATTTGCGCCATCTCTAGAGTATCAAAGTGATCAACTCGTCACCAAATAACGCCAGCGTTTCCCGAAACCTGACTCATAATTGATGATTACAATGTGGCAGTCATTCCGCCATCAACCATGTAAATTCCACCAGTACAAAATGAAGCTTCATTTGACGCGAGGAAAGTAACCATATTGGCGACTTCCTCATTAGCTCCCCACCTTTGCATTGGAATCAACTGCTCAAAAGCGGCACGGACTACTTCAGGTTGCTCTGGATTTAGTGATTTAGCCAAATCATTCATCATCCTGTTGTCTATAGGACCTGGGCCAACGGCGTTGATCCTAATCCCAGAGTCTGCTAACTCGGCTGCGCAACCTTTAACCAAACCATTAACAGCATGCTTTGAGGCAATATAGGGACTTGCTCCTGCGTACCCAGTGATTCCTGCGCCTGACGAGGTAACTATGATTGAAGAGTCTCCAGGGTTCTTTTTCATGGCCTTTATAGCGTACTTTATCGATAACCAAACGCCGATCACATTGGTATTTAATACCGTAGCAAAGTCATCCAAAGATTGATCTTCCAAAGGGGCTGCCACGCCTTCGGTCCCTGCATTAGCAAACATTATGTCGACCTTGCCAAATACTTTAATGGTACGCTCAACTAGTTCTTCTACTTCACTAGCATTAGTAACATCTGCGGCAAAGCTTTCAATATTTTTACCCCCATCCAGACTTTGAATTACTTTCTCCAGTTTCTTACTTGAGCGACCCGTCAGCATCACTTTTGCCCCTTCACTTAAAAACTTTTCGGCAGTAGCAGCTCCTATATCTCCAGTCGCGCCGGTAACGATAGCACTTCTCTTCTTGAGTCTCATAATTAAGTATTCTCATTTTTGAATGTGGAATCATAAATGCAGAACAAGCGTCTGCATCTTAATATCAAATTACTCTCACCCTTTTTGTTAGTCTATCCATAAAAAAAGCCTCTCTTCATTACAAAGAGAGGCTTTTTCAAACACTTTGGGATTACTAAGGGAACAATTCTGCCAGTGTGGCTTTTGCGTCAGCACTAGCCATGTGATTAAAGTTGGCAATTATTCCAGCCAATGCCTTGGGACGATCTGGTATCTGATCCATAGCCTGGAGAGAAGCCATTGCAGCTTTCCCGTCTGCATTTGCCGCATGAGCGATATTGGAAACAGCAGTTGCCATCGCCCTTATGCCGTCGAAAAGGCTATCATCGTCGGAAATAGCCATTAGTCTGGCTTTATCCGCATCGGAAGGGAAATGATTCATTGAAGCAACAATATCAGCAACCTCTTTTATGGCTGAGGCGTTGTCCTGTGCCATGGAAAATTGGGAAAAGAGCCCAACTATGGCGATAATTATAATTTTTCTAGCTAAGTTCATAAGGGTCTCCTCTGGAGGAAATAAGGTCTTCGGCCTGAGTATATACCATTCTTAGCTCCTTACCAGCTAAACCACAGCCCACATTGACCCTTATTAAGTTGTATTTTCTGATGTATTTTGGGTTTTTATATCCCAATATGTTTTTGAGCCACTTTCTTTCCAATCAGTGGCTTTGATTGCTTCATATAAATATCGGGCTAGCTCACAGTCACCTGCATGCGGCTTATTTCGCTCGTCAGGATTGTGTTTTATATCCTCTACACGGTCTAAATCACTTCTAATTTCTTTAAGAGTGCCCTCAACCCAAGAATCATCGCCTTTGTATGGAATGACGGCCGTATTAAACTTCATCCAAGCCGTTGCTGGATCATCCTTGTCTATCATTCCGTCAATTCCGACATGCTGACCATCGACATAGACAAAATAGCCAATATCGCTTACTTCAAATCCTTTCCTTCGCATAATCCATTGATACATATCCATCTGCCTCCTATAGCTTGCTTTGTAATCGGGGCTTTTTGAGCCTTCTGGAGGCGCTAAGAAACTTTCATCTAACGGTTTAGGGTTTCTTGATAATTGCGCAGTACTCTTATAATCAACAATATGAAGCTTGCCAGTTCCTTGCGGCGCATCATCGCGCCCAAAGACTTGCATCGGCCTTACAAGCTCGACCCAAACATCATCTAATCCGCCCCCGAAAATAATATTTGATTCTTTATGTAGTGTATTGAAGTGGTTGGGAGTAGTCCCAAACTGAAGCGCGTTTTCCCATTTATCTAAATCTTCATGCTCAAAAGGAACGAGATGCTTTAACCCCGCCGAAACCATAATCGGATGAGCTTCTTTTCCTCTATATTGATTAAAGTCACGTTTTAAAAGAGTGTCTGTATTGCTGTTTAGATTGAAGCCTGGTATTGAAGGTGGCTTTACGCCCCAAATTTTTTCCAGGTAAAAGCATTGTTTACATTTTACATATGTCTCAATTTTGCTTCTCGAAAGCTCAAAAGGCACATCTGCGAGTTCAGGTTTATATGCTCCTCGATGCCTCTTAGGTCTTTCTGCCAATGACCAATCGAAAGACATTACTTATCCTTTCCCCAGGCCCGCAATTTTAAACAAAGCGTGCTAACAAAAATAAAAAAAACAAAAAGAGCGAAGGGCCACCCTTCACTTTCATTTTCATCAGTAAGAGGAAAAAGTTGAGAAACTATGAAGATAAAAACAGCGGTAAGCCAGACGAACAATATTATGGTAAAGGTAGCTCTCATTATTTATTACTCACTCATCTCTTGAGAACAAAAGGCCCTGCCATAATAAAGTATTTATTTTATATTTCAATATGTTATAACTAGAAAAGCTACTAATTCCCACCCTGAACTCTACTAAATGACAACTCGCAATACAGATTTTAGGTATAGATTGGCTCTGCTAGAAGATATACCTGCCATTAGGGTTCTAATGCAACTCTCAATAAACGGACTTCTAAAACCTTATTTAACTAAGCGGCAGCTGGAAGCTTCAATTGAAAGCATGGGATTAGATGAACAACTTATAAAAGATCAAACTTATTTTATCGTCAATAAAGATAATATTTTTGTTGGATGTGGCGGGTGGAGTAATAGAAAAACTCTTTTTGGGGCTAATCATACTCCGAATAGGGATGATAGTTTCTTAAACCCCGAGGTAGATGCTGCGCGAATTAGAGCAATGTACACTCATCCCGATTGGGCAAGAATGGGAATCGGTACTCTGATAATGAATGTTGGTGAAAAAGAAGCAAAAAAAGCGGGTTTTACAAAATGTGAGTTAATGGCCACTCAGGCTGGAGTGTCTTTATATAAGAATCATGGTTATATCGCAAAGGAAGAAATCAATTACGAAAGTGCATCCGGAGCCAGTGTTTCAATGACTAGAATGGAAAAACATCTCAAATAAATACACGAATAGTAGGTGATCATATGAATTGGGAAGCAATAGGTGCAATAGGCGAAATTGTTGGAGCGTTAGCAGTCGTTCTTACGCTAGGTTACTTGGCCAACCAAGTGCGACATGCTAAGGAAGCGGCCGCGGATACTAATAGACTCGAAAGATCCAAGGGTGTTCGGGACATGATGTTAGCTTCCGCTTCGGATAGCGATCTTAGAGAGAATTTGACTAAAGGATTACTACTTTCTGACTATTACAATGAAATTGCTTCTAAGCTGAATATGTCTCCAAATGAAGCAGCAAGTTTCGATTGGGCCATGCTTTATTGGTTCTGGCTGCATTGGGGACAATATGCTTCTACAACTAAGGATTCAGATGTCGAAGAATTAAGAAATGTAATCCGTGGATTCTATAGTAATCCTGGCGTCCGGCTTTGTTGGGAGAAAAGCCCATGGGCCAGACCTGTGCTAGAAGAGAATTTTGTGAAATTCGTAGATGAAATTCTGGCCAAAAATTCAAAAGGAAAGCTATCTAGCCAATAAAAAGTTAGAAAGTCCCGTTCACTTTTAAAGATAAAGTAATCCCAATGCGGAGCAGATGTATTTGGTTTTATCCAAAACATTAGCGGCAATTTGTCCAACATATCGAATGCGATATCTACACATGTTCTACTACACTCTCACCCTGACGGACATATTTGGCTTTAGTTGCCGGTTTTGGTTGATTAAGGGCCTGTGTAATGGAGCGGGTGACGAGATTCGAACTCGCGACAACTAGCTTGGGAAGCTAATACTCTACCAACTGAGTTACACCCGCTCTAGGAGGTACGTGAAGAAGGGAGCATTTGAGATATGGGTAATGTTCAATTCTGTAATTTGGGAAAGGCTATTTTGAGCATCCCGAGAACTAAGATTAATTAACCATAGAGACATATGCCCTGTTAACGAATAATTGGGAAGCCGGAAGTCCAGTCGCCCCATCAAAAGGACTGGATGGAAAGACATCAGAAGCTGGGTCAGCTTCCATAACTTCTTCCAGGGACATACCATCATCTATCATGACCGCAATTCTGTCTCTGACAGCCTCCATCTTTCTGACATAGATTTCTAAATCCGCTTTTGATGAAACTTCTCCATGCCCAGGAACCACAATCGTTTCATCGTTAATTATTTCTAGGGCTTGGCGTACATTATTAATCATCCCGTCTACTGTTCCACCATTACCTGCGTCTATGTAAGGAAGGCCAGTCAAGTTGGCTACATCACCCATATGTATAACATTAGATTCCTTGAAATATATCAAGCTATCCGATGTAGTATGGGCCGGACCAAAATGCATGACGTCAATGCTGTGTCCATTAAGATTGAGAGTAAGAGCATCTGAATATGTAATTCTGGGCATTGCCTGAGATTCATAGGGTTGTTGGGGCCATACAATACCTACCATATCAATATCAGTACCGGCTTGAAAATATTCCATAGAATTCTCATGTGCAATTATTTCCGCACCCATCGGACCAAATGCTCTGTTTCCTTCCGCATGATCAAAATGAAAATGAGTATTAATGACGTAGTCAACCGAACTCCCACCCAACTGATTAATTTCTCGTAAGATAGTCTCATAGACTTCAGGAAATTGGGTATCGACTATTAAAACGCCATCATCACCTACAGACACGAGTATATTGCCACCATAACCAAATATGACGCTTAAGCCATCTTTAAGTTCTTGAGTGCTCAAAATAGCCGGGTCAAAACCTAGCCATTGCATCCTTTCCAGAACGAAGTTTTGATCATCAGAATAAGCATTAAGCTGCGGAAGGGTTCCTTCTGAATTCTGATCAGAGCAAGCTGTTATAACCGATATAAAACCGATTAAGAGAACAATTTTTTTCATATTTATCTCCGTGACTAATACAAGTTTAATTCTATAGAAGCTAGGAAGAATCAAAGGAAATACACTCTATAGTGAGTAATCATATGCCAGTCTTGGTATCTCCACGAGTTCTACTAATCGCTATAGATCACACGTGCCACTCTAACTTGCATCGCACTACCAATCTGAGTCCACGTCACATAAACATCGTTACCGGCACTAACAATAACAGGGAAACCGCTGCGACGAGAAGCGCTGCTTGTCGCAATTTGAGTATTTTCCAATAGCTTGGCTTCAGCATTGTACAAAGTTAGCATGATTTTGGCTCTAGGTTCCTCCGTGTCCATCCAGCTAACTGCTATATTGCCAGACTCAAGAATAGTTGTTCCAACTCTTCCATTGGTATTTTGCTCCGCAACCAGAGTAGGTGCGGAGAAGGTTTCACCGCCATCATTTGATATGGCCAGTTTTACCATTGGAGCATCATCTTTAGCGGTGAACCAGCTGACAGCCACCTGGTTACCATTGGCTGCAACGGAAGGTCCATTTACAGGGCATCCGGCTATTTCCCAACCATCGTTATGAATTGCTGTGGGTTCTGTCCACTTTCCGTTAACATATCGAGTGAAGTAAATATCTCTTATCTCTTTCTCTGAACGGTCTCGATAGACAACAAGTGGCCCTGTTGACGACATGGCGGCACTGGTCTGGCAGCAATCACATACTCTATGATCCAATTCCCATTCACTAACAGTTTCACCCGCTTTATTAAATATGCCAGCCCGCAAGGTCATTGAGCCGGTCTCTTCGTTGCCACCTCGAATTGTTTCACGCCCATCTAACCAGGAAATAAAAGTTTGACCTTCGCTCATAGGTAGCATCGAAACAAAACCGTGTTCAGCGCTGATGCCATCTTTATGAATGGTGATACCTTCGCTCCAATCGTTGGTATCAAGATTGTAGAAGGCTGCTTGGACATCGTAGTCATATGTGCCTGCAGCGCTCATGCGTAACCAGTGAGCAGCCATGCTATCTTTGTTTACCATTAAGGATGGAAAATCGGCCCAGTTATTAAACCAATCAGTTCCTTGACTAATTATTTCAGGAGCAGACCAGGCTCCATTTACAAGTGTTGAATAAAATAAAGTAGCCATCGCTTCTTTTTGCGTGACCCATGATAGATAGACACGCCCGGTACTATCTGTTACGACTCGCGACAGACTGCTATTGAGAGGAGCAGGTGATGCTATTAGCTCTAATTTGGCATCACTAGCCTGCAGTTTTGAGCTCATGCATACAAAACAGATGCAGACAGCAAAATAAAATGTAAATAGGGGCTGTAACAACACTGCGCCTACTAAATTTTTCATATTACGCATCTTCCTAATTCTTAATCTGTCTCTACGAGCAAATTAAGGGCCGTTAGTTGAGCTAGTAAACTCTCTTCTGTCTGTTCGCCAATCATTTTCGCGACGACTGCATTATCGGGCGACAAAATATAAGTAGTTGGCAGAACATCTGGAGCCCCTAATTGCAGTTCAGATATGGCTTCGGCTGATAAGGTTGGGAAATTAATCCCCATAGTTTCGGCAATGGCGAGAGTTTTCTGTCTGGGGTCTTCATCAAAATTGATTCCGACTAAGATCACATCGGTAAAAGCAATAGCCTCATTCAATGCATTTAGAACGGGGATTTCCTGTCGGCAAGGCGCACACCATTCTGACCAAAAATTCACGATTTTCCATTTTTTTTCTGCCTCTTGTGTGTGAGGAGACTGAGCAACTGCCAAGCTTAAAAAAACTACTACACATAGGAAAATCACATTATGAATAGCTTTCAAGTTAGGTTCCTTGTATACGTTCTTGTAGATGAACTGGTTTCCCATGGGGAGTTGCTTTATAGGCGTCTTCCCAGGCAACCTTTATGCTTTCCAGGTTTGAAAAATCTGTAATATCCTTATCAATAATTAATCGCTCTAACGCAGCAACCCAGTTTTCGTAATAGTCACTGCCGTCAATCGGCCCTCCGCTAGCTTTTGATTCTGCTATAACTTCGGCAAGGGTGGCAGCCCATTCTTTCCAGGTAAAGTATCCATTACTGGAAAGCGTAACTGCCATTGCAAAGGCCTGCGCCTCCCAAGGTTCAGAAAAGATTAATTCAGTATCACCTAACTCAGCAAGTTCGCCCAAGACCTTGTGGTTTTCCGAATTATCAGGCGGGCTCAAGGTAGCTCTCCCATAAATCTAGATAAATAAAATCATTTTCATGGCTGGCATTGCCCCAAAGTTCCTTTGATGAAAACCTAACCGTGTATACATGTTGAGGATCGTCATAAGGTTGTTCATCTTTTTCGTTAGTGTCTTGCAAAGCGTAGACACCATTATCCCTTATAATAGTTCCTTTTTTGCCTCTCACATATCGTGGCAACCGATTATGTTCTCGGCCATTTATTTCCTTCGCTCTTACAATTCCACCAGCTTCAAATTTAGCATCTATTTCTTGACCCAAATGCCCAGAACCTAACCAAGAATCGGACTGAGGCTCGAGTTGAGGCATCAAGTACTCTGGGTCAGCCTGCCCGTTTTTTAATTCGTTTTCAGTGACTATGCCAGTTTGCAGGGCTTTTTGTTCGTTAACGAAAAACCAACGCTCATAATAAGACATACTCAAATAATCCTTTGGGGGGATTTTCTCAAGAGTATGCCTAAAGCTACCCCATTCTTTATATCTTGCCCATGGATACCAAGTAAGTGCCAAGGCATATACTCGACCTTCCCACTCTTCATGGAACACCGGCTCATCGTCCTCTACCAAAATTGGTCCAAACCCGTGCATACCGCCCATATCGTGGATACTATTCATTTCTGGACCCTTTTCTACAAAACCGCCACACCAATCATCGAATCTCTGGTTACTATATCTGCCAATTCTTTTTCATTCATGTCCTCAGCCCCTTCAGGCCTTCTTGGCAACACCAGATATCTCATCTCCGCGGTGCTGTCCCAAACACGGATCTCTGTTTCATCGGAAACCTCCAATCCGAACTCCAGTAATACTGCTCTGGGTTCTATAACTGCCCGGGCTCTGTAAGCTGACGACTTATACCAAGTCGGAGGTAACCCGAGCGTTGGCCACGGGTAGCAAGAACATAAGGTGCATACGACTAAATTGTGTACTTCCGTTGTATTCTCAACAACAACCATGTGCTCGCCTTGGTTTCCAAGCAGGTCCAATTCTCCTATAGCGGCAGTACCATCATCCAACAACCTTGCTTTATAATCGGAATCGACCCACGCTTTAGCCACTACCTTCGCTCCATTTTGCGGCCCAATCCGATTTTCATACTGGTCCACCACTTCATCTAAGGCAGAAGGGTCTAACAGATTTTTTTCAGTTAAAACCGTTTCAAGGGCTTTCACTCTCAGAGCTATATCCGAGGGTACATGCTGATGATCAGCGCTTTCCGCATCTTGTGCATTACTGATAGCGGTACTCGAAACCGCTGCCGCACCAACCGCCGCTCCCTTAAGAAATTTTCTTCGACCAATTTTTTGGCCACCTCTAGACATAACATAACCCTCGATGAAGTATGTGTTGGTTAAACCTTTGTACAGATTCCGGATATAACTTGTATACGGTTATACGCAAAAGTATTGGGATTAGCCTTGATAAATCTTTCCGCTAAAAATTAGTGTTTCCAAATCCATCGAACCTTCTGATCGATGCTTTTCACCATTGGAAAGGTCTATATTCAAAACCATATTCCATTTGTGATTATCACTCAATTTTTCCCATGTTCCACTACCAAGCCCTCCGAGTTGTGAACCATCATCCAAAAATGCGACCCCAACCCACTGACATTCTCCGGCTCCAGCATTGGTGTCAGTCAGGGGCTGAGAACTAATGAGCGTACCCCAAACTGGTCCGAAGCCTGTAGCTTCTCCTACAAAGTTATTATTATTGACTATTTCACCCTTAGAATTAGTCCCAAACGTACACCCAGCGTGCTTTAGTGTAAATTCACCAATTTGTTCCGACATAATATTCCCTTCCTAATAAATTAACTAAAGTAAAAATTTGGGGGTGAGCCGAATTGCCCTACCCCCTCCCCTATTTAGAAGCTGATTTACTCCCAGGCCATGATCTGTTGGTAGACGCCAGTCCCAAGGACAGTCCTAATCCCTGAAACTTCCTCTAAAAACTCATCAAACCCAGGATTAGGTGAAGCACCAAGCAGATCGTCTAGACTATTCGCTGTTTGAGTCACAACATGCGATGGACCATTCGGACCACCACCTCTAATTTGATAGAGATGAGCATAGATATTGCCGTTGTTGCCGGAACTCATCAATTTCCGAGAAGCTACGGCATACGCTGTTGGATCGTTTACTTGTAATTGGATAAACAAAATATATGGATTAGCTGAAGTCACAACAGAAGCATTACCGGAGTCAATTCCTGTTGAGCTAAATACATACTCCGCCACCGGGGTAGAAATATCATTAACGATAGATAGAAAGTTGGCCCAGTCCTGAGATGTGGCATTCCTTGTTCGATTCACATCCATGCTACTAAACGAGTCGTACACAACTGCAATATTGTGAGTTGAGCCCATTTCTCCGTTTGCAAGACTAGCTCTTAGAAAAACTTGTGGATTATTGGCTTGACCACTGGCTGATGCATTCAAATTGTCCATAGCTTGAATAAATGTCAATGGATTAGTGATATTCAGCTCAAAGGCCTGACCAACCTGACCATTGGCTATCTGGAAAGGCAGGCAAAGTAACGTACTTATTAATATTGTTAAACGCTTCATGTTTAGCCTCTTTAGTGTTGTTAAAAAGAAAGTACTTCTTTTACAGGAGAGCATTTTATTATTACAAAATCAAGAGTGACTCGAGCGCTATAATACAGAAAGTACAGACCTGTATTTTCACTCAGACCCCTCTGTTGACTTTGCTTTTAATGCCTGTCTAGTTTGAAATGCTACCAATCACTTCCGCACCAGCAATGGAGACCTCTTCATCTTGGGCTGCTCTAACGCCGCTGGTTGAAATGGCTCCGATTCGTTGACCGGTGCGGTAAACAGGAACTCCACCCGCGAATGTGACTCCACCCTCGATTTCTTCCATATCGCCTGCTTGCACTCTACGGCCATACTCGCCGGAGGTGAGACCAGTTTCGTTGACGACCAATGCCTTGGCAGTCGCGAAGTTAAAAGTACGACCACCTGCTCCATCGATACGTCGCAGCATCACCGGATTGTTGTTCTGATCTGTGATCAGTATCGTTACGTTCCACCCCTGCTCCCGTGCATAGGCCTCGGCGGCATCCATAGCGCTTGTGGCCAGATCGTAAGTCATCAGGCTCTCTTCATTTTGGGCCAATGTTGTCGCTGTTGGTAAAAGAAGTAGAACTGAAATTACATAACTGTAAAATTTACTCTTCATTAGTTACTGCCTCATTTTTTAGAGTTATTGAAGTAAACGTATTAAAAGGAAACCGAAGAATAATTGGACTTGAGGTTAAAGTTCAACAACAAATGTACTTGAATACGACTAACCAAAGGTATAAAACGGGCAGAATACTTTTCATCTTTATTTATTTCGGTCATAAATAGAATGAATTTGTCTGCTAGCAACAATACCGAATAGTTCTCCAACGAAGAGGTTAGAGAGCTATTCGAGGTAATTGATCGGAACAATCAAGATATACGAAATGCTTATACAGTCTTGTATTTTTAAACTGGCGCCTCTGATGTTTTAACACATCCTTGGGCATGAAGGAGTAGAAAGATGCGGTGTAAACTTAGCACAACTCTTACCGTTTTCATCATTATTACAGGGTTTGCTGTGACCCATGCTCAAAGTGTATTAGCGCAGGGCTATATACCAACACGCCTTACTAAAGCCATCGAACTTCTTGAGAACGATCAGCCTATCTATTACACCCAGGTAAATGGTGGTGGATACGATGAAGGGAAGGCAATGGCACAAACCTGGGCCGATTACATAACTTACAATATGGAACATAGCCCCTTCAATACCAGTGAATTACGGGCATTCATGCAAGGCTTGGTGGACGGCGGACCAACCAAGAGTGGACAT
>Ga0209753_1000217_pt1 | contig 23096 bp, 19 predicted proteins | sample METZYME_3_550m_FD_187550 | JGI IMG/M metagenome (GOLD analysis project Ga0209753, IMG submission 187550) | Marine microbial communities from oxygen minimum zone in mesopelagic equatorial Pacific - METZYME_3_550m (SPAdes) (version 2) | ecosystem: Environmental > Aquatic > Marine > Oceanic... | reverse complement strand
AAGCCGATCGGCGGGGCCAGTGTCAAGCCGTACCAGCCGGCTGGCTACTGGAAACATCTCAACTTCCCCAAACGCAAATGGAGTCACGACAGCGGGACCAGCCAGTACCGGCGCGGGCTGTACACGTTTTGGTGCCGCACATTTTTGCACCCGAGCATGCTGGCGTTCGACGCGCCGACCCGCGAGGGGTGCATCGCCGAGCGCACCCGCTCGAACATCCCGCAGCAGGCGCTCGTGCTACTCAACGACCCGACGTACGTCGAGGCGGCTCGGGTGTTTGCCGAGCGCATTGTCCGGCACGGCGGCGACACGGATGCCGAGCGGTTGGCCTGGGCATTTGAGCGCGCGCTTACCCGCGGGCCAAGCGCTGCCGAGCGCGACATTTTGCTGCGCTTAGCCAAGGAGCGTGCGGGGCATTTTGCTGCGAATGCCGGGGAGGCCAAGGCGGCCGCCACCGCCGGTGAGTGGCCTGTGGCCAAGACGCTCAAGCCGGATTCCGTTGCCGCATGGGCGGCAGTGGCCCGCACGATTTTGAACCTGTATGAAACCACCTCCCGTTTCTGATTTCTGAAACATGAACCCGGAACATTTTGTCACGCGACTGAATCGCCGCTCGTTTTTGAACAACGTCTCGCTGGGCGTTGGCTCACTCGCGTTGACCTCGATGCTCGGCCCGGCTGGCTTGGCCAAGCCGGCCAAGCGCTCGTCGCTGGGCGTGATCGACCCGCTGCACTTTGCGCCCAGGGCCAAGCGGGTGATCCACCTTTGCATGGCCGGCGGGCCGTCGCACCTCGAAACGCTAGACTACAAGCCAAAGCTCGCCGAGATGGACGGCAAGCCGATGCCCCGCTCGATCACCGACGGCCAGCCGATCGCGCAGTTGCAGGGCAATAAGGAACTGAAATGCCTTGGGCCGCAGCATGAGTTTAAAGAATTCGGCCAGTCCGGCCAGTCGATCTCCAGCGCGCTGCCGCACATCGGCGGGATTGCGGATGAGATCTGCATCATCCGCTCGATGATTACGCAGCAGATCAACCACGATCCGGCGCACACGTTCATGAATACCGGAGCCCTTGTTGCCGGCCGGCCCAGCATGGGTTCGTGGGTCACTTATGGCTTGGGCAGCGAGGGCAGCGATCTGCCCGGCTTTGTTGTGCTAACCTCAGTGGGCGGCGCACAGGATCAGCCGATCGCCTCGCGGCAATGGCACAGTGGCTTTTTGCCGAGCCGGTTTCAGGGAGTGCACTTTCACTCGACCGGCGATCCGGTGCTGTACATCAGCAACCCGAAAGGGGTGGATGCAAAAGGGCAGGGGGCGGTCATCGACGCGGTCAATTCGATCAACCGACTGCGGAACAAGACCGTGGCCGACCCGGAGATCGACACACGCATCAGCCAGTACGAAATGGCGTTTCGCATGCAGGCCAGTGTGCCGGAGTTGATCGACACGTCAAATGAGCCGCAGCATGTTTTCGACCTGTACGGCGCCAAGCCGGGCGACGGTTCATTCGCGAGCAATTGCCTGCTGGCGCGGCGTCTGGCCGAGCGCGGCACGCGGTTTATCCAGCTTTATCACCGGGGCTGGGATCACCACGGCGGCGTGAAAAACGGCGTGCTCACCACTGCCAAGCATGTTGACAAAGCCTCGGCGGCGTTGATCCGAGACCTGAAGGATCGCGGCATGCTCGACGACACGCTGGTGATCTGGGGCGGCGAGTTCGGCCGCACCCCGATGGCGCAGGGTTCCGGTCGGGACCACCACATGAAGGGTTTTTCATTCTGGCTGGCCGGTGGCGGCATTAGGGGCGGCATCAGCCACGGCAACACCGATGACTTCGGCTACCATTCTGTTGAGGATGTCGTCACCGTGCATGACTTTCACGCCACGATGATGCATCTGCTCGGCGTGAATCACGAAAAATTCACCTTCAAGTTCCAGGGCCTGGACTTCCGCCTCAGCGGCGTCGAGGAGGCCCACGTGCTCAGGAACCTGATCGCGTAAATGTATCGTTACCGCTTGGCCAGACGGCCGGCGGCTTTTTTGACGTTCCAGCCGGATTGCTCAAGGGCGTGGCTGGCTTCGGCGTGGCTGGCTTGGGTGAGTTGGCGGACGATGCGCACGGCCCGGTCGCGCAGCTTGGTGTTGCTGGGGTCGAGGTCGATCATCAGGTTGCCGATGACTTTGCCGCTTTTGGCCATCGCCAGTGTGGTGATCATGTTCAGGATCATCTTGGTGGCGGTACCACTCTTGAGGCGGGTGGAGCCGGTCAGCAACTCGGGGCCAAGGTCCGGCTTGATGACGACGTCCGGCCGGTTGTCGCGGGGGATTCTCAGCTTGGGGTTGAAACAGAGCAGCGCGGTTTTCGCGCCGCGCCGGTTGGCCTCCCATATGCCGCCCCACACGAACGGTGTCCGGCCGCTGGCGGCGATGCCGATAAACACGTCCTTCTTTCCGACACCGCGAAAACGTACCGCCTCGGCCCCGGCGTCGGGGTCGTCCTCGGCGCCCTCGATGGAACGGTACAGCGCCGGTTGGCCCCCGGCGATGATGCCCTGCACCTGCTCCGGATCGGCGCGGAAAGTCGGCGGACATTCGCTGGCGTCGAGCACGCCCAAGCGGCCGCTCGTGCCGGCGCCGCTGTAAAAGAGCCGGCCCCCGTTTTGGAACGCGTCGCGCACCCAGCCGATCACGCGCACGGTTTTGGTTTTCTCGCGGGCGATGGCGGCGGGGAGTTGGCTGTCCTCGTCGAGAAACAAATCGACTGCCTGGCCAAGCGGCATGCGGTCGAGCTGCATTGAGCGCGGGTGGCGCTGCTCAGTGGGCGCTTGCTCAAGCTGCGCAAGACCCGGCACGGGGATGGCCGGGCGGTCGGCGTTGATGGTTGCATCTGGCTTGGCCGGCGAAAGCTTACCCAGGCGGCGGGCGAGGTTCAATGCGCCCCAGCAACTTTCGTTTTTCAGCGTGGCGACCTGAGAGCCGGGCCGACGGATGCGAATGGTCTTGGCCAACTTGGCAGCGAACTTGGGCTGCTTAATCAGCACGCTGCCGGCGAGCAGAAAGCGAACCGACCCGGTTTTGCCGGCGAGTTTCCTGGCGCAGGCGCAGGCGTCCTTGGCCAGGGTCTCAGCGGTGCCTTCGAGGATGTCGCCCGCGATTTTGTCGCGCCTAGCCCAGGCGGCGAACACTTCCAGGGCCAAGCCGGCGACCTCGGCCTTGTCGGCTTGGGCGACCCAGTCGATGAGTTGGTCGGGGGAGTTGAGTTGCAACCGGCGCAGCAATCGTTGGCCAAGCGCGGACCATTTGCCGTCGCGGTCGAGGTAAAACACGCAGGCCTTGAGCGCGCGCAGGCCGATCTCGAAGCCGCTGCCTTTGTCGCCGAGGATGTGTCCCCAGCCGCCGAGCTTGGCGGTGGCGCCGTCGGCGGTCTGGCCGAAGCAGCAGGAGCCGGTGCCGCTCAGTACGAGCACGCGGTTAGCCGGTTTGTGTTGTGTATCGGCGGCGAGGGCGGTCTCGAGATCGTTGGTAGCGTGAATGGCGGCGCTAGGCCAGGCGCGTGCGGCGGCGCGGTGGAGGCGCTTTTTGTCGGCGGCGGTGCGGGCGCCGGCCATGCCGATGGCGACGACGCTTGGCTTGGGGAATTGCTTGGCGATCCGCCGGAGGCGCCTGGCCAACTGCGCGTCGTTGAGCAGCCGGAGGTTGGCCGGGCCGAACCCGGCGCGGGCGACCTGGCCGCCGCTCTCGTGCATCGCAACGGTGTGGGTGGCGCCGCAATCGATGCCAAGCAGTCCGGGCACGGGTCAGTCCTCGAGCAACTCGGCCGGGGCGACCTCGATTTTCGAGGCGACTTCCTCCGGGATGTTGCAGGCTTTCATTGCGCCGCGCTCGGCGAGAGAGACGCAGACCACGGTCAACTCGCCGGTAGCGGCGAGTTCGGGCTGGCCGCCGTTGAGCTTGTGGATCCGGAATTTGTAGGTGATCGACTTCGAGCGCAGCCTGGCGACGAGCAGGTGAATCTCGATTTCGTCCTCGAATCGCAGCGGCTTTTTAAAGTCGAACCCGACATGGACGCGCGGCCAGCCGACTCGCGGGTCGGTTGGTGCGTCGACGATCGAATAGCCGATCGAGCGGAAAAACCGGTGCTCGGCCGCCTCCAAGTATTTCGCGTAGTTGGAGAAATGCACGATGCCGGCCATGTCGGTCTCGGAAAACTCGACGGTGCGGACGAATTTGAACTCGTAAGCCACGGCCGAAATGTAGATCGGCCCGGTGCCGAAGACGACAGATTTCTATTTGCCGAGCAGCCCCTCCAAATAGGCGAAAACGAGATCCGGCAGGTCATCGCTGTAGCCGCCCTCCATCGCACTGGCCACCGGTACGCCCAGGCCGCCGAGCGTTTTACCAAACCAGCGGAAGTCCTCCGCGCTGAGTTTCTGGTTGCAGAGCGGGTCGCCGGCATAGGCGTCGAACCCGGCGGAGACAATCACGAGGTCGGGGCCGTACGACTTGAGATCGGCGACGGCGCGCTCGGCGAGCTTCCGGTAATCCTCGCGCGGTAGGCTAGGTCGGGCGGTGTAGTTTTGGCAGTTGTCGAACGATCTGATGCCGGTGCCGGGGTAGGCGGGGTGTTGGTGGATGGAAAAGAACGCCACGCCGTCGCGCTTGGCCAGGATGTCCTCGGTGCCGTTGCCGTGATGCACGTCGAAGTCGAACACGGCGATTTTCCTTGAGCCGATCGCCTTGGCCTCGAGCGCGGCAACGGCGACTGAGCCGAGGTAGCAGAACCCCATCGCGCGTTCCTTCGTGGCGTGGTGGCCGGGCGGGCGCAGCAGGCTGAAGTTCGGCTTGCCGGCCCTGGCGAGTTCGACTGCCATGAGCGCGCCGCCGACGCTGCGAAGTGCGTGATCGCGGATACCTTCGTGGTAGGCGGTGTCGCTGTCGAAGTCGTGCGGCTCGCTCAGGCGCTGAAAGTGGTTGATCGTGTGGGCGCGCAGCACCTTGGACTTGGGCGAGGGCTCCGGCTTGAGCCACTCGAGTTTGAGTTCGGTCTGTGCCTTGAGTTTCTTGACCGGGCCGCTGACGCGGAACGGCCGCTCCGGATGCCCGATCGAGTGATAGGTGGTGCAGTGCTCATCGGTGATGATGGTCATTTTACTGGAGGGAAATTTAGCGTTTGATCAAGCGAATGAAAAGCATTCGTCCGTTAATTTCCGTTTGCGCTGCTTGGCCAAGCGGGGCAGTCTTCGGCCTTCCAATGATGACGACGTTTCTCATCCTTGGCCCCTTTGTTTTTGTGTGGGCGGTTGCGGCGCTTTTTTATGCGCTTGGCCGCCGGCGTGCGAGGCATGTGCGACTCGACGAGATCACTTTTGCGCGTAGTGTGAGGCAACGGCTGGTGCCGTCGCTCTTCAGCCGTCCGCAGACCTGGCTGTCGGTCCGGTCGCGCAACCCGGAGGATGTGGCCCGCTCGATGGGCCTTGGCGACCTGTATCCGTGCGCCTGTGCCGAGGCGCTGGCCGATCCTGATACCGAGCGGCTGTTCGTCTCGCCGCCGGTCAACGGCTGGGTGGTGGTCATGGGGTGGCAGTTGCCCGATCCCGGGGAGGACGTTGACGCCTGCTACCGGTTCCTCGCCGACATGAGCGAGCGGTTGGGCCATGTGCAGTACTTTCACGGCAACCCGGCGCTGGGCCATCACGCCTGGGCCAAGCTCATCGAGCGGAAGGTCATTCGCGCCTATGCGTGGACTGGCGAGACAGCCTGGAACCAGGGCAAGCCGACGCTCGGCGAGGAGAAGACCGGCATGTGCTGTTTTGAGTATCTTGCGGCTGGCAATGAGGAATCTTATCAGCAATGGGAGATTGTTGGCGCGAACGTGGATCGGCTGCCGGTGCTGGCCTCGATCTGGAGCGTTGACCCGGTGGTGTTCTCGGACCCGGTAATGCGGATGAAACCGGGCTGGGTCGGCCGCCTGCCGGTGCGCCGCTCCGAGATGAATTGACCGGTCGCCTGGCCAAGCGCTTCCCATGACCCCCGAAGAATGCCCGAACTGCGGAGTGGATCTCCCGGCCAAGGCGCACGCCTGCCCCGAGTGCGGTGCTTGCCCGGACACCGGCTGGGCCGATGAGGCGCAATATGAGTCCACCCACCTGCCAGAGGAGGAGTTCGACTACGACGACTTTGTGACGCGGGAGTTTGGGGAGGGCGGCCGGCCAAGGGGTAAACGCCTGCACTGGCTCTGGGTCGGAGCGGCTATTCTGCTGATCCTGTTTTTCCTGACCTACGCATGGTGAGCGATTGCGGACTTTACAAACCGCCGCTAGGTTCGCAGGATTTCGCGTGTTGTTGATGAGGTGGTTTTGTTTCATTTGTGCGTGTTCCTCGCTGTTGGCGGGGTGCACCACCAGTACCATCACCAACCTCACGCCGCGCGAGCTGCCCTGGAGCCAAACCGGGCTGTATTCGGTCGAGGCGATGTACTGGAGTAACCAGCGTACGCTCGACTCAGGCTCGATGAAGCCGATGGTGATCTTCAACAACCAGGCCTTCCCGATGCGGCAAACCCAGCTCACCCAGGGCCGTTGGGAGACGCTGGTGCCAATCCCCGACGGCACGCGGGTCATCAACTACCATTTCAAGTTCGACTACGAATACAGCGCGGTGCTTATGCGCGGCGCCGACAGCAAGCTTTCGCCGCCGTACCAGCTCCAGATTGTCGATAAATCCACCACCGGAAATCTGCTGATGCTGCGGGAATAACCGATTTACACCATGCAACGCGTCAAGCTTTTCAAGGGATTGGAAACCGAGGTCGAGGCACTCGAGCAGCAGATCAATGCTTGGGCCGAGAGCGAGGGGGTGAAGATTCTCCAGGTAAACAGCACGATCGCCACTCAGAGCTACAACCCGGCCGCCAAGCCGGGAGGTTCACTTCAGGGGAATGTCGGCGCTGCGTCTGACGTGCTAATCACTGTTCTTTACGAAAAGGGCTGATCGCATCGCTTGGTCAAGCGCCGGTGGAGTCAATTCTCTGGGGTTCGCAGCAGCTCAATCTGGTCGAACCACACCGGGCCGCCCAATGCCGTGGGAGCGATGCCGGTCAGGGTCAGGTTGCCGAAATCCTTCCACAAATCCCGGGTGACCACCGTCCATTCGGTCGGCCGTTTTTCCGACACGCGGGTGGCCTGCCAGTCGGAGGTGTTTTTGCCGCTGTAATAGCGCCGCTCCGGGCTGCCCGATGAGGGCCATGCGCCGTTGTCGGCCAGCTCCACCATCACGCCGGCCGCCTTGGGCGCCTTCCATGCCAGGCGCAAGTAGCGGTACTCACCCGCGCCGGGGTTTTCCCGGATGCGAAACGCCCAGCCGGGGATGCTCTTTGAGTGCCGCTGCAACGGTGTGATGCGCAGCGATGCCGAGCCACTGTGCTTGTCGCCGGTCACGACCGTTGCCGAGCCGCCGCCTTCCTTTAGCAGATCGACAAATGCCGGGCTGTCGTCGAACAGCACCTGCCGCGTCGGCGGCTGCCGCAGCCAGGCGATCACGTTGGCCACGTCGCTCGGCTTCAGGGTCACTGCGAGCGATTCTGGCATGAGCGACACATCGAGCGACTTCAGCGACTTGATGTCCTTTCGCAGTACGTCCAGCCGCACGCCGCCGGTCAGGGCCAGTGTCAGGCTAGCTGCCGACTCGCTGGCGAGCACGCCGCTCAACACCCGCTCGTCGGTGGTCTCGACCATGTACGTCTCGTGGCCGGCGACGATCACTGCGCTGGGCGCGAGGATGTCCCGCACGATCGTCTCCTCGGCGCGGCGAAACTCAGACGTCAAGTCCGGCCCCACCACGAAGCCGATCCCGTGCGCGCGGTGGCAGACGGCGCAATGTTGGCTGAATGTCACTTGTCCGGCGCCTGTGTCTCTCTTGGCTTTTAACGCGGTGACGAACCGTTGCAGAGTCGCGTCATCAACCGGCTTCAGTGTGGCGAAGAGTGCCTCTGCGCGCTTGGCAAAGCTGGCATTTTTTTGGCTGAGCAACGCGGTACGCTGAACGGCGTTGAGCGCGGGGGTGGGCAGTTTGTTCTGCTCCATCGCCACCACCACGGCAGGGAGATGGTCGCTGCGGGCGAAGGCCGTCTCGAGGATGGCGCGGCGCACCATCGGCGTCGCGGTGGGGTAGGCGTTGAGCAGGCTGGCGGCGATTGCGGCGTCATTTTCCGAGGCCAAGCCGCGTACGGCGGTCAGTCGGCGATCGGCCGGCAGTTGCACGTTCCCCACGTCGCGGAGCGCCCTGGCCAAGCGCTCCGTGCGCTCGGCAGTTGACTCGAGATTCAGTACGCGAGTCAACTCGAGCGCGGCGACACGCACCCCGACGTTGCCGGTGGTGGCCAGTTGCATCAACGCTTCACGTGGCGCGTCGCTGATGGTGAGCGTGGTGGTGGATTTGAATGGCGCGCGCAGTCCCTTCAAGCATTCGAGTTGCAGGTCCGGATTATCGAGTCCGCTTAAGAGAGCAATCACATTGGAAAACTCTTCCGGGTTTTTTCGGGAGGCCACCGCGCTGCAAAGCCGGTGAATCAGCCCGCGCGCCTGGTCAAGCGCATCCGTCTTGTCCAATAGCAGGATCTTGAGCATTTGGCCGGCGCGGTTGCCGAGCGAACTGAGGATGGCGCCGTCGAGCCAAGCCTCTTCACCATGCCGCCTGGCCAAGCCGGCGAGGGCCTGGAGCGAACGGGGGTTGTCAGATTCGCCGAGCGATAGGGCAAGCTGCAGCCGGACGACTGGCGACGGGTCGCTGGCCAGGCGTAATGCGGCGTTGAACAAATTTTTCCGGCTGTTGAGACGATCTTCGGCCAGTCGCAAGGCGTGACGGCGCACACCTGGTTCGCTGTGGCCAAGCGCCGACTCGAGCATGTTGTCGTCGAGCCGCGCAAGCCCGTCGAGCGTGTAAAGGGCGTTGATGGCTGCGGCTGTGCCGTCCGCTGGCAGGGTGATTCTGGCCGGTCGATCATCCGCGTGCCCGGCGCGCTCGAGCAGCAACCGTCGGGCAGTTTGGCGGCGCCAAAAACGCGGGCTGGCAACTTCGCGGGTCAGCGCGTCATTGCTGAGTTTGCTCATGTTGGGGGACTGCGGCTTGGGCATGTCGTTGTGCACGAGCCGCCAAACTCGGCCGTGGTCCTTGCCCTCGTCAAGGCCGTATTGCTGCTGCAGGTAGCGGGGTATCGCCGAGTAGTCCTCGATGATTTCGCGATAAAAATCGGCGATGTAAACGCCGCCGTTTGGACCCATGGAAAGGTGGATTGGATGAAACCAAATGTCTCCCGATGCGATAAACTCCGACTGCGCTTCGCCTGCTGTTCGCCGAATGTTGAGCCGGATGCCGTCGCGTTGCAGTTCGGCACGATGAACAAAGTTTTGCGCCGGGGCACAGGCGAGGATTTGTCCGCTCAAGCCGGGCAGGGCGGAGTCGATATAAACGAGCGGCGAACAGGCGGAGGTGAAGTAGCCGTTCGGGATCGACTCGGCAGCACCGTAGCGGTCCCGATAATATTTGCCGAAACCTGGGTCGTCGGCGCGCTTGGTACGCCACGGGTGAGGTTTGCTGATGGGGAATGTCGTGTTGTAATTCGCACCGTTACGGCGTGAAACGCCGACGGCAATGTCGGCGTTGCGCGACAAGTATTGCCACGGCAGCGGTGCGATCTGAATACCCGGTGTGCCAGTGGAAATGACGAAGCGGTCGCCATCCGCGTTGAACGTAAAGCCGTATGTGCCGGTGTGGCCGCTGACCGGCTCGATTGCCGAGCCGTCCGGTTTGATGCGAAAACCGGTCACCGGCAGATCGATCGGCTGCACCAACTTTGGTCCGTTGATGCGGCCGCCTTGGCCGCCGTCGATGTAAATCCAGTTATCCGGCCCCCACTGCGGCGAGTTGATCCGGCGCTCGATTACGCTGACCTTGAAGCCGGTGAAAAGAGTGTCCCGTACCTCGGCTTTTCCGTCACCATCGCGATCCGCGAGAAAAACAATGTCCGGCGCACAAACGGCAATAATTCCGCCGCGCGCTGGGCAGATACCGAGACAGGCCGGCAGTCCATCGGCCCAAATCTCGGCGCGATCCATCGTGCCGTCGCCGTCGTCATCGATCATTTTTTTGACCGTCCCAAGCTGCTCGGCCTCGGCGCGGCGCATGGCGTCCTTGTTGGCTGCGATGCGCCGGACGACACGGTCGAGTTTGCCGGTCTTGTTCAGTTCATCAATGTCGTATTGACCCTCTCGATTGTAGCCGTGGAGTTCGCTGATAAAGAGGTTGCCGTGCGCGTCCCAGCAGATACCGGAGGGCTGGCGGATGAGCGGCTCGACGACGACGAGCTCCAGCCGGAAGCCGTCCGGCAACTCCACCCTCTTGAGGCTTTCGGCTGGCGACAACGGCTTGGGTGCGTCAATTGGTTTTGAGATTTGGCCAAGCGCTTGGTCGATGAGCATCGCCAAAGCGGCGATCAGAAAAAATCGTTTCATTAGGTAACAAATAGAGCGATGCCCACCATAACAAGCGCCACTCCGTAGAGCCAAGCCAAAGCCGGAACTATCGTTTGGTCAAGTGCTGTTGGATAAAGCGATTGGACGCATGCGCATTGGCACGGTAGAATCGCCCGGCAACCGCAGAGGAGAGCGGACAAATGAAAAAATCGACATTATGGACCGTTGGGGCGATTTTATTGGTTTGTCTACTACTTGGCCTGTTACCGATGCTGCTCGACTTGGTGCAGGGGCTCGTTTGGTTGTTTGTGATTGTGCCGGTCGTTGGGACGGTGCTTGGGCTGTTCATAGCGGCGATCATTCACCGCTACATCCTGCCCCCGGGCAGCCGGCACGGGGGCAGCAGCACGGTGACTCTGTACACCGTTATCGCCTGCTGGCTGATTGTTTTATTGGCTTCCTGTTAGGCGCTGGCTCGGGATGAATGTTCACGTCTTGCAGCATGTCCCCTTTGAGGGAATCGGAAGCATGGAGTGCTGGCTGGCCGGCCGGGATGCCAATACGCGCTACACGCGTTTTTATGAGTCGTCCAAGCTGCCTGATCCCCGGCAGATCGATCTCGTGATTGCGATGGGTGGCCCGATGAGTGTCAACGACGAACGGGAGCATCCGTGGCTAGCGTCGGAGAAGGAGTTCATCCGGCAGTCGATCCGACTTGGCCTGCCGGTTATCGGGATTTGTCTTGGAGCGCAACTCATCGCCAACGCGCTTGGCGCGAGGGTATACCCCGGTAGGCACACCGAGATTGGCTGGTTTCCGGTGGAGGCGGTGGACACTGACGGGGATGTTTTTCGGCTGCCATCAGGAGTGCCGGTGTTCCACTGGCATCGTGAGACATTCGACCTGCCGGCTGGTGCGGTGCGACTGGCCGGGAGCGAAGCATGCGAAAACCAGGCATTTCAGATTGGGCGGAATATCGTTGGGCTGCAGTTCCATCTCGAGACCACGCCGGAATCGGCGGCGTTGATTCTTGAAAACTGCAGAGGTGAGCTGGTTCAGGGGGAGTACGTGCAAACCGAGCCGGCTATCCGGGAGATTTCGGAAACCGCCTGTGCCGAGATTAACCTGATTATGGATGATTTGTTGTCTTACCTCACCACATGATCAGGCTGCGATGGGAGGACTGTTTAACGCTCGCCACAAGGTACAGCCGGACGCAGAGTCGCGTGCCGAAGTCAAATGAATCATATCCACACAACAATCGTAGCTGTGCTGTTGGCGGTGGGTGTGACTCAAGGTTTTACCCAGTTGAAGGACAACGATTCAGTCCGCTCACAGGATGCTGTTGTTTCGATGAGCGGTCGCATTCGCCTGAACGAAATCCTTGCCTCGAATCGTGCGGGCAGGCTCGACGATGAGGGGCAGACCAGTGACTGGATCGAGATTCACAACCCGGGCGCCACGCCGATGCGGCTCGGCGGGTACCGGTTGACCAACGATCCCAATGTCCCCAACAAGTGGGCGTTCCCGAACAACCAAATCCCGGCGCGAGGCTACCATCTCGTGTGGATGTCCGCCCAAACCGGTTCCCGCTTCTACGTCTACCGCAACCGTGAAGGTCACTTGCACGAGCTTCGTTTCGAAGGCTCCTGGAGCCACCGCAATCTCAGCGCGGCGGTTGAACGCTAAATAAAAATGAAACCGATTCTGCTCACATACATTGTAGTCGCGCTGGTGGCCGGGTGTGGGGTTGAGGAGCCGTCGTCCGTGAAACCTCCCGCCAAGGCGCTGAGCGAAGGCCAAGTGGCGGAAGCCCCGGAGGCGATTGACGCGCCACCCGTGGTCCAAGCCAAGGAGCCGCCACTCCGACCCCGAAGGCCGGTTTCGACGGTTTCCATCTCCATTCATGAGGCCGCCGCGCAGGGGAACATCGAGATCGTTAGGCAGCATTTGGCCGTTCAGCCTGAGGGCTATATTAACACCCGGACGCCAAGCGACTGGACGCCGCTGCACTTCGCCTACGCGCAGGGTAGGGCGGAGATGATTCGTTTCCTGCTCGACAACGGCGCGAACTACGAGGCCAAGAACAAGCTTGGCCAAGCGCCCGCCGACATCCCGCTGCTGAAGCGAAATTCCAAGAACAGCCAGTTTGCGCTGGTGGAACTTTACACGTCAGAATCATGCTCCAGCTGTCCACCAGCGGAGCGGCTAACGTCAGAGATTCGGCGGATAGCCTTGGCCAAGCGGCTGAATATTTTTTGCATCTCCTTCCATGTGGACTATTTCGATGGTGGAAGCTGGAGCGACGGCTTCAGTGATGGGCGCTTTTCCGCCCGGCAACGGACATACGAGCACAAGCGGTTCAGTGGCTTGTACTATACGCCGCAGATAATCGTGAATGGCAAACACCAGACGCTGGGACACAACCGGGCCAACGCGTTTAATGCGATCGAGCGCTCGCTGAAACTGTCGGCCAAGGTTGCTGTGTCCGTTCGGCAGGTTAAAAAAGAGGACGGATCCATCGCCGTGAACGCCTGCACACTTGGTAAGTTCGAAAATGCGGCGCTATGTGTGGCGCTGGTTGAAAACGGCATCAATCGACGAATCACCGGCGGGGAAAATAAGGGGCGAGTATTGAGCATGGATAACGTTGTTTTGGATTTTAAATGTATCGAGCTTGCAGGACTGACTGGGCATGAATTCAGCTTTGACTTGAAGAAGGCAACCGGGAAAAAACAACGAAACCTTGGCGCTGTTGCCTTCGTGCAGCGCACAGACAACATGGACGTGCTCGGTGCTCAAGCCACCCGGATTCACTGGCAGACTAGAGAGGAAGAAAACCCTGAACCAGACACCAAACCCGAACGAATCGCGGATGATACATGATGAATTATCGGATTCGTTGGCCAAGGCACTTCACGTAACAGGAGCGATGGAGCAGGGTTCCCGCCACCTGTTTGGCCAAACGTGTAGGGATGACCCGGGCGGGGCTTGTTTGTGGTGGGCCTTTGTAGGTCGCCGTGATCATTTGTCGTGAACGGGCCGGCCGGAGGCGGAGGCGGCTGTTGCCAGTTCCAGTCGGACTGATACGGGATGTTCAGGTAGGGCGTCGGCACTGCTTTTCCGTCCCGCTTCAATGAGATAAGCGCCGCGTCGAGAATGGTCGCCCTCAATATGTGGGTCTCGTAGACTTCAAGATGAAAACTAAATTAACAATAGATTATTAATCTATAATACGTTTTTTTCACGCATGGTGTAAAATTCTCACACAATGAATCCTTTAAGTTGAATATATTTAGAGCCATTAACTAGGATTTTTGTGATGCCGCTGCTTGGCATGTCCTTTGCTATAGTAGCAGTACTTTGACGTCGTGTCGGGTTACTACAACGTCTTTGGAGGAAGTCTTGGAGGGGTAAACATTACCATTGTTCTCCGTAATTTACTCAGGTTGGCGGCAAACTCCGCCCTCAGTCGTTTTTTGCAAAATATCCCGATTTTGATTGATGATCATGAAAATAAAAATTAATACACAACTAGTAATAATCGCAGCTTTGATGCTGGTAGCAACTGCCTTCTCCGCCCCGATTCACGATGCTGCCATGTATGGCAATCTTGCAGGCGTCCAAGCGGAACTGGATAAAGGCGTGGATGTGAATGCAAAGAATGATTTTGGTGAAACACCACTGGATATGGTTCTCTGGCTCAATGGTGCAAGCGAAACCGCCGACCTCATTCGCAAGCGCGGCGGTAAAACAAGTAAAGAATTGATCGCTCTGTCCGATGCTGTCAGAACTGGAAACATCGAAGACGTAAAAAAGCACTTGGCTGCTGGCGCGGATGTGAATGCGAAGGATATGTATGAAGATACTCCTTTGTACGAAGCGGTTAAACTAGGTTACAAGGGAATCGCCGAACTGCTACTGGCCAACGGTGCGGATGTTAATGTGAAGAATAATGTTGGATGGGTTCCTTTGCATATCGCAACTGCTTTAGATCACAAGGAAATCGTTGAGCTACTAGTTACCAACGGTGCAAATGTGGATGCGAAGGATGATGATGGATCGACCCCTATGCACTATGCGGCTTGGTACGATCGCAAGGAAGTTGCCGAACTGGTGATCGCCGGAGGAGCGGATGTGAATGCGAAGGATGAAAATGGATGGACTCCTTTGCATTATGCAACTGATGCAGGTCTCATGGAAATTTCTGGACTACTGATCGAACAAGGAGCGGATGTGAATGCGAGAGACATGGATGGCAAAACGCCACTCGATCGAGCCATCCAGCTGAATCGAACCGAAATCGCCGACCTCCTCCGCAAACACGGCTTGCCGGCCATCCCGCCGGTGGAGGTGCCGGCGCCGATGCCACGTTTGATTTTCGACAAGGCAACGTTTGGTTTCAGTTTCAATACAAAAGACAGGAAGACCTATGTGGTCGAGGAGACACAAGACTTCAAGCATTGGGGTGAGTTGGAAACAATCAAGGGAACCGGTAAGCAGATCAAGTTCACTGATCCAAGACAGTCGCTGGTGCCATTGCAAAACTTCTATCGCGTCAAAGTGGTCGATTAACTACCAACTTTTGGTTGGTTTAACCAAAAAGAGAACACACACCAGAGGCCGGGCATTATGTGCCTGGCCTTTCTCTTTTCCGTCTGGCCAATGGGGAACTCGTTTGCCTAGCCTTTAGCAAATTTCGCTATTTCTAAAAATTAGCGGCAGCCACCCGATCGCGACCATCTGCCCTCTGGGAAGAAACTAGATGCTCTAAAATAAACGAATTTGAGCGAATTACACACGGGTTAATTGCACACGATTTGGGTTCACTTGTTGGTTGGGTGTGGTAGTTTTCCGCCGTGGCAAATAAAGACCAAGGCAGAAAAGACAAGAAGAAACCCTCAAAATTAACTCCAGCAGAGAAGAAGAAGAGGAAGCAAGAAAAGAAAAATAGAAAACAGAAGTAGCCCTAAAGCCATCACTTCCGCAGCAGTCCATTTACACCTGGTTTTCTGTATTTGCTAATACACATCCGATAGCATCTGTTAACCGTTTTTGTCAAATGGTAGCGAATGATGCGAAGGCACTAAAAGTGCTTTTGAGAAACAAAGGGAAAGAGAAGTAAATGGTGCGCACTGTTGGACTTGAACCAACGACTTCTACCGTGTGAAGGTAGCACTCTACCACTGAGTTAAGCGCGCACCCGCGACGGGGGACTGTACGGTTGTTTTGCCCGGTGACAAGTTCTTTTCCCCTTGGCCAAGCGCTTGGCCGGGAGTATCAATCGCCTATGCACACTCTGGCCAAATGCGTTGTTGCCTCGGTTTTGCTGCTCAGCAACTGGCTCTCCCCCGGCCAGGCGGCGGAGCGGCCGAACATCCTTTTTGCCATCGCCGATGACTGGTCGTTCGGCCACGCCGGCGCGTATGGCTGTGATTGGGTGCGCACGCCCGGCTTCGATCGCGTGGCAGGAGAGGGGATTCTTTTCCGCCGCGCCTACACGCCAAACGCCAAGTGTGCACCGTCTCGGGCGATCATTCTGACCGGGCGCAACTCGTGGCAACTAGAGCAGGCGGGAAATCACATGACTTTCTTCCCGGCCAAATTCGGCAGCTGGATGGAGTTGCTCGAGGACAACGGCTATTCGACCGGTTACACCGGCAAGGGCTGGGGGCCGGGCTTCGCCAACGACGCCAGCGGCAAGCCGCGCAAGATCACCGGCCAGGCCTGGCAAAAACAGAAAGCCAAGCCTCCGGCCCGGGCGATTTCCAACAACGACTACGCTGGCAACTTCGCCGAGTTTCTTGCTGCGGCCAAGTTGGACAAGGGCAGGCCGTGGGCGTTTTGGTACGGGGCCACCGAGCCGCATCGCGGCTATGAGAACGGTGTCGGCCGGCGCATGGGAAAAAAGCTATCGGATATTGATCGCGTACCAAAGTACTGGCCGGACAACGAGGTGATCCGCAACGACATGCTGGATTACTCGATCGAGGTCGAGCATTTTGACAATCACCTAGGCAAAATCCTCGCCATGCTGGAGAGGGCCGGCCAACTCGACAACACGCTGGTCGTGGCGACGTCCGATCACGGTATGCCGTTTCCGCGCGTCAAGGGTCAGGCGTACGAGGCGTCGAACCACATCCCGCTGGCGATTCGCTGGCCAGGCGGAATCAACGGCAACGGCCGGGTAGTGACCGACTACGTAAGTTTCGCCGACATCGCGCCGACGTTTCTAGAGGCAGCCGGCGTGGCCAAGCTGACGCCGGTAATGCAGCCGGTGAGTGGGCGAAGTCTGTTCGACATCTTTCGCTCGTCCAAGTCGGGCCGAGTGATTGTCAGCCGCGACCATGTGCTCATCGGCAAGGAGCGCCACGACATCGGTCGGCCGAACAACTGGGGGTACCCGATCCGCGGCATCGTTAAGGACGACCAGATGTACCTGCACAACTTCAAGACTGACCGCTGGCCAGGCGGCAACCCGGAAACCGGCTACCTGAACTGCGACGGCAGCCCGACTAAGACGATGATCCTCAACCAACGCCGTGAGGGAATGTACCATTATTGGAACCTGAACTTCGGCAAGCGACCTCAAGAGGAGATGTTCGATTTGAAGAGTGATACCGACTGCGTGAAGAATTTGGCCAAGTCGGGCTCTCATTCGGAACTGAAGGCGGGGCTCAAGCAGCAACTCTTCGCCGAGTTGCGCGAACAGGGCGACCCTCGGATGTTCGGCAAGGGTGATGTGTTCGACAACTATCCATACTCCGGCGAGTCGACCGATAATTTCTACAGGCGTTACATGGGCGGCGAGAAGGTGCGGGCCGGTTGGGTGAAACCGTCCGACTTTGAAAAGGAGAAACTCGACTAGTCGCCTGGCCAAGTGAGTGCAGACCAATCGCAGCCGGTGTTTCCGCCAACCGATCCCACGCCGATCTTTGAGTTGTTCCGCGGCGGCTACGGCACTGAGTTACTGGTCGCGTCCTCGGCGCACTTCAATGTCTTTGGCCGCCTGGCCAACGAGCCGCAAACCGAAACTGCGCTTGGCCAGGCACTTGGCCTGGAGCGGCGGCCCAGCGTGGTGCTATTTACCGCGCTCCGGGCGATGGAACTATTGTGCGTGAATGCTGCCGGTAAACTGGAGTTGACTGATCTGGCGCGAAACCACCTGTTGCCGGACGGCGCGTTTTTCATGGGGGACTATCTCGGTCTGGCCTCGGCGTCACCGGGAGTCGTCAACATGGTGAAGTTGCTTCGGAGCAATCGTCCGCTTGGCTCGGATAACGACGACGGTGTGGCGTTTATTTATCGCGAAGGCAAACGTTCGGCAATGGAGAGCGAGGAGCTTGCGCGGCACTTTACGTTGTCGCTCTCTGGTCGCGCGAAGAATGTTGCGCCATATCTGGCCAAGGTCGTGCCGATGGGTGGGGTGACGACGCTGCTCGACGTCGGCGGCGGAACCGGCCTGTACAGCTACTCGTTGCTGCAGGCGAACCCGACCCTGCGCGCGGTGATTGTTGAGTTGCCGGAGGTCGTCCGGATCGCCGAGGAGTTTGCGCGGGAAAAGGGGCTGCTCGATCGGGTGGAAATTATCGAGGGAGACATGTTTCGAATCGACGATCTGCCGGCTGCGCAGATGGTTTTGTTTTCGAATATTCTACATGATTGGGACGAACCGGAGTGCCGCGAGTTGACGGCTCGGTACGCTGCCAAGCTACCGAATGGTGGTCGGATGCTGATCCACGATGTGTTCCTTAACGACACAATGGACGGGCCGTTGCCCATCGCGCTTTATTCGTCAGCGTTGTTTTCGGTGACGGAGGGCAGGGCTTACAGTGCGGCGGAGTATCGATCGATGCTGAGTGGTGCAGGGTTGATCGCTGATGGGCCGATGGTGAGTACCCTGGTGCATTGTGCCGTCCTCACCGGAACCAAGCCGTAACCGTCGGTTGGCTGGCTAAGCGGAGTTAAGGATGATTTCGACTGGTCACTTGGCCAAAAGGATGGCAGCATTCGCCCGTTCCTGAAGGATTTTTTGTTGAGCTGTTATCATGAAAACTGTGAAAACTATACTATTGGCTGCGGCGCTTGGGCTGTCGTTGGACGGGGTGCAAGCGGGGGAATGGGGGAACTGGCGTGGGCCAAACCACAACGGCTCCACCGAGGAGAAAGATTTGCCGGCCAAGTTCAGCAAGACTCAGGGCGTGATCTGGAGTGCACCGATGCCTGGGCCAAGCGCGGCAACACCGATTGTCTTTGGGGATCATGTTTTTGTCTCCTCGTCAAATCCGGAGGAACAGCAGTTGATGGCGAGTTGCCACGACCGGAAAACTGGTGCGCTCAAATGGAAGCATGTTGTGGCGCACGGTCACAACAAGGACAACCGAAGCAACTATGCCGCGCCTTCGCCGGTGACGGATGGGCAGATGGTGAGTTTTTTCTACGGCAACGGCGCGTTGGCGACGTACACTCTGGACGGCGAAAAGCTGTGGTCCAAAAACATCGAGAAAGAGCACGGCCAGTTTGCGTATCAATGGACCCCATCGAGCAGCCCGCTGCTCCACGACGGTACGTTGTACATGCAGGTATTGCAGCGTAACACCAAGGTGAGAGGTCGTGGTCGCGACAATGGCCAGTCCTACATTTTGGGGTTCGACCCGAAAACCGGTGAGCAACTGTGGAAAGTTTATCGGTCTGCCAAGGCCAAGGCCGAGTCGCTCGAGGCTTACAGCACACCGGTGCCGTTCACGCACGGTGGGCGGGAGGAAATCCTAATCTCCGGTGGCGATTGCATGACAGGTCACGACCCCAAGACCGGCCGGGAACTTTGGCGCTGGGGCACGTGGAATCCGACGCGCATCGGCCACTGGCGGCTGGTGCCTTCACCGGTGGCGGGGGGCGGTGTGGTGTTGGCGTGTGCGCCCAAGCGCGCGCCGGTGTACGCCTTGAAAGCCGGTGCGGAGGGCGACGTCAGCAGCAGAGGTATGCTGTGGCACAGCGAGGGCAGCCGCGATGGGGTGTCTAGCGATGTCTGCACGCCGCTCTTTTATCAGGGCAGTTTTTTTGTGCTGTACGGCGAGGGTCGTGACAAGATGCTTTCCTGCGTGGAGCCGAAAACCGGCAAAATCAAGTGGGCGAGCGACCTCGAGAGCCGTCCGCTCTTCCGCGGTTCACCGACCGGTGCGGATGGCAAAATCTACGTGCAGAATCATGCCGGCACCGTGCACGTGATCGACGCAAAAAGCGGCAGGGTGCTTCACAGGGCCGCGATGGGGGAGGCCGGTGACGACCAGACCCGCGCCAGTATTGCCGTGGCGCACGGCCGTCTATTCATCCGCACTAATGGTCGCCTGTTCTGCGTCGGCAAGAGCTGATCGCACCTCCAACTTTTCGAAAGCTCTCCGGGTTGGAGGGCTTTTTATTCCACTGGGATGGTCTGTGGGATGGCGTCGAAGACTCGCTGAAGGTCGCGATCGCCGCCGCGTTGGCCTGGCTGCAGGACGAGCCACGGAATAGGTTTGGCCGCAGTCTCCATCGTTTTCTTCTCGATCCAGCGCCATGACTCAGCGTGGCCGTCGGCGAACGACAGTACCGTGCCGTTGTTGTGGCGGGTCGCCGGGAAACTGATCCACGTCCACTTGGCCGTGCCGAACAGTGTCCATGTGCCGGCGTTTGCGCCGAATGCACTTTGCTGGATACTCTTGGTGTGTTCGTCGATGAATACGAAAGCCTCCGAGGCGGAGGGGTTTTTGATGTCGCTGACCTTATGCCAGCATTTGTTGTAATCCCCATCCTCCGGGCTGGATCGGAAGTTCATATACATGTTCATCGACACGCTGCGCACGCGCGGGATTTTTCCCTCGTCATTGACGGTCGACTTGTCGGCGGGACACTTGTAGATGCCGGACGAGTCGTTGTACTTGAAGAGGACACCCTTTCGTATGTTGCTGTCGTCGACATCGGTCCACGCGTTGCCGTGCAGCCACGTTGGCCCCTGGCTGAACCAGCTGGCCCGGCTGCCGCCGCCGGGGAGTTGTGAGTTTTCCGGCATGCCGTCGTTGTTGTCACCGGCGTACATGATCCAGCAGAGCTGCAGTTGCTTGTGGTTCCCCATACAGTAGGCGCCGGTGGCCTTGCTCTTGGCCTTGGCCAAAGCCGGTAAAAGTAGCGACGCCAAGATCGCGATGATGGCGATAACGACCAGCAGCTCGATCAGCGTGAATCCTTTGGCCAAGCGCTGACGGCGGAGGGAATGGCGGTTGGTCGACTTCATCTGGCGGCAAGCTACGCTTGGCCAAGCGGCGATGCAACCTCTGAGTAGCTCTGGGCAAGCAGCAGTAAATCAGCGACTAAAAATTACCCGAATCAAGTGAATGAGACCGGCTATGTTGCCTATGAATATTAGTCCATAAATCGCGCGCCAAGTCCATTTCACTTGGGTGGGTAGAGGCTCAAACGTTGCCAAAAACCCGAACACGCAGAATAACGCAACCAAGGTGAGGAACAGGCAAAAGATAATTCTGATAATCATGGCGACAAGTCGTCGACGGGAGTGTTGGGCAAGAGTTGGCGCTTGGCAATTCCTGGGGAATCGATACTATCGGTCCCGCACCATGAAACAATTTTTTGCCATCGGTTTATTGATGATCGCGACCACGGCACAGGCGGCTCAACACTATCAGATCCTGACGAGCACCAAACGCGACACGCACGCAGAAAGTTGGCAACTGACAAGCTCTGATTTTCCAAGCTATAATGGCAACGTTCGTTGGTCGATCAACAAACGCACCCTGCACGGCGGCAAACAGGAAGGGGTGGATTTGGTTGAGGTCGATAACGGCAGGCTGCAGTTTCGCGTGATCCCAACCCGTGGCATGAGCGTGCTCGACGTGACGCTCGGCGATGTGCGCCTGGGCTGGAACTCACCGGTGAAGGAGGTCGTGCACCCGAGCTACATCAATCTGCACGACCGCGGTGGTCTGGGCTGGCTTGACGGTTTCAACGAGTGGATGGTTCGCTGTGGCCTGTCGTTTGCGGGGCACCCGGGCGAGGACAAGTTCATCAACAACGTTGGCGACGAGGCGACGATGACGCTGACGTTGCACGGGAAGATCGGAAACATCCCGGCGTCGGAGGTGATCGTGGCGGTGGACAAGGAAGCCCCGCATCGCATCCGCATCCGCGGCCGCGTGCACGAGGTTTCCTTCTACGGGCCGAACCTCGAAATCTGGACGGAGATCAGCACGTTGCCGGGCTCAAGTACGTTTCGCATTCGCGACGTGCTTAGGAACAAGGGCACATTTGACGAGGAATTCCAGGTCATCTATCACGCGAACTTCGGCCGGCCATTGCTTGGTAAGGGCGCCAGAATGCTTTCCGCTGCGAAGAAGATTGTCCCGTTCAATGAGAACGCTGCCCAGGCGATCGACCGGCAGGAGGTGTACTCCGGCCCGACCAGGGGTTTCACCGAGGAGGTTTACAAGATTTATCCCAAGGCCGACGAGGACGGCAACACGATGGCTGTGCTGGTGAACCCGGCCGGCGACCGCGGCGTGGCTCTCAGTTGGCCGGTTGAGCAACTGCCTTATCTCACGCAGTGGAAAAACACCGCGGCGCAAAACACCGGCTACGTGACAGGCATCGAGCCAGGTACCGGCTTCCCGCACAACCGCAGCTACGAGCGCAAATATGGACGGGTGCCCAAGCTTGGCGCGGGACAGTCGCGCACGTTTGAGCTGGACTTCACCATTCTTGGCAACGCAGGCGAAGTCAAAGCTGCCGCTGCTGCAGTGAAAGAATTGCAGGGCGACAAAGGCCCGGAAGTCCAAAAAGCCCCGGAAGAGTAAACAGCAAATTTTTGCCGCTAGAATTGTCACCCCATTGAGACCAATAATCTATAATTCCACTTAGCCAGGCAGCGGTTCTTTATCGCCAAGCGGCGGGGGCTTCCGCATAATCCGCCACCCAATTGTTGAGCATCTCTACCATGACTCGTATTTATTTCAATTCACTGACCAAGTTCATCGCCGGCTTGGCGTTTGTTGCCACCGTCCCCTTGGCCAGGGCCGACTGGAAAGTCGTTGAGCAGTCCAACCCTCTTGGCCCCGGCAAGGCGGTTGATGTGTTGCAGGACGGCAAAGCGGTCGCCCGACTCGTCCACGGTGAAGGGCAGATCAAGCCGTTCCTGCACATCTTCGGCAGCGGCGGCGAGTTGGTGACCAATCCCGGCCTCGACAGGGAGGGCAACGGGGCCGGTTTGTTTAACCACCATCGCGGCATCTTCATCGGCTGGAACAAAGTCTCTTCTGAACTGGGTAACTACGACATGTGGCACAAGGGTGGCCCGGGCAACGGGCGTTACGACATCGTGAAGTTCGAAAACACGACGACCAACGATTCTGCCTCGATCGTCGCGAACATCAAATGGCGTGCCACGCAAAAGGATGCGAACGGCAGCGACGTGATGATCTCTGAGAGCCGGATGTTTAAGGTTTCGCGTCCGGGTGGCAGGTACACACAGGTCGACGCCAGCTTTGAGATGGAGGCCCAACGGGACATCAGTCTCGGTGGTGATTTGCAACATGCCGGCGTGCATTTCCGCGCCCACACCGAGGTGGCCAGGCGCAACA
>Ga0209753_1000216_pt1 | contig 23202 bp, 20 predicted proteins | sample METZYME_3_550m_FD_187550 | JGI IMG/M metagenome (GOLD analysis project Ga0209753, IMG submission 187550) | Marine microbial communities from oxygen minimum zone in mesopelagic equatorial Pacific - METZYME_3_550m (SPAdes) (version 2) | ecosystem: Environmental > Aquatic > Marine > Oceanic... | reverse complement strand
GGTTTCCGACCCGGAGAAAGGACCCGAAGTCGGAAGCTGGCAGGAAAATCTTCCGGCAAAGTCAGTACAATATTCCCACCAGATGTTTTTACATCAATCTCATGGTCTTCATACTGCCTGTCCCAGATTTTTGACAGGGAAATGTCCCCGCCGGATGTTCTCCCGTCAAAGGCGCCGTGTACCACTTCGGCGTTTATCTCACCGCCCGATGTCCAAACTTTTGTTTCTCCTCGCACGTCCATAATGTCAATATTCCCGCCGGAAGTAGAAGCTTCAAGATCGCCGGTAATATCCTCAAGATCAAGGTCACCACCGCCGGTATGCAGGTCAATGGTTGTTTCAGCGATGAGCTCACGGGCCGTAATTTCACCTCCGCTGGTTCGGGCGAAGATTTCTCTGCCCACCAGATCATAAAGGTTAATATCTCCACCTGAAGTCTCCAGTGAGGTACTGCCCTGAATATTTTCTGCCCCTATGTTGCCCCCGGATGTTGTTGCATTCAATTCACCTTTCACATCACTGAATTGGAGGCTCCCGCCAGAAGTCCTTGCGGAGACTCTTCCACTGAGATTGTCGCCTTCCATATCTCCACCTGAAGTATGTGCTGTCATTTTTCCCGTCAGACTTCTTAGGTTAATGTCTCCGCCGGAAGTTGAGATATCCATCCCGCCCTGGAGTGAGGCAAGTGCAATATTTCCGCCGCGGCAGTCCAGAGCCACGGAAAAAACCTGTGGGACAGTAATAAATAAATTGTCATTAATCCGGCGACGCCACTCTGTTTTCCCCTCCACAATGATGACTGTTTTTCCCGTTTCATCTTCTGTATGATTCACAGTTACTTTGGCCTCATGGTACAAGTTCCAGGCGCGCTTTTCAGAATTCGCTTTAATGTTTGTTTCATTTACAATTGTCACTGCATTGTTGGATTTGCCTGTGACTGTGATATCTCCGCGAAAATTCTTTACAATCAACTCACCTGCTGAGGAAGCCCTAAATGTGTAGCTGGATGTTACTTCATACTTGTTATAAGACAGCTGTCGGAGATCCTGTGCGTTTAACAGCGAAGTAATCATAAAAAAAAGAAAATATTTATGTAATGAAACCATCTTATTGTTACAGAATCTTATTTCCAGAGGGTCTGTAAAAGTTAGGCTGAGAAGAGAAAAGTGGAAAGAGGAGAGGTGATTATAATCCAGTCTCGGAAACGGTGGCTTTTACCTTCTCAAGTGTGCTTTGAAGCAGCTCTTTTTCCTGGTCAGTAAGATCCACTTCCAGAATCTTTTCAACACCACCGGCACCTATAACCGCCGGCACACCGATGAAATAGCCGTCGATCCCGTATTCACCTTCACAGTAAGCAGCGGAAGGGATGACCCGTTTCTTATCTCTGAGGTACGCTTCAATCATCTCTGTGATGGCAGCAGCAGGGCTGAAGAAAGCACTCCCTTTTCCGTAGAGTTTCACCAGTTCTGTTCCTGCTTCCTGGACCCGCTTCACGATGGCGTCGATTTCCTTTTGAGAAAGGATGTCGGTCAGTGGAACACCACCCACAGTTGCAGTCCTTGTTATGGGAACCATGGTAGGTCCGTGACCGCCCATGACAATACAGGAAACATCTTGAACCGAAAGACCCGTCTCCATGGCGATAAATGTCCGGAAACGAGCATTATCCAAAGCACCGGCCATGCCGACTACTCGGTTCTTTGGGAAACCGCTCACCTCGTAAAAAGCGTAAACGATGGCGTCCAGCGGGTTGGAAACAACAATGACAAAAGCGTCAGGAGCATATTTCTTAACATTTTTTGCTACGTTGGAAATAATCTTGAGGTTGGTATCTAAAAGGTCTTCCCGGGTCATGCCCGGTTTCCGAGGAACACCGGCTGTAATGGCAACCACATCAGCTCCTTTAATTCCGCTGAAATCACTGGTCCCGGACAGGTCAGAATCATAACCGTCATGGGGGCGGGCCTCCATGATGTCTAACGCTTTTCCTTTCACTATCCCCTCAACTTCAGGGATGTCAACAATCACTACATCGCCAAGTTCTTTCTGGGCACAGATCAGCGCAAGAACGCCGCCGATCTGGCCGCCACCTACAAGAGCGATTTTTTTCTTGGACACTATTCCGGGTTAATTCAGGACGTTGGCAACCTTACGGTTATATCCTCTGCGGGAGAATTTTACAGTGCCGTCAGCTTTCGCAAACAGGGTGTCGTCGCTACCGATACCAACATTGGCACCGGGGTGAATTTTAGTGCCGCGTTGCCGGACAATGATTGAACCAGCTTTCACAAACTGTCCGTCAGACGCCTTCACACCGAGCCGTTTGGACTCACTGTCCCGGCCATTCTTAGTGCTCCCCATCCCTTTTTTGTGGGCCATTGCTAGTCTCCTTTTACCTCGTTTTCAGTTTTCTTTTTAGCAGTTTTTTTCTTTGAGGTTTTGATTTTGATATCATCCACCCGAATTAGTGTGAATTCCTGGCGGTGGGTATTTTTTACTTTGTATCCCTTTCGGCGTTTCTTCTTGAAGACGGGAACTTTTTTATCCCGGCCGTGCTCCAGAATAGTCGCTTCCACTTTTGATCCTGAGACGGTCGGTTTTCCCACACTGATCCCCTTGCCGTTATCGACCAGCAACACATGGTCAAAAGAGATTTTTTTGCCGGCCTCTTCTTTTTGATGAGGCACCTTTAATTCCTGGCCTTTCTCAGCCCGGAACTGTTTACCTGATATATTTACGATAACATACATGGCTATTACTCACGTTTTTCAGCCTAGAAATTTATTCCGCACCCTCCAGACGAGTCAAGTTATACTTCCAGTTTCAATTCCGCTCCATTTTTTCTTGAGAAGAAGCGGAATTCACTGGGGCCTAGCGTCTGATCCGTATCTACATTAATGTGAACAAAATTCTTCCACATGAATTTGCGCATGACACTTTTTTTAGATTCTTCCAGATACTCCGCCATGTCAGGGTGTAGTTTGAGCGTAAGGCGAAGGTCTTTTTTCTTCTGCTTGAAATTCCTTATCCAGCTGTCAATCTCACTGATGACCGAATCCTTTGATAATACCCGGCCGCTTCCATTACAGGTGGGGCAGTTTTCACTAAGTGAATCTCTAAGAGAAACGCGTATGCGCTGTCTTGTCATCTCAAGCAAACCAAATTCGCTGATAGGAGAGACTGCCACCCTTGCCCGATCTTTTCTCAATTCTTTCCTCAGTTCGTTGTAAACCTTCTTCTTGTTACCCTCTTCCTGCATATCGATGAAATCGATAACGATCAGCCCACCGATATCCCGGAGCCTCAACTGCTGCGCTGCGGCTTTTGCTGCCTCAATATTGATCTTGAAAGAGTTGGCTTCGTGTTTGCCTTTACCTACAAACCGACCGCTGTTTACATCGATAACAACCATTGCTTCGGTGTGTTCGATAATGATGTAAGCACCACTTTTCAACCAGACATGACGTCTCATGGATTTTGCTATCTGATCGTCAATTTTATAATGCGTGAACAGGGGAGTTTTTCCGCGATATAATTCCAGACGCGAAATCATATCTGGTGCCACGTTCTGCATATAGTTGTGTGTTTGGCGGTGCAATTTCCTGGAGTCTATTGTGAACTTGCTTACATCATCTCCAAGAATGTCTCGAATAACTGTTGAAACTGTTTTCATATCTTCAAAGATATTGGTTGGAGCATCCGAGTTGTCTGCTTTCTTGGCCAAAGACCGCCACTGTTTGAGAAGGATTTTAAAATCTTTCTTTACAATTGTATCGCTTTTTCCTTCAGCTTCGGTCCGAACAATAATACCGACATCATCAGGCAAGAATTCCCGAATAAATTTTCTAATGCGTCTTTTTTCGTACTTGTCCCAGATTTTTTTCGAGATACCGATAAAATTGGCATTAGGAACAAGGACAACGAGATGCCCTGGTATGGAAAGGTTTGTAGTAACACGGGGTCCCTTTCCTGAAAAAGGCTCCTTAATAACCTGGACAAGAATCTCCTGATCTTTCTCAAGCTCCACATCAATTTCTTTCAAGGTTGACGATTTTCCGTTTCTCTTACTATTGTCGTCTTCTTCCTCAGAGGTAGAAGCCTCTTTCAGGTATTCCGGATTTTTTATCTCTGAGAAGGGTAGGAAAGCGTTAATATCATATCCAATGTCTACAAAAGCTGCCTGCATTCCTGGTAGAACGTTTTCCACCTTACCTTTATAGATATTACCGACCATGCCCATTTCACCCGGTTTTTCCACATAGAACTCAACCAGATTACTATTCTCTTGGACGGCAATGCGCCTTTCAGTTGCCGTTTCACTGACAAATATTTCTTTTCGCATCAGGTACTCCCTTTATGCTTATATACTGACTGGAACCGGGTATGCCCGGCCTTTCCCTGTCAGTCGTTTACCGTGAACGTACCAAGAGTGTATGTGCCGATTCCGCAAGCGGCTGCCTCGTTGTACTTCACTTTTTCTTTACTGCCCGCATCAGCGGACGTTGAGGGAGGAATTAAAGGAAGGGAAAAAAGAACTCTTTTTTCAGGAAATCGATGCCTTACTGGCAAGATCGAAAACACTTATGTCAAAAAATCGTTGGGGACCTTCCTAAGTCTCCCTCGAACGGTAAAACTAAGCCTAAAATGGGCCTATCCAAAGTATTTTATCAGTTAATTAAAATTGTTTCGTTCGATTGATAAGTGGTGTAAACTTCCCCAGTCGTGTTTTGCGCCCTATTGCCGCGACATTAAATGAAAGGTGCTAAAAAGGTCGAGAGCCCCGAGAAGTACCGGGGCTTTTTTGTTATGAAAACGATACAGGAAATAGCGAAAGAACGGATACTTCTCATTGATGGTGCCATGGGGACCATGCTCCAGGCTTATCAGCTTGAAGAGGCCGATTTCCGTGGTGACCGGTTCAAAGATCATCCTTCTGATTTGAAAGGAAATAACGATCTGTTAAGCCTTTCACGCCCTGATGTGGTGGAGGCTATACACACTGCCTACCTAGAGGCCGGGGCCGACCTCATTGAGACCAACACCTTCAACGCCAACGCCATCAGTCAATCTGATTACGGAACCGAGGATCTGGTTTATGAAATAAATCTGAAATCTGCAAAGATCGCCCGTAAGTCGGCTGACAAATTCTCTCATGACCCTCGGTTCGTCTGTGGTGCCTTGGGTCCCACGAACAGGACAGCATCTCTATCCCCCGATGTGAATGATCCGGGATTCAGGAATGTCTCATTTGATGAACTGGCGGCTGCCTACGGCGAACAGGCGAGAGGACTGCTTGACGGAGGTGTGGACATTCTGCTTGTGGAGACTGTTTTCGATACACTCAACTGTAAGGCGGCTCTGTTCGCAATTCAAAGTTTGCTGGAAGAGAGGGGAGAGGAAGTCCCAATCATAGTCTCCGGTACCATCACCGATGCCAGCGGCCGGACACTTTCGGGTCAAACTGTAGAGGCATTTTGGCACTCCATACGTCATGTGGATCTATTCTGTGTAGGGCTCAACTGCGCATTGGGCGCTGAACAGATCCGACCCTTTCTCGATGCCCTTTCCACGGTTGCTGACACACTCGTCTCTGTTTATCCCAATGCCGGATTGCCCAACGAATTTGGTGAATATGACCAATCCCCGGAAGCCATGGCCAAAATCATTAAGGAATTTTCCGACAGTGGTTTGGTGAATTTGGTGGGTGGATGTTGCGGCACCACCCCGGATCATATCAAAGCAATTGCGAATGCTGTAGAAGATATACAGCCACGGATTATCCCGGATATTGCCCCCCTAACGAAATTGAGTGGCTTGGAACCTGTGACCATCCGGCCGGAAAGCAATTTCATCAATATTGGGGAGCGGACCAATGTTACCGGGTCGGCCCGGTTTCGCCGCTTCATTAAGGAAGATAATTATGAAGAAGCCCTGTCTGTAGCCCGACAGCAGATTGAAAACGGTGCCCAGGTCATTGATGTGAATATGGATGAAGGGCTTCTTGATTCTGAAGCCGCCATGGGAACCTTTTTACGGTTAATTGCTGCAGAACCGGATATTGCTAAAGTACCGGTCATGGTAGACTCATCCAAGTGGTCGGTGCTGGAGACAGGCCTCAAGAATTTGCAAGGGAAAGGAATTGTGAATTCCATTTCCATGAAGGAAGGGGAAGATGAATTCAAACGCCAGGCCGGGGTGATCAAAAAGTACGGCGCCGCCGTCATAGTCATGGCCTTTGATAAATCAGGGCAGGCCGATTCCTACGAGCGCAAAATCGAAATTTGTAGTCGGGCTTATGATATTTTAACTGAGGAAGTTGGGTTTCCGCCGGAAGACATCATTTTTGATCCAAATATTTTTGCCGTAGCCACAGGGATTGAAGAGCATAATGAATACGCCAATGCCTACATTGAAGCAGCCAAAACCCTTAAGGAAGCCTTACCCGGTATCCACATCAGCGGCGGCGTGTCGAATATTTCCTTTTCCTTCCGTGGTAACGATGGTGTGCGGGAAGCCATGCATTCGGCCTTTCTTTACCACGCGATCCAGGCAGGGATGGACATGGGTATCGTCAACGCCGGTCAGCTAACGGTTTATGATGATATCGATCCTGAGTTAAAAACACGGGTGGAGGATGTGCTGTTTAATCGCCGAGAGGATGCTACTGAGCGGTTGGTGGAAATTGCAGAAGAATATCGGGGGGTAAAGCGGTCTGAGGAGAAGGACCTTTCCTGGCGGGACCAAACAGTTGAACAGCGGATATGTCATGCCTTGGTGGAAGGGATTATGGATTTTGTGGTGGAAGATACGGAAGAAGCACGAAAAAAATACGACCGGGCGATTGAGGTCATCGAAGGCCCCCTCATGGATGGTATGAATGTGGTTGGGGACCTCTTCGGCGCCGGCAAGATGTTCTTGCCTCAGGTGGTGAAATCGGCCCGGGTCATGAAAAAAGCCGTAGCTCATCTGGTGCCTTTCATCGAAAAGGAAAAGGATGAACTGGGATTAACGGGGAAATCCAACGGCAAGATTATTATGGCCACGGTGAAAGGTGATGTTCATGATATCGGGAAAAATATTGTGGGCGTAGTGCTGGGCTGTAACGGCTATGACGTTATTGACCTGGGGGTTATGGTCCCTTCGGACAAGATACTCAGCAGTGCAAGAGATGAAGGGGCCGACATCATTGGTCTTTCAGGACTCATCACCCCGAGCCTGGATGAGATGGTTCACGTAGCGAAAGAGATGGAGCGATTGGAGTTTGATGTACCGGTTCTTATCGGCGGCGCCACAACTTCCAAAACACATACTGCTGTGAAAATCGAGGAGAACTATTCCGGTCCCACCGTTCATGTGATAGACGCGTCCCGGGCTGTGGGAGTGGTGAGCAAACTCATGAATGACAATGAACGAGACGCCTTTGTTTCTGAGCGACGCCAGGAATATGATGGTATTAGGGTCCAACGTGGGGATAGTAAGAGAGTGAGAAAGTTGTCAATTGAAGAAGCAAGGAAGCGGAAGTTTTCTACTGACTGGGAGGGATATCAAGTTCCGAGTCCCAAGCTCCAGGGGATGAAGCTGTTTGAAGATTATCTACTGGATGAACTGGTGGATTACATTGACTGGTCCCCATTCTTTCACGCCTGGGAAATGAAAGGGAAATATCCGGCTATACTAAAAAATTCCAAATATGGCAAAGAAGCAAGAAAACTCTTTCAGGATGGCCAGAATATGCTGGACAGAATTGTATCGCAAAAGCTTATTGGTGCTAAGGTGGTCATTGGGTTTTTTCCGGCAACAGCGGAAGATGAGACTATTACCGTTGATGGTACTGAATTCCACTTTCCTAGGCAGCGGGTGGACAAGGGATCGAATGAAACGAACTACAGTCTGGCGGACTTTATTTCCCCAAACGGTGACTGGCTGGGTCTTTTTGCCTTAACAACCGGCCACGGAGTAGAGGAATCGGCCAGGAAGTTTGAGTCAGAAAATGATGACTACAGCGCCATCATGATAAAGGTTCTTGCTGATCGGCTGGTGGAAGCACTTGCCGAGCGGATGCACGAAAGAGTCCGGAAAGAATTCTGGGGATATGATGAGAATGAAAAACTGGCCAATGAGGAACTGATCAAAGAGGAATACAGAGGGATTCGTCCCGCGCCGGGATATTCTGCCTGTCCCAACCACACCGAAAAAGACAAGATCTGGAAATTGCTGGATGTAGAGGCTAATGCTGGCATATCCCTCACGGAAACTCGGGCCATGTATCCTGCTGCCTCGGTCTGTGGATGGTACTTTTCACATCCTGAATCAAGGTACTTCTCTGTAAAGCATCATTATTGAGTCAGATTTGACTCACCTTTCATAGAACTGTTTTCTAAGTTTGGTGATGAAACATGAGCATGAAGTAGCCAAACACGCAGCTCTGGAAGTGGGCAAAATCCTTCTTAATATTTACACCACCGATTACAAAATAGACGATAAAGGTACGTCTCCCATGTACTCTGGGTTGAATCCTGTTACCGACGCTGACCGAGCATCAGATGAATATCTCAAAACAGTACTGACGTCAGAGTTTCCCCGATATGGCTGGTTCTCGGAAGAGACGAAGGATTCTCCCGAGCGATTGTTGAAAGATCGGGTCTGGATCGTTGATCCTTTGGACGGGACCAAAGAGTACATTGAAAAAGTGCCCATGTGGGTTGTGAGCATTGCACTGGTGGAGAACAAAGTACCTGTTTTGGGTATTCTCTACAATCCTGTGAAAGAGGAACTGTTCAGTGCGGTAAAGGGTGAAGGAGCAAATCTGAACGGTGAAAGGGTCGCCTGTTCCACCAAAACAGATCCCTCTGAGATGGTGATTTTAAACAGCAGGACTGAGACTCGAGATGGCCTTTGGTTACCTTATAAAGATGAATTTAAAAAGTTGAAAGGTGTGGGTAGCGTCGCTTATAAACTCGGGCTAGCAGGTGCAGGTAAGGCTGATATTTTCGCCACCCTTCGACCCAAGAATGAATGGGACATTTGTGCCGGACACTGTATTGTCAATGAAGCCGGTGGCAAAATGATCGATCTAAACGGCGCTGAGGTGACCTATAACAACGAGAATACACTTATTACACCGGGATTGGTGGCAGGTAATCCGCAGGCTGTGGATAATACATTTGATATACTAACTCGTTCGGAGAGTATGAGTGCCTGAAAAACACAATATGCCTGAAGGTGCTATTCCCTGTCTGGATAAAGGTTTTGTCCGGTTGGTTGATTCCATGGGTGGAGATGAGGCCATCGTTCAGGCTGCACGAGTAAGTTACGGTAAGGGTACCAGCAAAGTGTCCCAGGACAGGGGTTTGATCCGTTACCTTATGCGCCACCGCCACACCACCCCTTTCGAAATGGTGGAGTTTAAGTTTCATGCCAAGATGCCCATCTTTGTGGCACGGCAGTGGGTACGCCACAGGACTGCCAACATTAATGAATATTCCCTCCGTTATTCGGAAGCGAGGGATGAATTCTACTATCCTGATCCGGAACATATTCAGTTTCAGAGTGCCCTCAACAAGCAGGGACGAGCGGGAAAGGTGCCCAAGAAACTGACCGATAAAGTCATGAAATATTTTAGGGAAATCTCTGAACGCAGTTTTGAAATGTACCAGGAGTTGAATGATGCAGGACTGGCAAAGGAACTGATTCGCGCGATTCTCCCAGTGAACCTCTATACTGAATGGTACTGGAAAAATGATCTTCACAACTTGCTCCATTTCATCGGACTTCGATCTGATCTTCACGCACAGTATGAGATCCGTGTCTATTCCGACGCTATGGCGGAATCGGTGAAGAAGGTGGCCCCATTCGCTTGGGAGGCTTACCAGGATTACGTTGTGGATGGCATGCGTTTTTCGCGGGCCGAACAGAACCTGCTTGAGACCCGACTTCCTGAACGAGTCATTGATGATATTGTGGAGGATGTGGCTTACCAGATAACGGCAACACTACACAATAATAAACCGAGAAAGGATGGTGAGCTATACGAACTCTATCAAAAACAGGACGGTTCCGATGTCGAGTTTGATTTTCAACTAAAATGGGATTCCGGTGAAATTGAATTGGGGAATGTGCGGGAATTGAAAGAGTTTAGGGAAAAGCTGACTAAGATGAAAAAATAGTCGCATAGAATAGAAGAGATATGAAAAAGACAAAACTGAAGAAATATGACCCATCGGAAACGCCTATTAATAAACAACGCCGCCCAAACAATGTGATGGATGACAACTGGATCATTAATTTTCTCAATGAAGTCCAGATCGGCCATATTGCTACTCGATGGGATAATCAGCCTTTCATCAATCCGACAACATTCTGGTATAATTCTCATAGGCATGAGATATACTTTCATTCCAATGCAGTTGGTCGTGTAAGGGCCAACAGTGAAATGCATGCTGAAGCCTGTTTCGAAACGTTTCGGTCCGGAAGACTGCTTCCTTCTAACATACCACTGGAAAAAAGTATGCAGTACGAGAGCGTGGTCGCCTTTGGAAAAATTCGAGTAGTTGAAGATTTTGATGCAAAACGTGAATATCTTCAAGGACTTTTAAATAAATATTTTGGAGAAATGGAATCAGGGAAAGATTACAGACCCATCACTGAAGATGAGCTTAAACAAACTTCGGTCTACGCTATTGCTATCGACAGCTGGAGTGGGAAACGAAACTGGAAAGACCGTGCAGATCAAGGGGAGTTTGATGAGTGGCCTCCTTTGGATGAAAAGTGGTTTGACCATTACTGATCTCACAAGCACTCTTTAGTTAATACCTTTTACAGCTCTTGAATTACGATTTGAAATGAGCTAAAACACCTAGGTTGATTTCTGCGATTTTTGGCTTTTGGATCAACCGTACCGCTTCTTGCAAGGCTTCGAAAGGAAATAACCTAAGTTCTTGTGTAAGATAACCTGCCGTGAGGGCTGAAATATTTTTGCGAACTTCTTTCTGAGCACTTTCAGGGAACAATAAGGGTAATTGTTTGGCTTTAGAATCCACATTGCCCAGTCCCTCAGAAAAATAAATTAAACCCGTTTTATCCATAGCCTTGGTTAATCTCGCAATTTTGTCTCTGCCTTCCGGTGCCACCAAGGCTGCCACATCTGGTTTGATTACTCCTGAATAAAGCACCGGCTCGGGACTTATAACGACTTCTGCTACGGAAAATCCTGTCTGGATAGTAATAGGGAAATCCGCCCTGCGGCTGGTCCATAACCCGGAAAGGGTTGCAGCTGAGGCCAACAAGTTACCGGCTGACACAACTTTCTGCCCTGCTGCACCGGCCAACACAATGCGTATTGGTTTATCCAGATTGGAACTGAATTTTGTTTCTAATATCAAACCACCCATCGGTTTTTGTTTGCTTGCTTGTTCCTGGACATTTTTATAATTGGTCTGAAAGCTGGAACGATCTGTTTCCTGTAAAAGACCTGATTCCATATTCATGCTATCCATATAATTCATCATTTCTTTGCGACCAAAATCATTTCGAACTACATAATAGGCAGTGCAAAGCTCCCAAATATCAATAAGCGCAAATCCGTCATGATTCATGGCCTTATTAATCATTTCTGGAAGGTTTTTATCGAACGCAGTAGCACGGGCGACAAAACCGCCGCCATTGACTTTAGCCGTTCCAGCAATATCCATGGGTGCATCAGTGCTGCCGAAAGAAGTGGTAGGAGTGATACTGTCCAGTGGGGTGGTTGCCGAATGCTGACCGCCAGTCATTCCGAAATTGAAGTTGTTGAACACCAGCACGGTAACATCGGTATTGGATCGGGCAGCATTGAGTAAATGGTGTCCTCCGATACCGCAACCACCATCTCCGATAAGCACCACTACCTTCAAATCTGGATTCTGCATCTTGATCCCGGAGGCATAGGTAATGGCCCGGCCGTGGAGTCCGTGGAAAGCGTGAGTCACAAAATATTTATCCGAAAGTCCCACACATCCAATATCGGTCACAATCACTACTTCCGTGGGATCCAGTCCCTGCTGTTTCAGGCTGTCGCTTACGGCGCCCAACACTTTTCCGTGGCTGCACCCAGGACAGAATTCGTAGGGTAAATTTTCTTCGGCGATGTAGGTATCAAGGCCCATTTCAGCCATGATAAGCCTCCACGATTTCTTCCGGTGTAATGAGGAAGGTATCCACCCGGTTCACACCCACCAATTCAATGGTGCCATTGGTCAGTCGTTCTATTTCTTGCCGGTACTGGCCGTGGTTCATCTCAGGGATAATGATCCGCTTTACATCTTTCAGGTATTCCAAAATTTTCTTTTCCGGAATGGGCCAGAGGGAATAGACTGTTAAAGCAGAAACCTTTTCTCCTTTGGCACGTAGCTGATTCACGGCTGCTTCCATAGACCGGGCCGAAATGCCATAACTCAAGATCAGCGTATCTGCACCATCATCTAAATCAGATTTCACTAGAGAGAGCTCATCCACTCGGCTTTCAATTTTTTCTCTTAGTCTTTCATTCAGATCAGCGATAATACTTGGATCTTTTGTAATGTGTCCTTCTTCCGTATGGCTGGAACCGGTATAATGATGGATCTTGCCGTTCACTCGATAAGGGTCCAACAATTCGCCCACTGGTTCATCGGGGACTTCAGGCCAGTCCGGTGTTTCGGTCATTTCACTGACAGCCACCGATTCAGTGGTCATAACTGTTTCCTTGTCAGTAGCGATAAAAACGGGATTTCGAAAGCGCTTGGCAAGCTTGAACGCTCTTTTGGTTAAATGATACGATTCGGGGATATTTGTTGGCGAAAGGACAATAACCGGATAACCTCCGGAATTGCACCAGCGCATGAACTGGATATCGCCCTGGGCCGCGGCTGTGGCTGCGCCGGTTGAAGGACCCAGTCTTTGGGAAATGGTGATAACCAGAGGCACTTCCATCATGATGGCCAGTCCAATATTTTCAGAATAAAGGGAGAGACCCGGGCCGCTGGAAGCAGTGAAAGCTGTAGCTCCAGCGGTGGCTGCACCAATGCAATGTCCAATGGAGGAAATTTCATCTTCCCCTTGGATGCCTGTACCGCCGATCTTGGGGAGTTCCCGTAGCATATGGGTTAAAATTCCTGATGCGGGAGTGATGGGGTATCCAGCAAAAAAGTTGCAACCCACATCTAGGGCTCCCCGGGCGATGGCCGCCGCACCATCCACCATTTCTCTCCGCTCACTATTCAAGTCATTACTCCTTTAAATCTATTAAAAAAAGTTACACCAGTATATGGAAGCAATACAGATATAATTGTAATTTCCACCCATAATAAAGGGAATCATCCATGAAATATATAGGCCCGGATTTTTACGATATCTCCAGTCAATTTACCGAAGAAGAACTTCTGGTTCAAAAGACAGCCTATGAGTTTGTCAAGAACGAGTTTTTGCCGGTTATCAAAGAACACTATCACGCCGGTACCTTTCCCGTTGAACTGATGACCAAACTGGGGGAACTTGGTTTCCTTGGGTCAAGTCTTCCTGAAGAATCTGGAGGTGCTGGTGTCAGCAGTGTGGCTTATGGCCTCATTATGCACGAATTGGAACGGGGCGATTCAGGGCTTCGCTCTTCCGCCTCTGTTCAAGGTGCCCTTGTCATGTATCCCATCCACGCCTACGGTTCTGATGAACAAAAATCCAACTGGCTTCCCAAACTGGGTAGTGGTGAGGCCATCGGTTGTTTCGGTCTGACAGAGTCTAACTTCGGTTCCAATCCAGGCGGCATGGTGACTCGTGCCTCCAGGGATGGCGATGACTGGGTTATCAACGGTTCCAAAATGTGGATTACTAACGGTACCATTGCCGATGTGGCACTGGTGTGGGCCAAGGACGATGATGGCATCATTCGCGGCTTTCTTGTTGAGAAGGAAGCAAAAGGATTTTCTGCTCCGGAACAGCACGGAAAGCTGAGCCTAAGGGCTTCCATTACTTCCGAGCTTGTGTTGGAGAATGTTCGTGTCCCCGATTCAGCACGCCTGCCGAATATAGAAGGGTTGAAAGGACCGCTGTCCTGTCTCACCCAGGCCCGCTATGGCATTGCCTGGGGTGTTATTGGTGCTGCTGTGGACTGTTATGAAACGGCCTTGGATTACAGCCTGCAGCGCAAACAGTTTTCTCGGCCCATTGCGGGTTATCAAATAACCCAGGTGAAACTGGTGGAAATGCTCACCAACATCACAGAAGCACAACTGCTGGTCCTCCGCCTCGGCCGCATGAAGGATGAGGGTACCATGGATTTCAGTCAGGTCTCAATGGCGAAGCGGGCCAATGTAGCCATGGCTCGGGACATCGCTCGGACTTCCCGTGAGATACTAGGCGCAAACGGTATCATTGACGATTACTCTCCTATCCGCCACATGGCAAACCTCGAGACGGTCTATACATATGAGGGGACCCACGAGATGCACACCCTCATCTTGGGTGAGAAGATTACCGGCCATTCGGCTTTTGATTAAGATTAAACGTTTATAGAGATTTCTTCGCCTGTAAGTGATATCTCATCATCAGAAGTTTTGATCAATGCGGCTCCGTTCTCACCAACACCCGAAAATGTGCCGCTCCTGTTTTCACCATTATTAGTGAATGCGACGGTCTTGTTGAGATGGTCACACTTTTCCAGCCATGTTGACCTGAGCGAAGCGGATTTTCCACTTTTCACTGCATCAATCCACCGCTCAAGAGCATTTAGGATCCACGCCACTACCAGTTCTCGCTGAAGGGGCGACCCTTTTTCGGCGGAAAGTGTTGTGGCAGTGTTGCGTAGTTCTTCAGGAAGTTCATTCAAACTTTCATTGACGTTCAATCCTATTCCAACCACTGCATATTCCACAGAGTCTCTTTTAACCTTAGTTTCCACCAGAGCACCCCCACACTTTTTACCTGAAATTCGGATGTCATTGGGCCATTTCAAGGCGGGTGTCAGCCCAAATTTTGCAACTGCTTCGGCAACGGCCACACCTGCGGCAAGGGAAAGAAGCCCATTCTGTTGTGTTGAGATTTCCGGCCGGAGAATAACAGAAAAGGTGATCGCTTTTCCCGGTGAAGCAAACCACGATCGCCTCTGTCGACCTTTTCCCTCAAACTGATGATCTGTGATAACCATTGTCCCGTCTGCAATCCCACCTTTGTCGATGAGTTCAAACGCTTCCACATTGGTTGATCCCAGCCGTTGATAGTATTCAATCTCACGACCAAGAAATTTTGTCTGGAGGTTTGCTATAACGAGTTGAGAAAACAGCATTGCTTGAATATGAACTTAAACAAAAAAGCCGCTGGTTAACCAGCGGCTTTTTAACAATCAAATCGTCTGTTGCTGCTCAGGCCTTGGGATCAATCCTGTCTCTGATCTGCAGCCTCATTCCGGGGTCGAGGAAATTGCTGTTTCCGTTTAGCCGGTCGGCGTTGTCCAGATAGAGGATAATCCAAGCCACGGGGTCGCCGTAGAGTTTACCAGCGATGTCCCATAGTGTTTCACCTGAGCTCACTTCGTATTCGGAAAAACCGGGTTTGAACTCTTCAACCATATTTTCTCGCTTCAAAGTAAGATAGTGGTAGGGATAGATAAGATTTGGGTTGTCACCGATATCTTCTCTGTTCCAGGAGTAAATCTCACGCCATCTGCGAAAGCTTCCGTACTGTTGATTGGCAATCTTGATAAGAAAATCACCTGGAACGATCATATATGTATCCCAATCAGTGAGCGCAATGTCACTACTCATTTCAGGTGCTTCCATAACAACTTCAGGTTCAGGTATTGTAAGATTCACAGATGGGCCGCTTTCTGTTTCAGCTTCGTCGGAGATGTTGATTCCAACATCATTTTGCTCCAGACCCATGCGGTCTACTGACTCGTCAATTGAGGCGAGCCTCTTGGTGTCTTCCGGAGAAACCGGAGGCGCGGACTGTTTTCCGCAAGAGACCACAAGCATCAAAATTGCAATAGTACTGATAATTAATTTACTGGACTTCATTTTCTTGCTCTCCAATTTGCCAATAGTTAACTGTTTCAACGTAATTCCCTGCTTTCAGTTCCCACCAGCATTGTTTGTGCCATTTCACTGGACACGGGCGAGAAAATATCACTCTGAATTAATACTGGTCAACTGATTTCTGGTCAGGCCTGCCAGCTAGGCAGGTTTATACTCTCCAAACACCTCTTTAAGTGTGTGGGAAATTTCTCCCAGCGTACAGTTGTTCTTTGCACAATCAATAATAAACGGCATCAGGTTGTTATTGCTTTCTGCCGCCTTTTGCATTTCAGATAATGACTTCTCCGCATTACTGTCATCCCTGTTTTCTTTAAACCGGGCCAGCCGCTCCAATTGCTGGGTGACGGCTGCCTGGTCGATTTCCTGAAGATCAATTTGCTCCGGTTCACCGCGTTTATACCTGTTTAAACCGACAACTACTTGCTCTCCGGAGTCTACCTTTTTCTGGTATTCATAGGCACTTCGAGCAATCTCGTCTTGGATGTAACCGCTCTTGATAGCAGAGACAGAGCCACCCAGGTCATCAATTTTCTTTATCATTTCAAAGGCTTCTTCTTCGAGAAGGTCTGTCATTTTTTCCACGTACCATGATCCCCCCATCGGATCCACGGCATTTGTGATACCTGTTTCATGAGCGATAACCTGCTGTGTCCGCAGTGCCAGCTGTGCGGATGCTTCCGTGGGGAGCGACAGCGCTTCGTCCCGGGCGTTGGTATGAAGTGATTGGGTACCGCCAAGTACCGCCGAAAGGGCTTCAAAGGCTGTCCGTACAACGTTGTTGTCAATTTGTTGTGCGGCAAGTGAAGATCCAGCTGTCTGAACGTGAAACCGACACACCAAAGATTTTTCATCCTTGGCCTTGAATCTCTTTTTCATGATTTTTGCCCAGATGCGTCGTGCTGCTCTGAACTTTGCTATCTCCTCGAAAAAGTCCATCTGAGCGTTAAAGAAAAATGAGATACGAGGGGCAAAGTCATCCACATCCAAGCCTCGGTCAGTGGCCGCCTGGACGTAGGCAATGCCGTTTGAAAAGGTAAAAGCCAACTCTTGGGCTGCGGTAGCCCCGGCTTCACGAATATGGTAGCCGGAAATGGAAATAGTATTCCATTTCGGCATCTGGTGGTGACAATATTCGAAAATATCGGTGACGATTCTGAGGCTCTGCTCAGGAGGAAAAATGTGGGTTCCCCGGGAAATATACTCCTTAAGGATATCGTTTTGCACTGTTCCCCGTAAACTGTTGGCGTTCACGCCTTTATTCTCTGCTACCATTGTATAAAATGCCAACAGAATGGCAGCCGTGGCGTTGATGGTCATAGATGTGGAAACTTCGCCGAGAGGGATATCCTTCAGAAGGGTATCCATATCTTCCACAGTGGCGATGGGAACTCCAACACGACCCACCTCTCCATGGGCCATTGCGTGATCTGAATCGTATCCGATCTGAGTCGGAAGATCAAAGGCCACCGATAGACCCGTGACGCCCTGCGCCAGGAGATAACGGTAACGTTTGTTGGATTTCTCGGCAGAGGTGAAGCCGGCATACTGGCGCATGGTCCAGAGCCGATCACGGTACATGTTGGGGTAGATTCCGCGGGTGAAAGGGTACTGTCCAGCCTTTTCAGAGGACACGGCTAATTCAGATTTCTCTCGCTTTTAATTTTTTCATAGGCGTCGTTCACAGCTTTGAATTTTTCTTCCGCCAGCTGCCCGAACTCTTCTCCCAGATGTGCCACCTTGTCGGGGTGATACTTGGTGGCCATTTTTCTGTAAGCCCGCTTTACTTCGGTATCGGAAGCGGAGGAATCCATCTCAAGTATGGTATAAGCGCCAGCGGTCTGACCAACGAACATGGCTTTCATGGATTCGAAATCGGAAGGAGAAACACCAATATAATTGCAGATCTTCCTGATCACATTATCTTCTAACGAATGGAGCTCACCATCAGCATGAGCGAGCCCAAACAGCCCGTGTATCAGTTCCAGCCGGGCCGCATGATCCATCTCTTTCTTGATCTGACGGCAGATGGAAGGGAGTGGGTAGTCCTGTTTCAAAATGTCTTTGAAGAGTATCATGAGATCTCTTGCATTTTCCTGTCCAAAATGTTTTGTAAGGAACTGTTTAACAAATACCAGTTCCGATTTCAAAAGTTTCTCATCTGCTTTCATGACTTGGCCCAGAAGAACAAGCAAGGAAACAGCAAAATCGCCGGGACGGGTGTGGGGATAATCTTTAGGACTTTTTCTCGGGCCATAGTGTGTTCTGTAGGGTGAACCTTCCGGTGGCTGTTCCGAAAAGGACGCCAGCGAAAATCCCACCAGCGCGCCGATAGGACCTGCCAGTACCCAGCCGAGTCCGCTCCAGAATATTTTCTTTCCTACAGGCATCTTGTGTTTGTAGAACTGTGCATTTTTAGCCCGTTAAGATACAGAGTTCTGCTGAAAATTCGTCAGTAACTAAAAAGTTTCTTTTTTCAGCAAATGTCCTATATTGCGTCGCATGCGCCGCCTACTGGAGCAATGGAAAACGCGCGGAACCGTCGCTTGGTTTCGGCTAACACGAAAATTGGAGAAACCGGATTTCACTGGTGCTATCCGAAAGGGAGGCTCAGGGGTTCGCTCTGCACTCATTATCCTACCTGAAGGTCGTGAGAACTCCAGGATCGCCCGTTACTTCCTGAAATCCATCTACCAGAGCGGCCACACAGAAATAGACTTTCTTATGAATAAATCACTCTATCACACCTTTCAAGATTCACTTCCGGAAAGTGTGAAGGTGTATGAAGAAGATGAATTGAACTGGTTCCGATTGCCGAGTCAGGCTATGCTTGACCGCATTTTGGACCATCCCTACGATGCCGTTGTGGACATGCATCCGGTGTTTAATCTTTCGTCAGCTTATCTGGCACTTATGTCTAAAGCACCCATGCGTATTGGTTTTGCTAACAAATTTTCGGAACATTTTTTCAATGTGGAGATTGACAATTCGAAAAGTGAATTTCTTGAACGAAGTTATCTGGCAGTACAAAAATTGCTGAACTTATGAATATCTATCTTTATGAAACCCGGGCTTCGGCTGAGAAGCTTGCCCCTATTGCCCTGACACGGCCCTTGTTTGATCTTCGCTGCGGTGCTTTCACATTCCTGGAGCGCTTGAATAGGCTTCGTCCTGATGATTCCATCTCCCTCTTTGTTAGGGTGGAACAGGAAGCAGTTACCAAAGAACGATTTGGCTTGACGGTGAATCCTGAGACTGTGGAAGACGGCCTCTGGCTTAACAGTACTGTTTTTTGGACTGAACCGTCCCTGAATCTTCTGGAATCGAAAGAGGGAATATTCACATCAGACAGTGCTTTTGTTGGAGCACATTTCTCCTCCGAAATGGGTCAAAAGTGGCTGGAGGCAGGAGGTCCTCTAAATACATCTTGCCCTAAAGATACCGGGGAAGAGAAAAATGATCTTAAATCAATCATTTACCTTTGGGACTGTATCAATGAAAACGGTCATGCTATTAAGGCGGATGCTGCCCACTTTCCCATGGGAGAAGTGAAAGGTGATATTGATGATGGCACCCATCTACTGAATCAAGATAACATCTATGTGGCTGAGGGTGCCAGAGTGAAGGCAGGGGCCATTCTGGATGGTGAATCGGGACCGGTTATCATTAGCGAAAAAGTGACCGTTCAACCTGGTGCTTACCTGGAAGGGCCTCTTTATATAGGCAATGGTTCTCTCATTAAAGCGGGAGCAAAGATTTTCGGAGAAACAGTCATGGGTCCCGGTTGCAAGGTTGGGGGAGAAGTTGCTGAAACCATTTTCCAGAGCTGGAGTAATAAACAGCACGACGGTTTTCTGGGACATTCCTACGTGGGGGAATGGGTTAATCTTGGCGCTGGAACCAATAACAGTGACCTAAAAAACAATTATTCTTCTGTCAAAGTTACAGTGGACGGAAAACAGGTCGACACGGAAAGCCTGTTTGTAGGGCTCTTTATGGGGGATCATGCAAAATCAGCCATCGGGACCCAGTTTAATACAGGCACCACAGTGGGACCGGCCTGTAATGTGGTGGTTACCGGGTTTCCGCCGAAGGAGATTCCGCCTTTCTCATGGGTCATGAATAGGGAATTGCAGAAATACGATTTTCAGAAGTTTATTGAGGTAGCGAAAGTGGCAAAGGGGAGACGAAACCAATCGTTCTCAGCTGCCGAGGAGAGCCTTTTTCTTCAACTGTGGGAAAAACATTGGGAATAAAAATGTTGAAATACCTGTTGACGAGGGGCGGGTCGCCGATTATATTAACGCCCTCTCACCGAGGATAAAACGAGGAAATATCATGCTATCAGAAGGTTTGATCTGCCCAGAATGTAAAACTTCCCTTGAAGAAGAGGGTCTCAAAGAGTCTTTGGTTTGTGCTCACTGCAAGACCGATCTACAGAATGCGAAATACCTAGACTTCATCGAATACCTTGTGGCCAACGGCATTGTGAAAGATATAGACTTTTTCGATATGAAAATCTACAAGGATGAGATTGAACGTCTCGATCCCTCCGATCAGGAGGAGGTGGACCCGCAGGATTTTGAAAAGAAAAAAGACACTTTTTCTCTCTTCCAAGAAGAGGTACAAACCATAGAAAAAGACACCACAAAAGAGATAGATGTTTGGGAAGGACTTGAAGAAGATTGGGAAGAATTTAATCTCCGTAATCAAGAAGAGGCTAAAAATCCACTTCTGGAGAAAAAGAAAAAGTCAAGAAGAGGGAGAAAGAAAAAATCGTGAATAAAAAGAAAGAACAGCAGATCAACATTGAGCTTGATGAGAAAGTCGGTAGTGGGGATTACGCCAATTTTGTGGTCATTACCCATTCACCAGCTGAGTTTGTCATGGATTTCACCCGGCTCCTACCGGGGATGCCGAAAGCGAAAGTGAATTCAAGAATCATCATGGCCCCATCTCATGCTAAAAGTTTTCAAAGGGCTCTGTCGGATAACATTGAAAAGTATGAAAAGCAATACGGTGAGATTTTTGTGCCGAAGAATGAATCTTTTGAGCCATTCGGAGTCAAGCCACCTGAAGGATCATTGCCGAATTAACTATTTTATGAGTCTGCTAACAGGAAGAAGCCCTGAAAGAACTTTTGTCGCCATTCTGATGGCAATGTGGGTAGCTATTACCCCGTTGGTTGATGTCGCCCACGATCTGGCCAGTCACAGCTGGTTCTCTTTTTCAGAGTTCGGTTTATGTAAGGTAGATTGCGACACCTCCGAACACAAGAACACTAATCTCCGCCATGACTGTTGTCGCGCGCGACTTCGTGATTTCACTGCTATTGAAATTGGCGGCGGACTTTTCTTCGAGAATGCAGACAGAATGCACATTTTCCCCAAACAAGTTTTTTCCTCAAAAACACTCTCTCCGCTCCCGCCCTTAAGGGCACCCCCTCTAAGCTGATCTTGCTGTCATAATCTGACCATCCGTGACCGAGTGGGATGAGGTTCCATTCACGGGGGTGGCTAACCTTAGAATAGGGGATCAGCTTAATGCGAAGAACATTAGTTCTTCTGACCGTAATTAGGTCACTATCTTTTTCACAGACAACAGTTAATCCGGATATAAGTGTTCTGGGAGATCTGTTGCTCATAAACAATAATGAATCTACTTCTCTCTCCACGTCTGGCTTGGAGATTGCTGTTCAAGGGTATGTTAACCCCTTCGCCCGTGCTGATGTGTACCTCCACAAACATGAAGGGGAAAGCGTGGTGGAGCTGGAAGAAGCGTTTCTCACAATTGAACGGGGACTCCCGCTTAATCTCGGTTTGAGGACAGGAAAGTTTCGTCCTTCATTCGGTAAGATCAATCGAGATCACAGTCATACTTATTACTATATATTGCCATCACGACCAGCCCAAAGTCTTCTTGGCTCAGAAATGTGGTCCTCTACAGGAATAGAAGCGAGCATACTGGCGCCACTACCATGGTACAGCAATTTTTCTGTGAGTTATATGCAGGCCGGAATTCATGACCGTGATGATGACTCAAAAAAAAGTGTTAATAAAGAGGCTGAAATTCCGTCAGCAGCGGCGCTTCGCTTTTCCAATTTTTTTGAGATAAACAGTATAACCCATTTAGAAACTGGTGTTAATCATTATTTTACGGTTAGTGAAAAATCAGAAGTGATTTCAGGTGTTGATCTAAAGTTTAAATGGCGTCCTGATAAGTATCGATCGTTCACTATTCAAGGGGAACTGATGCAAAAAAGTGGTGAGGAGATCCATACAGAAAAGAAATATCATGATGAGCACAAGTCAGGTGACGATGATATACATGAAACACTAGTGGCGTATGGATGGTTCAATATGCAATTCAATAAGGTGTGGAATGGCGGTTTGATTGTTGATTATTCCAACGACTTGGATGAAGCTGAATACAAATCAGTTGGTCTGTTCGTTGGCTTCAGTCCTGTTGAAGAGTCATCAGTTTTTCGCATCCGCTTACATCAGGAATACCATGATAAAAAACCGGCCTTTTCAATCGTTGGACAAATTATATGGTCACTTGGACCACACAAACCTCACAGGTTTTGAGATGATAAGATCGAAAAACCTATTTCTCACAGTCTGTTTAATGTTCAGTACAGCTTGGGCAAAAGTTTCAGTAGTAACATCTACCACAGATTTAGCTGATATCACGGAGACCATCGGAGGCAACCGAGTTAAAGTGGTGAGTATAGCCCGTGGTACTCAGGATCCTCACTATGTAGAGGTTTTACCGTCGTATATGATCAAGGTGAAGCGAGCCGACATATACCTAAAAGTGGGAATGGAGTTAGATAGATGGGCTCAACAGATTATCGATGGATCCCGGAACCGGAAACTGATTATTGTGGACTGTTCAAAAAATATCCCAAGACTTGGGATTCCTACAGGTAAAATCGACGCCAGCATGGGTGATATTCATCGCTATGGCAATCCTCATTACTGGCTCGATCCTGAAAATGCAACAATCATTGGTGAGACTATTGTTGAAGCATTGTCCCAAGCTGATCCCGATGGAGAGTCCGTATACAGGGAAAATCTTCGACAGTTTTCTCAGGAGATTGATGACAAGCTTCAATCATGGAAGGAAGATTATTCCGATCTATATGGGCAAAAGGTTATTT
>Ga0209753_1000214_pt1 | contig 23292 bp, 15 predicted proteins | sample METZYME_3_550m_FD_187550 | JGI IMG/M metagenome (GOLD analysis project Ga0209753, IMG submission 187550) | Marine microbial communities from oxygen minimum zone in mesopelagic equatorial Pacific - METZYME_3_550m (SPAdes) (version 2) | ecosystem: Environmental > Aquatic > Marine > Oceanic... | reverse complement strand
CCAAGTATTCCATTGATCTCCGGATGGATCAGTTGGGAATGCAAGAGCACGGCGGAAATCTACCGACCACCCAAGCGACTGCCAAGCAACGATTCCACATCACTTGACCGGGCTCGAATCAGGCTTGAAGGTCTGGCATATTTCCCCTATTCACGGGCCACACTTTTAGATCTATAAAATATCATGAAACGCATTGCTCAACACCTTCTCTTAACGGCTCTAACGCTGGCCTTAACAGGCTGTTCTCCTTCCAGCGACAAACCGGCTCCCGGCGGCTCCTCCAACGCCAGTGGTGACACCAGTGCCCCAGCTAAAACCAAAGGGATCATCGCCTACACGCCACTAACGCTTTCAAACCCGTTCTTTAAGGTCATCGGTGAGCACATCACTGCGGAAGCCGCCAAAAATGGCTACGACACACTCATGGTCGATCCGGACATGGATGTGAAAAAACAGTCCGATCAATTCGACGATTTCATCTCAAGCGGTGTTACCGCCATCATACTCGTACCATGCGATCGGCTCTCGATCGGGCCCGCCGTGAAATCAGCCAATGCCAAGGGCATTCCGGTGTTCACGGTCGATGCTAAGTGCGCGGCAGAGGGAGCTGAAATTGCTGGACACGTCGGCACCGACAACTTTCAGGGCGGTGAACTCGCCGGCCAGGCGATGATTAAAGCGCTCGGGGAAAATGGTGGCAAAGTGCTCATTCTAGATTTTAAGAAAGCCAACTCCTGCGTCCTGCGAGTGGCCGGTTTCAAGAAAGTTATCGACGCACACAACTCCGATCGCACCAGCAGCAAAATTCAAATCGTTGCCGAACTCAACGGCAACGGAGCCCGCACCGAGGGATACCAGTCGACCGCAGACGCCCTCCAAGCACACGACGACCTGGATGCAGTCTTCGCGATCAACGACCCGTCCGCACTGGGCGCCTACACCGCCATCAAGGAAGCCAAGAAGCAGGACCAAATCAAGATCATTGGTTTTGATGGTCAATTGGACGGCAAACAGGGCATCAAGGACGGTAAAATTTTCGCCGACCCGATCCAGCATCCGGACAAGATGGGGCAACAGATTGTCCAGAACATCATCAAGTATCTCGCAGGTGAGGAGTACGAAAAGGATGCCCTCATCCCGGCCACGCTCTACGATAAAGCCGCTGCTGATCAGGATCCTGAGTTGAACTAACCCGACTGCATGCCCCCCACCCCTGACCTGCCTAGCCGAACACCACTGCTTCGAATGCGCGGCATTCGAAAGTCGTTCCCTGGAGTCAAGGCGCTCAAGGGGGTCGACCTAACGCTGCAAGCCGGTGAGGTGCTGGCGTTGCTCGGTGAGAATGGTGCAGGCAAAAGTACGCTGATCAAGGTACTCGGTGGTGCGCATCAACCGGACGAAGGCACCATTGAGATCAACGGCCAAGCGGCCAGCGTTGCCACGCCGCAGTTGTCGCAGGCCTCCGGTATCGGCATCATTTATCAGGAGTTCAACCTCATTCCTTATCTGAACGCACGTGAAAATATTTTCCTCGGACTGGAACCCGGCCGAATTAGTTTTATCCCCAAACGCAGCGAATCAGCCAAGGCAATAGCTCTGTTTGAGCGTATTGGCGTCGATATCCCGATCGAGGCTGAGTGTCGCCAACTCAGCGTCGCCCAGCAACAGATCGTCGAGATCGCCAAGACACTCGCCCAGGATGCTCGCATCATCGTCATGGACGAACCCAGCGCTGCCCTCTCTCCACGCGAAACCAAGGGCCTGTTTAGGGTCATTGATGAGCTCAAGTCGCACGGCATCGGCATCATCTACATCAGTCATCGCTTGGATGAAATTTTTGAGGTTGCCGACCGCGTGACCATCCTGCGCGATGGCGAACACATCGACACCCGGCCAATTGCCAACCTCACTCGCGAGAAAATGATCGAGTTGATGGTTGGCCGCAGTCTCGAGAAGGAATTTCCCAGGCGCGAGACCGCGCTTGGCCAAGCGCGATTCGAAGTCACCAACCTTCAACGCGGCTCCCAAGTCCGTAGCGTTTCGTTCAACATTCATGCCGGCGAGGTGCTCGGCCTAACCGGCCTCGTCGGTGCCGGTCGCACCGAGACCGCCCGACTACTATTCGGTGCCGACCGACTTGAGCATGGCGTCATCCGCCTCGACGGCAAACGGATTAGAATCAAGTCACCGCGCGACGCCATCCGGCAGGGCATCTGCCTGCTCACCGAGGACCGCAAGACTCACGGCCTGGTGCTTGGCCAAACCGCCCGTGAAAACTTCGGACTGCCCAACCTGAGCCAGTTTGCTTCGCTGGGCTTCATTCGCCAACGGGAGGAATCACGGGGATTCCTTCGTTACGTCGATCAAATCCAAATCAAGATCACCGACCCCGAACAAATCACCGGCAACCTCTCCGGCGGCAACCAGCAAAAAGTCGTCCTGGCCAAGTGGCTCCAGCGCAACGCAGAAGTCATCATCTTCGATGAACCCACACGCGGTATCGACGTCGGTGCCAAATACGAGATTTACCAGCTTATCAATCAACTCGCCACCGATGGGAAGGCCATCCTGATGATCAGCTCCGAATTGCCCGAGGTGCTGGGTATGAGCGACCGCATCCTTGTCATGAACGAAGGCATTGTCACTGGAGAAATAACCGATGTAGCTCAAGCCAGCCAAGAAGACATCATGAAGCTGGCGACCCGCCGACAACCGTTGGCCGCATGAAAAATATTGGCTACGCAAAACTGTTTTCCGACTACGGGACCCTGGTCGTCCTACTGCTTCTGTGTATCGGCTTTAGCCTTGTGACTATTAAGGAACAATCCCCAACGAGCGCCGCTGCCGCCGAACAACTTGCCAAGCGATCGGAGAGCGAACTCCCCGTAGGCTCCAACATTATCATCCTTATTTGGCAGGGCGAAGATCGTGAACTTTTTGCTAAAACCTTGTCTGAGACACTGGCGAATGGCCCTGTGACAATTGCAAAGACGACAATTGGTCAAGCGGCCGACGCTCGTAAAACCTTAGAAGATTTTGGTAATTTAGGAGCAGAACTTTCAGGAATCTTGACAGACAAGCGTATGGGCGACTTCTGCAACGACAATCTCGACAAGCTAGGCAAAACCCATCCCAACTTGGCCAAGGCCAAAATATTCCAACCAGAAAGTTACCGCTGGCCCAATTTTTTAAAGCGGGGAAACCTGCTGAACATCATGAAGCAAATCTCCGTGGTCGCCATCATCGCCATCGGGATGACCATGATCATTATCACTGCTGGAATCGACTTGTCAGTCGGCAGCCTGATCGCCCTCTCCGGTGTCATCACTGCCTTGTCAATACAATCACTGGGCGGGAATGCACCAACCACCGGTCATCTTTGGCTGGGTGCTTTGGCAGGGATTCTCGTTTGCGGGCTGGCCGGGCTGTTCACCGGTGGGCTGGTGACACTGTTTAACATCCCGGCCTTCATAGCCACACTGGGCATCATGTTCAGTGCCCGTGGCCTAGCTTTCATCTTCGCCGACTCGGAACCGATTGCCGTCCAAAACGAATCTTTCGGTTGGCTGGGGCGCGGGCGCGACTTTTTCGGGCTCCCCAACAGCGTAATCCTCATGCTAATCCTGTATACCATCGCCCATGTTCTAATGACGCGCACTTCTATCGGCCGCTACATTTACGCCGTCGGCGGGAACCCAGAAGCTGCGCGACTATCCGGTGTGCCTGTGAAATGGGTGCTGCTTTTCGCGTACACTCTCACCGGACTGCTAGCAGGCCTGGGGGGTGTTATGGAAGCTTCCCTTCACACCACCGGTGATCCCAAGTCAGGTGAACTCGTGGAACTGAAAGTCATCGCGGCCGTGGTAGTGGGCGGCACCAGTCTGGCCGGTGGTCAGGGAAAAATATTAGGAACATTGATTGGCGCATTCATCATCGCTGTCATAAATAACGGCATGAACCTCACCGGCGTCGAGTCCCACATGCAAAATGTCATCTACGGCGCCGTCATCCTGATCGCCGTCATTATCGACCGCCTAAAATCCCAGGGTATTCGACTCCGAAAACAGTGACACTTAAAGGAATCAGTTTAATCTGTCCTAGGAACTGACGAAGGTCTTGATGAAGGCTTCCTCGGACTCGATGTCGCCGATGAGCACCAGTTCGTCACCCTTCTGTAGCATTTCACTCGGCTCGAGGTGGACCAAGTGGACATCTCGACCGTCAACTTCGCGCTGAATGGCGATCACACTGCAGCCGGTGCGCCCACGAATCTCGGATTCGACCAACGATCTACCCTCGAGAGACTCCGGCAACTCGATCCGGAAGACGTTTAGCCCTTCAGCCACCATCAGGATGTCGCTGTGCTTGAGCAGATTGAAGATGATGTTCGCCCCCATCGAGGCGTACGACACCACGAAGTCAGCCCCGGCGCGGTGCAGCGTGCCGACGTTTCGCTCGGTGTTGGCCCGGCTGATCACTTGAATTTCCGGGCAGAGTTTGCGACAGTAGATTGTGAGGTAGATGTTGGTGTCATCCCGGCCGGTGGTGATGATGACCGTGGAGGCTTCTCTAATCTTAGCCTCCTCAAGCACCTCTATCCGCGCAGCGCTGCCTTCGACATAATATTTCTTGTTGCGAATCCGCTCCGGCAATTCCTCAATGATCGTGTATCGGAGCCCGCGCTTGGCCAAGGCTCGTGCGGTGGCGCGGCCCACTCGGCCACCACCGATGATGACCACATGGGATTCCTCGGTTTGATAGATGCAGAACAACTGATTGTAGTTCTGAATCATGTCCTTAGACCCGGCCAGTACTAGAACTGTGCTCTCACTGAGCTTGGTATCCGGGCCGGCGCCCTTGTATTCGCCGCGATCCCATACCCCGACCACGCTGGTGTGACTCATCTCTCGGAAGTTGCACTCGGCCAGTGTCTTGTCGACAAGCGGCGTGCCCACAACCATCGCCTCAGCGATAAGCAGCTCGTCGAAATGCCCGATCACGTGCGCTAGGGCATCATTGCCGATGGTGCGACGCGCAAGGAACTGTCCCATCATCTCACCCAGTCGAATGACGTTGTGGCTTCCGGCCAGCTCCAGGATGTCGATCGATGCCTCAGACTTGGCAAGAGTCACCACCCGGACCTTGTTGTCCGCCAACTCACGCACGGTGAACGCTATGTTGGCGTTGGCCTCGTCCTTGCCGGTAGCCACGACCATCGCCGATTGCTCGACGCGGACATTCCGGAAGGCCTCCGGATCGTCCAAGTCCCCCACCGCAACCGCAACGCCCTGGTCATGCAGCCGCAATGCCTCGTCCTTGTCACCAACCAGCAGCACGTATGGGTTTCCATACTGCTCCAGCTTATGAATGAGTGCCCGACTGACCGGATCAAAATTCGTAATAATGACATGCCCGCGGATATCCTCCGGCAGAGCCCGCGGAGTGCGGCTCGCATTCTGCGCTTCCATCCATGGCTCGTAGGCAAAACGGATGAAAGCAAAAGGGAGAATAACGAACATCGAAAGCATACCGAAAAGCATTACTCCCAATGAATAAAACTTGCCCAACGGTGAGCTGAAAGTGATATCCCCGTAACCGAGCGTGGACATGGTGACCATGGTCCAATAAAAGCCGTCGTACCATTTGAGCTCGATATTATTATTGTCACTTACCATGTTCTCATGTGTTGCGATCCAATGAAACACAACACTTGAGATTAGGATGAAGAGCAAAACTACTAGAACCAGACTGATCAACTGACGGACATTGCGCCGGCCTGACGACTTGCCATTGGTTAACGCAAACAATGCTGTTGGAAGAAATTTCATAGCACTAAGCCCTTTCCTCTTGAGTTGGGTGGGGAGTCAACTGCCATCTGTATGCACTCAGCCACGGCCCTGGATTGAGGGAAGAGGTGTCGGTTTTCATTGGGGCGCCGGGCTCAACTGTGCACCTGCACACGGTAACGCCAACCCAGCGGCTGCCCATCCTGAACCCGGGTGCAATGTTTTAAATTGACTCAACTTTTTTCATGGCCCTTGGCCAAGTGCCGAGACCAAGTCGCTCGACTGGGGTAATCCAACCCATTCTATAGCCGTTTGAAAAGAAGAATTTTACGTGCCAAGCGCTTGGCCAAACGGACGGTTTTAGGCTTAGATAGGGCCGCGCCTAATAAGAGGCCACGCACCCATCGCCATGAAATCCCGCCCTAGGCCCGGTCAAGATGCCAAAATCCGCTTCGTCGTCGAGGCCAAGCACATCATCGACTTCGCCGAGGAAGGTATGCCGGCGGTGCTGGCGACACCCTGGCTGATTTGGTTCATGGAACACACCGCCCGCGAAGCCATGCTCCCCCACCTCGAGCCGACCGAGAGCACCGTCGGCATCCTGGTGGATATCGAGCACCTCGCCCCCACGCCACTTGGCCAAGCGGTCAACTGCCGCGCTCAAGTGCTCCGGTCCGAAGGGAGTCAGTTCCTGTTCAAGCTCGAGGCATTCGATGAACAGGAAAAGATTGCCAACGGACTTCATAAGTTAAACGTCATAGACAAGGCAAGGTTCGCCGGACGCGTCGCCCGCAAAACCAAACCGGATTAAACCCAAGCCATGCTAGCCAAAATCCATTGCGCTGCCGTCCAGGGAATTGCCGCTCACGCGGTCGAGGTCGAGGTGAATGACGGCTATGGAGAAACGCTCGTCGTCATCGTAGGCCTACCGGATGCCGCTGTACGCGAGTCGCGCGACCGCGTCACCACCGCCCTAACCAATTCCGGCTTCAAAATGCCGCTGGGCCGAATCACCATCAACCTCGCCCCGGCCGACATCCGCAAGGAGGGGCCAAGCTTCGACCTCTCCATCGGTGTCGGCATGCTCGCCGCCAGCGAGCAACTCCAGTCAAATCAACTTGAACGCATCATGATGGTTGGTGAACTCGCGCTGACCGGTGCCGTGCGGCGCGTGAAAGGCGTGTTGCCCATCGCCCTCAAAGCGCGCGCGATTGGCATGCACGGCATTATGGTGCCAAGCGACAACGCCGCCGAAGCCGCCGTCGTCGATGGCCTGAACGTTTACCCCGTCGCGAATCTTCGCGAGGCCGCCGCGTTCCTCGAGGGCCGGGAGACAATCGAGCCCAAGCAGATCGATCTCGAGAAACTGTTCGCCGCGCGGGACATCGATGTCCCAGACTTCGCCGAAGTGAAGGGCCAGGAGTCAGTCAAGCGCGCTCTCGAGATCGCGGCCGCCGGCGGCCATAACGTGCTAATGATTGGCCCGCCCGGCACCGGCAAGTCGATGTTGGCCAAGCGGCTCCCTGGCATTCTGCCGCCGTTGATGCTCGAGGAGGCACTGGAGGTCACCCGCGTCCACAGCATCGTCGGGCAACTAAAACCGGGCGAGGCGCTGGTCACGCAGCGACCCTTCCGCAAGCCGCACCACACCGTCAGCGACGCCGGTCTGCTCGGCGGCAACATCAACCCCACACCAGGCGAAATCTCGCTGGCGCACAATGGCGTGTTGTTCCTCGATGAACTACCAGAGTTCAAGCGCAATGTCCTCGAGACCCTGCGCCAACCGCTCGAGGAAGGCAACGTGACCATCTCCCGTGCCGCCGGCTCAATGACATTTCCATCGGCGTTCATGCTCGTCGCAGCCATGAACCCCACGCCGGATGGTAAGATGCCGGGCGAGTCAAGCAGCTCGCCGCGCGAGATTCAAAACTACCTCGGCCGAATCAGCGGCCCGTTGCTCGACCGGATCGACCTGCACGCCGAGGTGCCGCAGGTGAGATTTCAGGAAATCACGGCCAATCGCGACGGAGAACCATCGGCCAGCATCCGCGACCGTGTCATCACCGCACGCCAGCTTCAGGAGCAGCGCTTCGACGGTAGAGTCCGTGTCACCTGTAACGCCCGCATGCAGGCGCGCGATATCAAGCAGTATTGCCAACTCGCCGACGAGCCGAAGAACCTATTGCGAATGGCGATGGACGAACTGAACCTAAGCGCCCGCGCATACGACCGGATATTGAAGGTCAGCCGCACCATCGCCGACCTTGCCGGTGCCGACGCCATTAACAGCGAGCACCTCTCCGAAACCCTCCAATATCGGACACTCGACCGCCAACTCTGGGGTTAACCGCAGAAAGTATGCAGGGTCGGCCCTCCGGACCGGCCGTTACGAGTTCATTGCGGGCGGCTGAGACAGCTGTCCCTACCGCCGCTTGCTAGGCGATCAGCTCGTGAATGACTTTGCCGTGTACGTCGGTCAGCCTAAAATCACGGGCAGCCTGGCGGAAGGTGAATTTCTCGTGGTCGAACCCCAGCATCGCCAGCATCGTGGCGTGCAGGTCGTGCACGTGCATGCGGTTGACCTCCGCGCGGAAACCAAACTCATCGGTCGCGCCGTAAACGCTCCCGCCCTTGGCTCCGCCACCGGCCATCCACATTGTGAAACCGTGGTGATTGTGGTCACGGCCGTTGATCTTGCCGGCGTTCGAACCGGGCGTCGGCAACTCGACGGTCGGTGTCCGGCCAAATTCCCCTCCGAAAAGTACCAGCGTCTCGTCGAGCATCCCGCGCTGCTTGAGGTCCTTCAGCAGCGCGCCGATCCCCCGGTCACACTGCCCCGCCAAGCGACGATGGTTCACCTCAATGTCGTCGTGGTTATCCCACGGCTGGCCTGAACCATGCCACACCTGCACAAACCGCACGCCGCGCTCGACTAGGCGCCGCGCTATGAGCAACTGCCGCGCCTGCGTCCCCTTGCCATATAACTCGCGGATGTGCTTTGGCTCGCGGTTGACGTCGAACGCGTCGCTCGCCTGCATCTGCATCCGGTACGCCAACTCGAACGACTGGATGCGCGCCTCGAGCTGCGCGTCCTTCTGCCGCCTTGCCGCGTGCCGGCGATTGAGCTCCTGGATGAAATCGAGTTGCCGCCGCTGCTCAGTAAGAGAGAGCCCACGATTCTTGATGTGTTGGATCAGTTTCTCGACGGAGGTGTGCCGGGTGTCGATGTGTGTGCCCTGGTAAATACCTGGAAGAAAACCGGACTGCCAGTTTTGCGACTCCTGGATCGGGTAACCTCCGGGGCACATGACGATGAAGCCGGGCAGATTCTGGTTCTCACTGCCAAGCCCATACGTTACCCACGAGCCAACGCTTGGCCGGATCAACCGCGCCTCGCCACAGTTCATCAGCATGAGCGACGGCTCGTGATTCGGCACGTCAGCGTGCATGGAGCGGATCACCGCAATATCGTCGACGCACTTCGCGGTGTGCGGGAAGATCTCGCTGACCTCCGTGCCGCTTTGGCCGTGCCGCTTGAATTTGTACGGGCTCGGAAACGCCGCGCCTGTTTTGCGCTCCGTCCGCAGGTTGCTCATCGGGAGAAGTTTGCCCGCGTATTTTTGCAATGACGGCTTGGGGTCAAACGTATCGACATGAGACGGGCCGCCGTTGAGGAAAATATGGATAACCCGCTTGGCCCGGGGAGTGAAATGCGGCCCCTTGACCGAGAGCGTCGATGAGGCGGACGCCTGCGCGGCATCAGGCAACATTGAGCTAAGTGCCAAACCGCCCATGCCAATGCCGCAGCGGGACAAGAATTCGCGTCGCGTAAAAAAATGGTCGGTCAATCTTGGCCCGTGATGCTGCATCGCCCTATCGGTACGCCGGAAGCTACTGCTCTATTCAGAAGTTTGCAACCCGTCCCGCTTGGCCAGGTACTCAGAATCAAAGCCCGGTTTCCAGGCCTTCCCGCCTAAAACTCCCAGTCGATTCCGGCGGTGTAAATGCGGTAGCGGTATTCGTCCTGTGGGACATTGGAGTTGATGCTCTCCTGCTCATAACCAAGCTGGAACGTCAAGTGGTCGTTGTACTCGAACCCAGCCGTGATGTCCCATGACAGGTCGCCGCGCTGGCGGGGATTGAAAAAATCAGCGGAGCGCTGGAGGTCGTACTCGTAGGTGGCCTTGCGCACCGTTGCCGAGACGCTCCACGGGGCCGCGCGATAGCGCCAACTGTGTGAAATGCGTTCGCGGCGATAATCAAAATACCCGGAACCGCTGTCCTCGTTCTCGAGAATCGAGTAGCGCGTGCGCATGCGCAATCGTCGACTGCTGTCCCAGTAATGCGCCCACTCGATGCCGCGCTCCGGACGGTCGTAGTGCAGGTCGGTGTCCGGCATATAAAAACCGATCTCATCCCGCTGGCTGCGCGTGTCGTAATCGCGACGCAACGTCTCCACGTAAAGGAACAGCTCAGACTGAAATCCGTAGTCCACCCCGAGCGATATTCGGCCGCCAATTTCCAGGTAGTCATCCAGCGGCTCGGCGAAATATTGGCGCGTGACTTCCGGCTTGGCCTCAACCCACAGGTCCGCCGGAAGGCTCCGGCGCAACGCCGGTTCAAGGCTGATTTGTTTCCCAACCACCTGCACCGTCCCGATGTCGTCCTCGGTCAACGACGCGTCAAATATTTCGTCGATGTAAATGACACGGATGTCCGTCTTTAGTTGCCAATGCTGAGACAGGCTTTTTTCGAGGCTGACATTGAGCAGGCCGGACTGTTCTGAATCCACGCTCTCGGCGTCGAGATAGCGGCGCTCATCCAACGCGCCGAACACCGTAACCTCCACCCCGTCTTCTGCGAGTGGAATCCGGATGGCTATAAAGTCGAAACCAATTGCGGCAAAGGGACTCGATTCCTCGGCGAAGGCCGACAGGGTGACGTTCTCCTTGTAGCCGCCGCCAATCCGCAGGTCGGTGCTGTAATCCCAGACAGAGATTTCCTCCATCAATTCCTTCTCGATGGCAGCAATCTCCTTGTCGAGATCCTCGGTTTCCAAGTCGGTATTCTGCGCGAGAGCGGTTGCCCAGGGACACAATCCTACCAATAACAATAGTCGCGGGAGAAATTCAACCATCCTCAAAAACCCTTAAACGTCCATCGCTTGGCCAAGGTTACAATTTAACCGTCAACCTCGTCACTTGATCTGATCCCTGAGCCAGGCCGGCCGATCGGTGGTGATACCCCTGATTCCAAGCTTGGCCAGGCGCCTGGCTTCGGTCGGCGAGTTGACCGTCCACGTGAACAACTCCAGCCCGGCAGCATGAACCTTCTCGATGAACACCTCATTCGCCAGCCCCTTGTAATTGACATTGATGCCCTCCAACTTGGCCAACTTGGCCATGGCGATCAATTCCTCCGCGCTTGGCTTGAGTCTCCCTGTTTTTTTGTCTTTTTCAAAACTGGATAGGTAAAAGCAGGCGATCTTCGGCAGCCTGGCCTTGGCCTGCTTGACGACTTCGTAGTCGAAGGAAATCACGACCAACTGCCTCGGCTTCTTCCCGCAACGCTCGAACGCCCTGGCAAGGTCAGGAACGATCTCCGGCCCGCACTTCACCTCGACGAACAAGCGCCGACCCTCGGGAATAGTCGCCAGCACGTTTTCGAGTTCCGGGATACGTACCCCTTTCCACTTGGCCCCCTTCCATGCCCCGACATCGAGTTGCCGCAACTCGGCAAGCGTTTGATCCTCGACCTTGCGATCCACTCCGGTGAGTTTCTTGGTGTCGGAATCGTGATGAACGACAATGTGACCATCCTTTGACAAATACACATCCACCTCCACCGCGTCGGCACCCTGCGCCCAGCCGAGGTTGACCGACTCGAGGGTGTTTTCCGGGGCATCATAAGACGCGCCACGGTGGGCAATGATCTCCACATCCGTCGCGCTTGCCGGACGGCAAAACACCACTATGCAAGTCCAAACTGCAAGGTACCATTTGAATTTCATTGAATCTGTAGTTTACGCCAGGATGCCTCGCACAATCTCACCGTAAACGTCGGTCAGGCGAAAGTGGCGGCCCTGGTATTTGAACCTTAACTGCTCATGCCTGAGGCCGAGTTGATGAAGAATCGTCGCGTTGACATCGTGAATGTGCACCGGATTCTCCTCAGCCCCATAACCCAATTCATCCGTTTTCCCGTAACTGACGCCACCTCTCACACCACCACCGGCGAACAGCATGCAGTAGGCCTCCTTGTGATGGTCGCGGCCGACGTTGTTCGCGGCGCCACCGTTGCTTTTACCCTGCAACATCGGCGTACGGCCAAATTCCGCGCCGATCACGACCAGCGTTTCATTCAATAGGCCTCGAGCCTTGAGGTCACTGATCAACGCCGCCACCGGACGATCGAGCTGGCGCGCCTTGTTTGGAATGCTCCCAAAAATGCCACTGTGGTGATCCCAGCCCTGGTCGAACAACTGCACAAAACGCACGCCCTTCTCGACAAGCCGCCGCGCCAGCAGGCAGTTGTTGGCCAGGCTCGTCGCGCCCGGCTTGGCTCCGTAGGCCTCCAGTGTCGCGGCGGATTCACGTCGAATGTCCATCAACTCCGGCACACTGCTCTGCATGCGGTACGCCAACTCGTACTGGGCAATGCGTGTCGCAATCTCCGGGTCGCCGACATCGGCCAGGGTGGTTTGGTTGAGGAAATTGATCCCATCCACGATGTCACGACGACTGCCGGGCGAGATGCCTTTCGGGTTGGAAAGAAACAGAACCGGATCACCCTCGCTGCGAAACTCGACACCCTGATGCAGCGTCGGCAGAAAGCCGCTCCCCCAGAGGCTGTTGCCCGCACCTGCCACACTGCCGGTAATCAGCACCACATAACTGGGTAGGTTGCGGTTCTCCGTGCCCAGGCCGTAGCTCACCCAAGATCCAATCCCCGGCCGACCAAACCGCTCGAAGCCGGTGTGCAAAAACAACTGGGCCGGCGCGTGGTTGAACTGCTCGGTGCGCACAGTCTTGATGACGGCCAGTTGATCAGCAACACCACCGAGGTGCGGCAGATGCTCCGACAATTCCACGCCGCCCTGTCCATGCCGCTTAAACTGGAACCGCGTGCCAAGCAGCGTCGGGTGATCGCGGATGAATGCCAACTGCTTGCCCTTGAACATGTGATCCGGGCACTTCTCACCATTGTGCCTGACCAACTCTGGCTTGAAGTCGAACAACTCCAGATGCGACGGCCCGCCGACTAGGTGAATGTAAATGACGTTCTTCGCCCTCGGTGCAAAGTGCGGCCGACTCGGGGAGAACGAATCCGCCGGCCCGCCGGCAAACACACGGTCGTTGAGCACCGACGCCAAGCCAAGCGCACCCATTCCCGCACCGGTGTGTTTGAGAAACTCCCGGCGGGACTCGGTTAAATGGTAATGTTGTTTCGGTGTCATCAATCAGCCCTTGGTGATCGCCTCGTCCAGATTGAGCAACACGTTGGCCACGGTGAACCACTTGGCCAAGTCGCCTGTGTCGATGCCAGTCGGCGCCCTCCAACCCTTCGCCGCTGAGACAAGCTGCCCTGCGGCTCCGGGCTTGGCCGCCAATTCGTCCTGGCGCTTGCTCAGTATCTGCTTCAAGAACTCGACCTCAACCGGTCTGGCCTCCCTGGAGAGTGCCACGCGGAACGCAAATCCGATTCGCTGCTCGTCGTTGACCAAGCCCGGTTCGCCAAGGATTCGGCCGGCAAACGCCAGCGCCATCTCAACAAACGCCTCGTCGTTTAAAAGCGTCAGCGCCTGCAGCGGCGTATTGGTGCGTGGCCGGTCAACCACGCAGGTTCCCCGGTCCGGTGCATCAAAATTCACGAAACTGGCATACGGCGCACCCCGCCGCCAAACAATGTACACGCCGCGCCGGAACCGGTTTTCGTTGGTCGCCGCCACGAACTTTGGGGCGTTCCGGCCGACATGCCGCCAAATGCCACCGGGCTGCGGCGGGTAAATCGGTGGCCCATGCATCCGGTGTGCCAGCAGGCCGCTCGCCGTCAAGGCCGAGTCGCGGATCATCTCCGCGCTCATCCGCACCCGTGGCGCGCGCGCGAAGTAACGGTTGGCCGGGTCTTTTTCGAGATGTTCACCGGTCACCCTCGACGACTGTCGATAGGTCCGGCTCATCACTATTAATTTGTGGATATGTTTCATCGACCAGCCGCTATCGATCAACTCCACTCCCAGCCAGTCCAGCAGCCCGCGATGCGTCGGTGGTTCGCCCTGAGTCCCAAAATCCTCCTGTGTCGACACGATCCCCCGGCCCATGAATGCGGCCCACCATCGGTTCACAGCCACCCGAGAAGTCAACGGGTTTGCCGGATCAACCACCCACTTGGCCAAGCCCAGCCGATTCGGCGGCAGCGAAGCATCAAAGGCGTGCAACACTCCCGGTGTGCCAGCGTTTACCGGATCGCCGGGAGTCAGATAATTGCCTCGCAGCATGATTTTCGTTTGGCGCGGCTTGCTCATTTCGCTCATCACGAGCGTTGTGTACGGCTTGATAGCCTTTCTGTCTTCACGGAGTTTGGCGATCTTCTTTTCCGCTTTAGAGTTATCGATTTCCCTTTGCAATTCAGCCTGCCTGGCCTGCTGTTTGGGCGTGAGCGACAGATTTATCGTTGGACCGTAAAAGTTCCATGTTACCCCATCGCCCTGCTGTTTTACTTCAAGGGGCGTGTTGTTGAAGAAAGCCAACATCCGGTAGTAGTCGGTCATCGAGAACGGTTCATACTTGTGGTCGTGACACTGTGCGCACTCGAGTGTTGTGCCAAGGAATACCGTGCCGGTGGTGTTCACACGGTCGATCACCTGGTTGACTCGATTTGACTCCGGGTGCACGCCGGCCTCGACATTGCAGGTCGGCGTCCGATGAAAGCCGGTTGCAACTTTCTGTGCTGATGTGGCATTCGGCAACAGGTCACCGGCCAACTGCTCGATGGTGAACTGGTCAAACGGCATCCCGGAGTTGAAGGCGTCGATCACCCAGTCCCGATACGCCCAGCTGTCGCGCAACTGGTCAGCCTGAAATCCGTTCGAGTCGGCATAACGCGCAAGGTCAAGCCAGCGCCGCGCCCACTTCTCCCCGTATTGCGGGTTGGCCAAGAGACGCTCAACCATCCGCCCGTACTCGCGCTCGCTCGGGTTGGCCAAAAAGTCATCGATCTCACCCGGTTGTGGCGGTCGCCCGATCAGGTCAAGGAACACACGACGGGCCTGCTGCTGCGGCTTGGCCGGGATCGACATCGTCATGGCCCGCCTGGTCAGCCGATCTATTATAAAGTGATCGATGGCGTTTGCGCCCTGCTGCGGCTTGGGCAAGCGCGGCAGCGCGGGGCGAATCGTGCGTTGGTAAGCCCAATGATCGCTGCCAGTGACCGTGCATTGGCCCCCAACCCACCAGACCCCAAACAAGGAAATCACGGCTCCGAAAAATTGAGCCTTAATGACCTCTCGTATGGAGTGTCGCAACATCATCGTGATGACGAAAACCTAACGCTTGAAGCATTTTTTGCAAATGGAATCAAGGATGATCCCATGAAAACGGCCGGGTAAATTTTCGGTTCAAAAAAAGAATCCGGGGGAGCCAGGTTGTTGATACCTGCAACCCCCCCGGGGATAATTCGAGCTGGCAATGTTAGAGTTTGTAGATATCCACGACAGCGCTTGCGAGCCCACGCCGTGCGGAACGTGGGGGAATCTACAGATAAAACCTAGTCAGTAAACATTTTTTTAAAAAAAATGAAGTTTTTTTAAAAGCGATTCCCGAATCAAAACCGCTCACTCCAGTGCTCTCGGCAGGTAGCCCACCGAGGTCTGGATGGAGTGGGTGCAGGAACACCCCGCGCTCGTCTCCGGCGCAAGCAGCATTCCCCCTGCCGGGATCAACCCCAGCCAACATCCGCTACGGATCCCCTCAAACTGGCTGCGTTTGTTCGTATCAAGGTTCCACATACCGTGGAAGTAATGCCGGAAAAACATACTGTGATTGCTTGCAGACATCGTCCCGCAGCCGCGCCGCTCAGGTAAATCATCGCGCAACTCCTTGCCGCTCTTCAGATCAAACGCCCACTGGTCGGAGTAAAACGTGTCGCCGATTACCACCGGGTGTTGCAGATGGCCGCTATGGTGATTCTTGCCCGCCACGTGGTGATCCTCCCACAGCAGGCTACCCGGCGGGACTAACGTTTGCTCGCCATCCTTTGCCTCCACCGGTTTCTCCACGGCGGCAATGGCGTAAGTATGAAAGTGCTTGTCCTTGTCAGTGCCGGTGGCCACGAGCGTGCTATTGGCGTAAACCAGATATGTCATGTACTGCAACTTGGAGAAGTCGTGCGGGCGATCCCACTTCGACCGGCCGGTGCGGAGATCCAGCGCAACGAGATGTTGGTCATCCAATTGCTGGATTGGCTGAATGCTTCCGGCCTTTTCAACAGCCACCGTGGCGCGACTCTCAATAAAATAAATAACGTCGTCCCCTATGGTGATGGTCGAATTGACAATCGCCCCGCCGTTGTACTCCCAAGCGCGTTCACCGCTCTTCGGGTCGATCCCAAAAAGCCGGTCGCTGGTGACCCGGCTAATGTCCGCCGAATCAAAATTCTCAAACCACTGCCCGTCATCACCGAGGTAAACCGTTCCTTTTTTCACCCGGCTGCCGATCAACATGCCGTCGGTCGCCGCGAGATAGGACCAATCATGATGCTCCCCATCGGAAACCGGGAAGCGCACCGCTCGTTCACCCGTAGCGCCTTCAATGCTGATGCAGTAGCGTCCCTGAACGAGATAAAGTTGATCCCCTGCCGCGACCATGTTGCTGCTGTCGCGCGGGATGTTGGCTCGGCGCATTTCCGGGCTGGAGAAGCTCCAGAGCACCGTGCCGTTGTAGGCGTCCAGCCCGAACAACATCCGGTCGCCCTGTACGAAGAGACGGCCGTTGACCGACAACGGTGCGGGATTGCGCGGACCTCGATCCGGCATCGGACGCGGGCCAGGTTCCCCCCACCACTTGACGCCCATCTCACCTTTCACGAGGTCGTCGCCGCTGCATGAGGTATTCTGGGCATTGCCGTATTGGTGCGTCCATTCGCCGGCACCGGCCAGGGGCGGCCGCTCATGGACAAGCCAGCGCGCCTCCCCGTCATCGGACCGAACCAGGCGGCTCGCCGCCTGGCCAAGCCAACGCTGCGCTTGGCCAAGATTATCCGTTTGCCCAAGCACCAGCGTTCCGCCGGATGGCACAAGGCTGCGTACTGCCTCGGCACCAGTCGCGGGTGGCAACTGTCCCTCGAGCAAATGCCTCTCCGAGACGATCAGGTTGAACATCATAGGGCCGAGTATCCCCTCGCCGAGCGAGCCCTCCTTCACTGAGGCACGAACGCCATAAACGCCCGCCTTGTCGAGCGCGGCACGGATTCGCCTCACTCTGGCGGCGTCCTGCTCCAGCACCACGACTTGCAGATCGGATTTACGAACTAGCTCCAGCGCCAAGCTCCCGTCCACCCCGCCGAGCACCAAGCAGTACCCGGCGCGCGCATCGGCCAACTCGAGGATTTGATCAGCCGCCCCAGAGAGCTTAGCCCCACTGGGCAAGGCCGCTTGGTCAAGCGGCGCGTCAGGGAGCCGATAATAAAATGAGGAATCGAACCTGTACGGCCTGCTTTGAACCGGCCGACCCCCGACTGAGCCGAGGAACTGGTAATTGTATTGCCCATCCGGCACGAGATCGCGAATCGTCACCAGGTGCCGCCTGCCCTGGTGCCTGTCGGACAAGTCCAGCGATTTGCCGTTCGGCATCGACCAACGGACACGGCCGAGCATCGGCTCGTCCACTTCCCAACTGATCGTTGCCGTCGTGCGATCCAACCAGTCAACAAACGGGCCGTAGGCGACCGAGAGTGGCTGTGGCTTTGGGACCGGCTTGGGAAAAATATCGCGCCTAGCCAAGTACCGCTTGGCAAGCTCCGAGGCGGAGGCAGCGCTCCCAAGGATGCGTACCTCATTGAGCTTCCCAGTCATGGAGAAAAACTCATCGTCGTCCCGATAGGCGCCAACGCTCAACCATGCCTTTGGCGGGTAAACAATCGCTCCCTTTTGCTCCGTCGACTCACCAACCAACTCGCCATCAACGTAAAGCCGCTGCACAGTGCCGTCATAAACGCCGGCTACGTGATACCACCGACCCGGCTCAAAGGCCCGATCCGCCGTCAGGTAAGTCAGCGACTTGTGCCCCACTGTGTTGATCGCGAAACAAAACCGATCCTTACGGTAGCCAAGCAGCCAGCCTTTTTCGTATGTGCCGTTGTCCTGCAGCGCGCCGACGATGCCACCCCACTCCATCGGTTTGCCGATACTCACCCAAGCCTCCAGGGTCAATTGGCCCTTGGGTAAATCAAGGTTTGCTATGTTTGCGGAAATCTCGATGCAGGAGCGTTCGCCGAAAAACTCAGCGTAGCCCGGCAGTGGCGAATCAACAAAACGCACTGAACGATCGAGCCCCTCCGGCACGCCGTCAGGGCCGGTCAATGCCTCGAGCGTGTTGCCATCCAGCCGGCTGGGCTCAAGTAGCCAATGAGCGAAAACGTCCGCATCCTGTGCCGCTTTGGCCAAGCGCCCCCCCCCACCGGCACAGGCTAATAACATCGCCAAACAACACATTGTACGGACTCTTATGGACACAGCGCAGCAACTGTCTCGAATTCCCCGAATCGCCGCCAGCCTTTTATTGCACGCGCTGGAATTGCCTCTGGCACGGTTTTCCCGCACAATGGGCGCATGCCAAACACGTTTGGCCATCTGTTCCGCATCACCACCTGGGGCGAATCCCACGGGGGGGGCGTCGGCGTCGTACTCGACGGCTGCCCGCCGCGGCTCGCACTCGACGAGTCGGACATCCAGCCAGATCTCGACCGGCGACGGCCCGGCCAGTCCAGCATCGTCACCCCGCGCGACGAGGCCGACCGCGTGCAAATCCTCTCCGGCACATTCGAGGGCAAAACCACCGGCACGCCCATCATGATGATGGTGAACAACAACGATTTCCGCCCTGAGGCTTACGCGGAGATGAAGACCAAGTTTCGCCCCTCGCACGCTGACTACACCTACCAGCAGAAGTTTGGCTTCCGCAACTGGCAGGGTGGCGGCCGATCCAGCGCGCGCGAAACCATCGGCCGCGTCGCCGCCGGTGCCGTTGCCAAAAAACTTTTGAAACAACGCTTCGGCGTCGAGGTGCTATCCTACGTCAAGCAGGTCAAAAAAATCATCGCCGATGTCAACCCCGAGAAGGTCAGGTTGCGCGATATCGAGGCTAACATCGTCCGTTGCCCCGATACCGCTGTCGCCGACAAGATGATCCGCCTGATTGAGCGCACCCGCAAGACCGGCGACACGGTCGGCGGCATCATCGAGGGCGTGGCGCGGGGCTTGCCGGTCGGTTGGGGCGACCCGGTGTTCGACCGCCTCGAGGCCGACCTGGCCAAGGCAATGCTCAGCCTGCCCGCGTCCAAGGGCTTCGAAGTCGGCTCCGGCTTCGGCGGCATCACCATGACCGGCCGAGAGCACAACGACCCCATGCGATCCAGGCGCGGCAAAGTGCGCACGACAAAAAACGACTCAGGCGGCGTGCAGGGCGGCATTTCCAACGGTGAGACCGTCCACTTCCGTGTCGCCTTCAAGCCGGTAGCCACCGTCATGCACGAACAGGACACCGTCGATGCGCAGTTGAAAAACACGACCCTCAAGGGCCGCGGCCGCCACGATCCTTGCGTCCTCCCGCGCGCCGTCCCGATGGTCGAGGCCATGACCGCCCTGGTGCTGGCCGACCACGCACTGCGTCACCGCGCGCAAAACGAGTGGTAGCCCCCCTCGGTTGGCTTCGAGCCATGGACGCAGCGTTTCAACGCACTTGATTTCCCTCCTGGCATAGACCACTTTTCTCGGGCTCGCTCTTGTGGACGCTCGCTGATGAATTGGTACCTAAAAATCATTATTGCTGCCGTGCTGCTGCTCTTAATTTGCCAAGCCACCGTCTTTAGCGGGGAGCAGCCATCCAGGCCTGAATCGGGGTTGTTTGATTTTTGGTCGCTCAAGCCAATCGTCAAACACACCCCGCCGGCACTTGGCCAGGCGGATCGCGGCTGGGCGCGGAATCCAATCGACCACTTCATCGCCGCCAAGCTCGCCGAAAAGAACCTTACCCACTCCGGTGAGGCCAAGCGGCAGACGCTGATTCGCCGCGTGTACTTCGACCTGCTTGGCCTCCCGCCGACGCCGACTGAAATCAAGGTATTCTTGCAGAACCGCGATCCTCTGGCTTATGAAAAACTCGTCGAAAAACTCCTCGCCTCGCCGCGCTACGGTGAACGCTGGGCTCGACACTGGCTCGACGTCGTCCACTACGGCGACACGCACGGGTACGACAAGGACAAGCTACGCCCCAACGCCTGGCCGTATCGCGATTACGTCATCCGCGTGTTCAACAGCGACAAGCCGTACGGCCGGTTTGTGCGCGAGCAAGTCGCCGGCGATGCCCTTTATCCCGACACCCGCGACGGCATTGAGGCGACCGGTTTCATCTCGACCGGCCCGTGGGATTTCATCGGCCACGCCGAGGTGCCGGAAACCAAGCTTGATGGCCGCATCGCCCGCAACATTGACCGTGACGACATGGTCAAAAACACAATGAACACATTCATCAGCGCCACCGTGCAGTGCGCTCGCTGCCACGACCACAAGTTTGACGCTGTCAACATGACCGACTACTACCGCATGCAGGCTGTGTTTGCTGCGCTCGACCGCGCGGATCGCGAATATCATCCGAACCCAGAGATCTCCAAGCAACTTGTTTCCCTCAAAGCCAAGATTGACCGATACCAGGCTGAACTCAAAGCCATCGAAGACAAAATCAAAGCCAGGGGAGGCGTCGACCTCGCCGATCTCGACAAGCAACTCCGCGACCTTCGTAAACGCATAAAAATAAAAAAACGCCCGGAGTACGGCTACCACAGCCAGATCAGTGCTAAACAGGACCTGGCTAAGTGGGTACAGGTTGACCTTGGCCAAGCGCAAGCCATCGAACAAATCACAATTATTGGCACGAGCGACAGCTTCAACAACATCGGTGATGGCTTCGGTTTTCCGGTACGCTACAAGATTGAAGCGTCGAATGACGCGGAAATCTTTAGAGGCGTCACAGCCGTCGCCGACAAAACGAAGGGCGACGAACCAAACCCCGGTATCGCGCCGCAACATTTCAAGCCGGATAATCTCGAGGCACGTTACATCCGCATCACTGCCACCAAGTTAGCCAAGCGCAGCAATGACTACATCCTCGCCGTGGGCGAACTCCGTGTCCTGGACCCCAATGGCAACAACCTCGCGGAAGGTAAAATTGTCACCGCTCTCGACTCCATCGAGGCACCGGTCCGCTGGCGGAAAAGCAACCTAGTCGACGACCTGTATCCAGGCCAGGCATCCGATCCGGCCATCGCTGGGAAACTAGAGGCTCTTTCAAGCGTTCGGGAGAAGCTAATCCAATCCATCGTATCAGGCGAAATTACTGCCAATCGCAACGCCGCTCAAGCCGGGTTGGCTAAAGCTGAAGAGGCATTGAAAAAACTTCCCAAAGCAGCGCGTGTTTACGCCGGCACCGTCCACAAGGGTAGTGGTGCATTTCGTGGCACCGGCAATGATGGCGGCAAGCCTCGTACGATTCGGGTCTTGCATCGAGGCGACATGAGCCAACCACGGCAAGAAGTTCACCCCGGCACCCTTCGCATGACCAAGCGCGATGTCGGTACATTTAAACTATCCACAGCACACAAGGAAGGCGACCGACGCATTGCCCTCGCACATTGGTTGACTAAAAAAGATCACCCGCTCACCTGGCGATCAATTGTCAACCGCGTTTGGCAATACCATTTCGGAACCGGCATCGTCACAACGCCAAATGATTTCGGTCGCATGGGTGCAAAACCCACCCACCCAAAACTCCTTGATTGGCTCGCCGCCGATTTTCGAGACAACGGCCAATCAATTAAACAACTGCACCGCCTTATCCTCAACAGCGCAACTTATCGGCAGCCATCCGAATCCGTCGTCACACACGAAACCATCGATAGCCAAAACCGCTACCTTTGGCGAATGAACCGTCGGCAACTCGAGGCCGAAGCATTGCGCGATACCGTTCTTCAGGTCGCCGGTAAAATGAACAACCAAATGTACGGCCCCGGCTTCCGTGACTTCGTCCTCGAGCATCCGGAGCACTCGCCACATTACGAGTATCATAAGCACGACCCGCAAGACGTGAAGGTTCATCGCCGCTCCGTTTATCGCTTTTTGGTTCGCTCACAGCAGCAACCATTTATGAGTACGCTAAACTGCGCCGACCCCTCGCAACAGGTCGCCAGGCGCGACGACGCCATCACCGCCCTGCAATCACTGGCGTTGCTCAACAACAAACTGATGGTCGCTATGGCCTGGCACTTCGCCAGCGATCTTGAGCAAACCCACACTGATCAGAGCGTCGCGGTGAGCGAGGCATTCTTCCGCGTTACCGGCCGCCAACCGAGTTTGGAAGAAACATCCGACCTGGTTGCCTACGCAGGTAAACACGGCTTGGCCAACGCCTGCAGGCTAATGTTCAACCTCAACGAGTTTTCCTTTGTCGACTGATAACGTTTTTTTCACTTTTTTTCGAAAATCCAACTATGCCCAAATAAACCGGGCCTAAAGCGAACTTTCCATCTTACCCATTCTAACCGGGATTTCCCCAATATTTGCCAGTTTAACAGTCCAAAAGTGGCACCCGGTGCCACTCTGGCTTGACTGTTTTCAGGAAAGGGAGCACATCGTTTTCAGAGGCCCGTGGTCGGCCAAAATTACAAACGATGAAGGTTAAAGAAATCACGAAGCGGGGCGAGCAGCGATGGCTCGTCGATGGAAAGGTTAACGGCACACGGCAGCGGATGTTCTTCAATACCAAGCCGCAGGCTGAGCGATGGTTAAAGGCCGAGCAGAAGGATGCCACCGCCCTGCAATGGTGGCTCGGTCTAACGAACGGCGATCGAATCGACATGATGAATGCCTTCGAGCGGTCACGCGACATTGGGTTCACCCTGCTGTCAGCCGTCGATCACTTTGCCATCGAGGGGCGTGGCAGACAGTTCCTAAAGAAAATAACCCTTTAGTTGCCGGTTACTTCTATAGAGGGGCGAACTTTTTGTGTTTGTAGCGGTTGTAAACCCAGACGAATTCCGGATTATTGACATTACCGCCTGGCCAGCGATGACTGTATTGGCCCATTGCTTGAGCTGTGCCTGCTTTGATAGTGGCTTTATCTCTCCATATCCGCATGCGGGCGTGCCCGTCCGCGAAGGAAAAGCTGCTTAGGTTTCCGTGAAACAGCGCCAAGGAATCGTTCCATCCAGGCGTTGGTGCGACATTCAAGACCCAGGT
>Ga0209753_1000210_pt1 | contig 23373 bp, 24 predicted proteins | sample METZYME_3_550m_FD_187550 | JGI IMG/M metagenome (GOLD analysis project Ga0209753, IMG submission 187550) | Marine microbial communities from oxygen minimum zone in mesopelagic equatorial Pacific - METZYME_3_550m (SPAdes) (version 2) | ecosystem: Environmental > Aquatic > Marine > Oceanic... | reverse complement strand
ATTGGGGTCGCCTTTGGACAAAGCATTTCAGCAACAGCAAAGGCTGTCGCTGTACTTAAGGCCAAAGATGGGATTCCCGATTGGAATCAAATTCAAAGCCTGATCGACGAATGGAAACCGGGCCTGTTTGTAGTTGGCTTACCCTACAACCTCGATGGTACCGAGAGCGAATTGCTTTTGCGCGCTATCAGATTCGCTTACCGGTTGAATGGTCGCTTTAACCTCCCCAGTTTTGGAATGGACGAACGCCTCTCTTCCAAAGCGGCGATTGAAAAAATCGTCACGGCGACCCATGGCGCCAAGAAAAAAACCACCATCGACGACATAGCGGCACAGATCATCCTCGAAAATTGGTTTTCGGAATTCAATGCAAAAAACCAAAACTAACTGACGTAATCAATGATGACATCCATTATATTAGCTTTCCGTCAACCACTTTCCTGAGCTCATCAAGGTTAAATATCTGGTAACAACTTGACTAGTATCGCAGAAAATATTTCAGAAGTGAGCCTAAAAATCAGAGCGTTTGAGGAGAGCTACAGGCGCTCAGCTGGTTCTGTCAGTTTGCTTGCCGTAAGCAAGAAACATTCCGAAGACAAAATTCGCCAGGCGGCGGCAGCTGGAATCCGGAATTTTGGAGAAAACTACTTCCAAGAAGCTGAACAAAAGATCAAAAATTTGACCGACCTGGATCTAAGCTGGCATTTCATCGGCTCGATCCAGGCCAACAAAACCCGAAAAATTGCAGTCCACTTCGACTGGGTGCACAGCATCGACCAGGAGAGGATCTCTCGCCGCTTAAATGATCATCGCCCAGAATCTCACCCCCTTCTTAACGTGTGCGTGCAGATCAACTTGTCAAATGAAAAAAACAAATCCGGCACCGAGCTAGACCACGCCAAAAACTTGTGCAGCGTTATTACCTCACTGCCTAATCTTCGGTTGCGTGGTCTGATGGCGATACCAGCCCCACTGCCAGATCTAGAGTCCCAACGTAACTGCTTCCACCGGCTAAATCGAGCTTTTGAAGCCCTCAAAAAGAGTTACACATCAATGGATACACTTTCTATGGGTATGACTAATGACTTTGAAGCCGCAGTAGCTGAAGGTTCCACTATGGTGCGGTTGGGCTCTGCTATTTTTGGACCACGCGTATAAATCTTCACCCTTAATTATTTTTTAAGCGGCCATTTCAGATTATCCAGTCCCCGGCGATTGAGATAGAATAGCACGCAAGAGCCGCACATTGTGGCCAAGGAGATAGGGTGAACAGCAACAAAATAGGTTTCATCGGTGCAGGCAACATGGCGAGTAGTTTGATCCGTGGATTGTTGTCGAAAGGCGTGACTCCGTCTTCGATTTTAGCTTCTGATATCGATGAAAAAAAGTTGCAAGAGCTTGCAAAAAGCTGCGGGGTTTCTGCTACCACCAACCAACAAATCGCTGATTCTGCCGATATAATCTTACTGGCCGTAAAACCCCAAGTCATGAAAAGAGTCTGTTCTGACTTAGTAATGGATAAAAACGCAACATCACCACTAATTGTTTCCATCGCTGCTGGTATAACTACTGGGCACCTGCAAAATTGGCTTGGATGCCAACATGCCATCGTGCGTTGCATGCCGAATACTCCGGCCCTTATCGGTGAAGGAATTAGCGGCCTTTTTGCCAATGCGAATGTTTCTAGCCACCAAAAGGAGCTTGCGGAAAAACTGATGAGAGCTGTGGGAACATGCGTTTGGGTAGATGATGAATCAGATATAGATACCGTGACAGCTGTATCAGGAAGTGGTCCGGCTTACTTTTTCCTTTTTATAGAGGCTATGAGGGATGCTGCACGAGAAATGGGACTGAGTGATGAAACGGCGAATGCGCTCGTGTATCAAACAGCGGCTGGTGCAGCCGAGTTAGCTATAAGTAGTGAAGAAGATGTTTCAGAATTACGGCGCAACGTTACCTCACCGGGCGGCACAACTGAACGGGCATTGAATATGTTTGAAGAAGGGAAATTAAAGGAACTGGTTGAGCGAGCCTTACACGCAGCGCGCGACCGATCTATAGAATTAGCAAATGAGTTTGGAAACAAGTAGCAGGATTTTTAAATGAGTGTATTAAATAGTTCAGCCGCATTTATTTTTAATACGCTTGGAGGACTCTATCTCTTGGCGATTCTACTTCGTTTCCTGCTACAAATTGCCAAGGCAGATTTCTATAATCCAGTATCACAGGCCGTGATCCGGGTGACAGATCCTGCCGTTAAGTTGTTTCGAAATTTCATTCCAGGGTACCGGGGGATCGATTTTTCCTGCCTGATACTGGCTCTTGTTGTCGAAGCTGCTGCGATATGTGTCTTGATACTTCTTTACGGTGGAGGCATTCCTGGTATCAGACTCGTTGTAACCTTGGCATTCTTTGGCATTATCTATTTCACAATTAACATCTATTACTATGCGATAATCGCCTCCATAATTATGTCGTTTGTCATGCTGTTCTCGGGCAGCGTAAATCCTCATCCCGTTCTTCGGTTAATCTGGCAACTAACCGAACCAATAATGGCCCCTGTGCGCAAAGTAGTTCCTACTATGGGAGGACTTGATTTTTCCCCTATTTTAATTTTCTTCATCATTCAGCTGATCCAGAACGCTCTAATCCGGACATTCGGCATAACCGAGCAGCTGACAGCCGTGGTCATAGGAATATAATACGCGGGAATGCAAGTTGCTCTAGCGTTGGGAGTAAGACAAATTATACCTGAGCTGCAAGATCCAGCCCGAACCCCGCGAGTGGAAATTCGTAGGCGTCGCGGGTGATACCGCGAAAATTCACCTAATAGCCGCACCAATAAACAGAAAGGCAAACAAAAAACTAGTAAGGATTCTGTCTAAACAGTTTCAAACCAATCAAAGTGATATTATTATTGTTACCGGTCATACCAGCCGACTAAAACGAGTAAGGATCAGGCGGCCCTTAACAATCCTTGCGTCGCCAACATTCATACAGGATGCCCAGCATAGTTGCTAGGCACCTTTTTTCAAAATTATGCCCGAATCAATTCCAATAGATTCTGTAGGCCTGGTTGAATCCCAGGCATACCATTTCGACGACCCGTTGACTCTGCGCAGCGGTAAGGTATTACCTGCCTTCGATTTAATGGTGGAAGCCTATGGTGAGTTAAACGCAAACAAGTCGAATGCCATTCTTATCTGCCATGCATTGAGCGGCGATCATCATGCTGCCGGGTACCATAGTATGGATGATAGTAGGGCGGGTTGGTGGGAGAGTTGTATTGGACCCGACAAAGCTATCGATACACGGCAATTTTATGTGGTATGCCTTAATAATCTAGGAGGCTGCGCCGGTAGCACCGGCCCAACTTCAATTAATCCACAAACTGGTAAACACTATGGGCCGGACTTTCCGGTAGTGACCGTAAGGGATTGGGTCAAGAGCCAAGTCATGTTAATGGACCAACTGGGTATTGAGAAATGGGCGGCCGTGATTGGTGGCAGTCTCGGTGGTATGCAGGTGCTACGCTGGGCCATCAGTTATCCGGCGCGGCTTGCTAATGCAATTTGTATCGCGGGGGCGCCGAAGCTATCCGCGCAAAATATAGCATTCAATGAAGTAGCTCGACATTCCATAACGAGCGACCCAAATTTTCATGAGGGTAATTACCTAGAGAAAGGAACTTACCCTAAGCAAGGATTAATGCTAGCGCGTATGGTGGGCCATATTACCTACCTGTCCGATAGCGCCATGCGCGCCAAGTTCGGTAAATCCGTTACGGATTTTGAGAGTGATCAAGCCAGCTTCGGCCGTGATTTGCGCACGGGGAAACTGAGTTTTGGTTTCAATGTGGATTTCCAAGTGGAAAGCTACCTCCACTATCAGGGCGAACGATTCTCCGAAAATTTTGACGCCAACACCTATCTATTAATGACTAAAGCGTTAGATTACTTCGACCCCTCAGTAGACTTCGACGGAGATCTCAGTAAGGCATTTGCTGACAGCAATTGTAAATTCATGTTGATCTCTTTTAGCTCGGATTGGCGCTTCCCGCCGGAACGCTCTCGGGAAATAGTCAACGATCTGCTAAAGGCCGACAAAGAAGTGACCTACCTCGAGATAGAAGCCGACCAAGGGCATGATGCGTTCCTACTTCCGATCCCAAGGTATATAAAGGCATTTTCGGCATATCTGAAGCGAATACACCAGGAGATCGTTAGTGATGCGACCTGATTTAGAAATCATTCAGAAATGGATTACTCCAGGGAGCCGCGTGATGGACCTAGGGTGTGGTGACGGCGGCTTATTGCATTATCTAAAGACCAGCAAGGGTGTGAGAGAGATTGGCCTCGAGATAGATGAAGCCAATATCCAGCACTGTATTGAAAATGGTGTCAATGTTATTGAACAGAACCTAGATCAAGGCCTCTCGAATTTTCAGTCAGGTGGCTTTGATACAGTATTGTTGACACAAACTCTCCAGGCTCTAAGTAATCCCGATACCCTCATCGACGATATGTTACGAGTCGGTAGAAACGGAATTGTTACCTTCCCTAATTTCGGAAACTGGAAGAGTAGACTTTATCTCGCAATAAAGGGCCGCATGCCGATTTCCAAGTTCATACCTCACCAGTGGTACAACACACCAAATATTCACTTTTGTACTGTGAAGGATTTTGATCAACTCTGTGTTCAGAAAAATATCAAGGTTCTGACCAGGACAGTAGTCGATTCTCAACACCAGGGAAGCTGGTATATGAGAGCCTGGCCCAATTTTTTAGGGGAAATTGCGATCTACCACATCACCCGAGGTGAATCTGCTTGAATCGGCAAAAAGTAGTATTAGCCAGTGGCAACCCAGGAAAATTAATAGAGCTACGTTCAATGCTTAGTAGGAAAAAAGTAGCCCTAATATCACAGTCAGAGCTAGAAGTGACTGAGGTAGAAGAAACCGGGCTCAACTTCGTTGAAAATGCTCTAATTAAAGCGCGACATGCCTGCATGGAAACCGGTTTACCCGCAATTGCAGATGATTCCGGCTTAGAAGTCGATGCTTTGGCCGGTGAGCCGGGAATCTATTCAGCTCGATACGCTGGCGTATCCGGTCCCACTGCTGATGCTGAAAACAATGTTAAATTATTACAAGAACTAGAGCAGGTACCGGAACAGGACAGAACAGCTCGCTTTCAATGTGTCATCGCATACCTTATCCATTACAAAGATCCCATGCCTTTGATTTGTCAGGGCTCCTGGGAAGGCCGTATCCTGTTTTCTGAAAGAGGAAGCAATGGGTTCGGTTACGATCCTCTTTTTTATGTGCCAACTCACGGATGCACGTCAGCACAATTAGATGCGGAGGTTAAGAATTCCTTAAGCCACCGCGGACAGGCGTTGAGAAAATTACTGGAATGCTGGAAGCCCCGCCCCTAAGTCTATACATCCACGTGCCCTGGTGTACACGAAAGTGTCCTTACTGTGATTTTAATTCTCACACTAGCGATACAGCGTTACCACAAACTGAATATATTAAGGCCTTGTGTGAGGATTTCGATGCCGAGTTAGAACGAATACCCTGCGCTAAAGACAAAGAGATTGATTCCATCTTCATCGGCGGCGGAACTCCTAGCCTGTTTGATGCCGCTTCATTCGAAAAATTGCTAAGTCACATAAGAGAAAAGAGCACGCTTGCAAAGTCTCCGGAAATCACTCTTGAGGCGAACCCCGGGACGGTTGAAGCTGCTAAATTCGAAGAGTTCCGAGCAGCAGGTATAAACCGACTCTCAATTGGTGTCCAGAGTTTTAACGATGAAAAACTGCGCGCATTAGGACGAGTCCATGACAGTCGAGAAGCAAAAGCTGCAATCGAAACAGCAAAAAAAGCGGGCTTTGAAAATTTGAATTTGGATCTAATGCATGGACTCCCCGGACAAGACTGCACCCAGGCAATTAATGATCTAAACACAGCCATCGAATATGCACCAACTCATCTATCGTGGTACCAACTGACTATCGAACCGAATACAGTATTCTACCGAAAGCCACCTTCACTCCCAAAGGAGTCCTTGATACAAGAAGTTCAGGAGATTGGGTTGTCAATTATGGAAGATCACGGCTTTCATCATTATGAAGTATCCGCATATGCGCAGCATGGTAGGGAGTGTGTTCACAATCTTAATTACTGGGAGTTCGCCGACTACATCGGCATCGGTGCTGGAGCCCACGGTAAGCTTACCAATATAGAGACCGATACTATATTTAGAACACGCAAGCTAAAGCAGCCGACTCATTATCTTTATAACAGCAGTAATCGGGATGCTGAAAGCATAGAGATTCACAAGGAAGAAAGAGCCCTGGAATTTCTTCTTAATGCATTACGTATCAAGCGGGGGTTTTCGACAGATCTGTTTATGATGCGCACCGGCGTCCCTTTTAGCACCATTGCAAAGAAGGTAGAATACCTCTCATCGAAAGGCTTTCTTTCAACAAACGGGAACAGAGTTTCCGCCACCAAAATCGGCTACGCTTTACTAAACAGCGTGCTTGAGGAATTCCTCTGATATGTCAGCACTGTATGAAAAACACTGCGAAACCTGTCAGTTAGGTGCGCCAGTGGTTACCGAAGAACAGGCAAATGGGCTATTACTGAGCGTGCCTGCCTGGAAACGGGAATTTCATGATGGCGTCGAAAAATTGAAACGCGAATTCCATTTCGTAGATTTCAAGGACGCCTTAAACTTCACCTACAAAATCGCTACCCTTTCAGAGCAGGAGAATCATCACCCCTCGATTTTGACCGAATGGGGCAAAGTAACTGTGTGCTGGTGGACACACAAAATTAGTGGCTTACACCTAAATGACTATATCATGGCGGCTAAAACTGACATGATTGTCAAGCCTCCCATCAAATCCTGAATTGCTTTCACAAATTCACTAACATGCCTGATCGTAACTCATCATTGCTGGCCCATCTGGACCGGATAGTCAACCTCGCCAGTATTAGTTCAGTTAACAAAGCCATCGATATGAGCAACAAGTCTGTTATAGACTATTTAGCTAATGAATTTGAAACCTTGGGATTTATGTGTGAACTGGTGCCTTGCGCACCGGATAAAAACAAGTTCAACCTGATAGCAACTTACGGTACCGGAACCGGCGGACTGGTGCTGGCAGGTCATACTGATACGGTGCCACTAGACGAAAAGCTATGGTCAGTTGATCCATTTCGTCTTACCGAGAAAGACAATAGGATGTATGGCCTGGGCATAACAGACATGAAAGGGTTTTTCCCTCTAATAATGGAGGCAGTTAAACCTTTGTTAGATGTTAAGTTCAGGGAACCGCTTATCGTACTAGCAACGGCGGACGAAGAAACTTCGATGCAGGGGGCGAAGACTCTAGCCGAGCTGGGTAGACCGAAAGCTCGCTCAGCGGTCATTGGTGAACCCACCGGTATGCGGCCTGTGCGGGCGCATAAAGGCATCATGATGGATTCTATTCGCCTTTCGGGGAAAAGTGGACACTCTTCAGACCCAAGGCTCGGTAACAACGCGCTTGATGCTATGTATACAGTGATAGGTGAATTGATTCGTTACCGTAAAGAGCTCAAAGCACGATACTCAAATGATCTTTTCAAGATTCCTTATCCAACAATGAACCTTGGCAGTATCCATGGAGGCGATAACCCTAATCGCATTTGTGGGCATTGTACATTGGAATTTGACGTCAGGCTCACCCCTGGAATGCACATGGACTCTGTGCGAGCAGAAATCTCGGAGCGTATGTCACGGATTACTAACCCTCTGGGTATTCAGTTTGAAATGACCCCTATCTTTACCGGTGTTCCTGCTTTCTTTGCAAAAGAAAACAGCACGCTGTTAAAAACCGCAGAAGAACTCACCGGGCATACCGGCATTAGTGTTGCCTTCGGCACGGAAGGCCCGTTTTTACAACAGCTTGGTATGGATACCATTATAATGGGACCCGGCAATATCGATCAGGCCCATCAACCCGATGAATACATGTCGATGAAAATGATTGATCCGTGTATTACCGCCCTACGGGAATTGGTAATTAGAAGTTGCCTATAGTATGCAAAAAAGTACGTAAATTCATAGGTCTATGTCAATAATCGTTAAAGGCTAGTGAGTTGCACCTTCTATTCGCTGCAGCAAGCAAATACTGAAGTCATATGTATTCGTTCCCCCCTTATAGAACTCTTCACGAACAATCTCTTGCCACTGGCTTTCATCGAAATCAACAAGATAAGTATCCCCTGCAACATTGGCATGAACACGGGTCAGGTGAAATCGTTCGGCCAATGGCAATACAGCCTGATAAAGTTCCGCGCCGCCGATGATAAAGGCTTCTTCTGAACCATCAATTAAAGAAACGCTCTCTGCCACCTTTATAGCTTCCTCGATAGAATGCACAACGCGGGCTGCCTCTGCCTGATAGCCTGGGTCTTTTGTTATAACGATATTGGTTCTGCCTGATAAAGCCTTCCCTATCGACTCCCAAGTTTTACGCCCCATGATAATGCTGTTTCCCATAGTGACCCGCTTGAAGTACTTTAGATCCTCAGAAAGATGCCAGGGTAGGCTGTTTTTCCTACCAATTACTCGGTTTTCAGCCATGGCACAGATAAGCGCTAGTTTCATGAGGGTTCACTTGATCTGTTCAATTTGCTTCCATTTACACCGAGAACGGATAGACAATTGGGCCATGGTGCCTGTAGCCCTCCACTATAAAATCATCCAGAGTTACCCAGCTTTCAATGTCTTCTAGAGCCTTTATATCAAAATTGATATGTAGTTGCGGCGGTTGGAAAGGTTCTCTCTTTAACTGTACAGTTCGCATCAAATCTAGTTGATCTTCATAGATATGGGCGTTGACAATCTTGTGATAAGCAATTCCTGGCGCCTTACCTGTGATCTGAGCCATCAATGCTAGTAACGTAAATACCTGAATCTGGTTGAAGTTCAATCCCAGCGGCACATCACATGAACGTTGATAACTGGTCAGATGGAGCGTGTTCTCCAATAAGGAAAAAGTGTGAGTATGCATACATGGTCGAAGACAACCCAGGTCGAATTCCCCGGGATTATAAAAAGTCAGTATCTCACTGCGATCGTCAACTCCATTACTAAGGTTATCGACGACCTTGCGGAGCTGGTCTAGCCCGCTACCATCAGGTTTACGCCAGCTTCTTCCCTGAACCCCATAGACACGCCCCATATCGTCTTTGCCCTTGCGCGCGGGATTACTTAACCAGTCTTCATTCTCGTTGGCATTAGCATCCCAGGATTTAGTGCCTAATTTACGAAAGTCAGCGGCATTGTCGTATCCGCGGAGGTAACCCAACAGTTCTGCTATCGCGGCTTTCCAAAAGCTCTTTCGAGTAGTAATAATTGGAAACTGATTATTCGCTACATCATAAGACAAGTCAGCATTAACCACTGTGAGACATTTTTTCCCAGTGCGTTTGTTTTCAACCCAAGAGCCTTGGTCGATAATGCGCTGGCTGAGAGCTAGATACTGCTTCATTAACTGAAGGATCCTAGACTAGTTTAATTAGAATGCCGGCGAATTTTTCTGTTTATTGTATGAAAGAAACAGCAATAAAATGCCTCCTGCTGCCATCGGCACTGACAACAATTGTCCCATCGTCAACCATTCAAAGGCAATAAACCCAATTTGCTGGTCTGGTTCTCGAAAAAATTCAATGAAGAAACGAAAGCTACCGTACCCCAGTGCAAATACGCCGGACACTGCCAACCTTGGCCTAGGATTCGATGAAAACCACCATAACAAGATAAAAAGGGCAACACCTTCCAGTGCGACCTCATAAAGCTGGGACGGATGCCGGGGTAATTGATCAACATGTGGGAAAACCATGCCCCAGGGCACATCCGTGGGCCGTCCCCATAACTCTCCACCAATAAAATTTCCGATCCTTCCAGCACCCAAACCAAATGGCACGAACGGTACAATGAAGTCGATAGTTTCCCAGAAGCCCTTGCGAAGACTTTTCGAGTAAAAGTATAACGCAACACCCACACCCAAGAGCCCTCCATGAAAGGACATACCTCCCTCCCAAACCCGAAATACCCAAAGAGGATCTTCAAGGAACCGATCAAAATTGTAGAAAAATACCGAGCCTAGGCGTCCACCGACAACAGCGCCTATAGCCCCATAGAAAATCAAATCGGATATTTGATCCGTGCTCCACTGGTTAGGTTTCATGTTGCGTCGATATGAGGCCAGTACCCAGGCTCCACCAAATGCAATAATGTACATAACTCCGTACCAGTGGATACTGAGAGGGCCCAATGAAATGACGACAGGATTAAATTGCGGAAAAGTAAACATCGATACTCGCGATTAACAAGATTTGTCTGACCAAAACCGTTTGCTAATACAGTATAACAAGGTTGCTGTTATCAAACGCCAAATAAATGACCACACAATGAAGTCCAGCCTTGACAGCCTAACTATTTGTCTGCAAATCTAGGCCTTTTCACAGCTTAATCTGACAAGGAAGCAGCACAATCAGTCACTCATTCCTGTAGCTATTTTGACATGTGCCTTATAATTTTTGCTCATCGGGCAGAGACCGATTATCCATTGGTTATCGCCGCTAATCGTGATGAATTTTACGCTCGTCCAGCTGCTGAAGCAGACATTTGGGAAACCCCCTCGGGCGGGTTGCTGCAATCTCAGGTACTTGCTGGAAGAGATTTGGAGGCCGGAGGCACTTGGCTTGGCATAACCCGCAACGGACGATTCGCCGCTGTTACTAATATTTATGATCCTTCTCAACCTGAAAAAAAACAGCGCTCACGAGGCGACTTAACAAAAAATTTCCTAAAGAGTTCACAGTCTGCTGGACAATATTGCGAGGCGATAATCACTGAGTTCCATCAATTCGCTGGCTTTAATCTGTTGATTGGCGATGGTGAAGCGCTTTACTACGCTAACAATTTAGAAGAAATTATTTGGCGACTTGAACCGGGTATCTATGGCCTCTCCAATGGCCTTCTAAATAGTCGTTCTCCAAAGGTAGAGCGCGGCAAAATAAAATTACATTCATTGCTTAACTCAGTACCTACACTTAATACAGATCAGTTGATTCGGATGATGGCGGATCAAGAACAGACATCCGGCGAGAGTTTGCCCAGCACAGGAGCAACGCTCAGGCTTGAAAGACAACTGTCATCAATCTTTACCCTAGATCGGGAGCGGCTCTATGGCACTCGGTGTTCTACTGCTCTAATTAGAAATGCGAAGGGGGATACCCGCTTCTGCGAACAGAGCTATGATTCGGCAGGCTCCCCCACGGCTTGCCATTATTACGAATTGAGCACTATGCCGAGAGAAATTAAAGAGCTAGGCATGTAGGCTATTTCAAAAATTGAGTTAACCCGACTGTATACTTTTTATACTTATCCAACGATTAAGCACAAAAAAGGGCAGTGAAGTTAGATCTTAGGAAGGGCATGGTCATTCTGTAGCAGATTTACTGCTTATCTTCTCTCATAGCTGACGGAACTGAGGAAAGAGATCTCCGCATTATTTATAATCCGGGCCTGATGAATATTACGAAGAGCTTAATGCTCTGGTTAGCTTTGCAATAATTTGGGCTTTATTAGCATATTCCTCTCAGAGGTCAGCTTTTCGCTTGCATGTTAACTAGTAGAAAGCCAAAAATGCTAGTTGGTTCTTGATGATCGAAGCAACCTGTCGACACCCGCATTATAAAGAGTCATGTCCACCGCACTGCGAATCGTCTGAGCATCATCCATTTGCATTACTTGTTCAAGCAAATCCTGCGCTGCCTCGAGACTGACGCTCCGAATTACCGATTTCACCTTCAGCAATGTGGCAGCGTTCACTGATAAGATATCGAAGCCCATTGCCATCAAAAGCACAGCCGCCCCTGGATCTCCCGCCATTTCTCCGCAAATACTAACTGGCTTATTTTCTTTCTGCGCTTCGGACACAACGTGATATAAAGCACTTAGAACTGCCGGATGGAATGCACTGTATAGGTCTGCAACTCGCGGGTTGTTCCTGTCCACCGCCAGCAGATACTGGGTTAAATCGTTGCTTCCAACAGATATGAAATCGACCAACTTCGCGAGGGTACGTGTTTGGTATACCGCCGCAGGCAATTCGATCATGATTCCAATCGGTGGGAAATTCACCTCGAGTTCTTCTAAGATAAGTTCATGGTGTGCTTTCTTAATGAGTCGCATGGCGGAGTTTACTTCATTGACATTGCTCACCATCGGTAACATGATTTGCAGGTTCTCAAGCCCGATACTGGCACGCAACATGGCTCGAATTTGCGCCATGAATATTTCCGGATGGTCAAGCGTTACGCGTATACCGCGCCAACCTAGAAATGGATTTGCCTCTTCAATAGGAAAATAAGGCAGCGCCTTGTCACCACCCACATCCAAAGTGCGCATCGTGACGACTTTCGGTGCGAAAGCCTTCAACTGCCTGCGATAGATGTCTGATTGTTCCTGTTCGCTAGGAAAACGTTCTCGCAACAGAAAAGGCTCTTCTGTCCTGAAGAGTCCAATGCCTTCAGCGCCCTGATCTAGCGAGTGCATTGCTTCAGACATGAGACCAGTGTTTACCCAGAGATTTACACGATGATCGTCAGCTGTAATACAGGGCAAGTCTTTCAATTCTTCCAATCCTGCAATCATTTGATCTTGTTCCTTTATCGTGCTCAGGTAACGCTTGCGCAATTGATCCGATGGATTACTAATAACTTCACCTTTGTAACCGTCCACGATGATTTCTCGGCCATCGAGATTATTGTAAGGTAGATCTACAACTCCCATTATGGTTGGAATACCCATAGTGCGAGCCAAAATCGCAACATGGGAATTGCCTGATCCTTTGATAGAAACCAAGCCTTTCAGCTTATCTTTGGGTACTTCTCCGAGCATAGCCGGTGTGAGCTCCTCACTGACTAATATGGTGTTGTTGCTGTACTCCGTGGTGACGACTTCCTTCTCTTGTAGGTAGAACAGAACTCGACTACACAAATCTTTGATATCCACCGCTCGCTCACTTAGATACTCATCCTCCATCATTTCAAAGTTACGCACATGCTCACGAGCAACATAAGCAAGAGCACCCTGGGCCCAGTCACCCTGTTTTATTCTCTCAACTACTTCGTTTCCAAGTGCATCGTCATCTAGCATACGCAAATAAACATCGAATAGTTGGCGCTCTCCTTCAGCTACGCGTCCTGCTAATTTGCCGTGCAGTTCACGCATGTCTTTGCGAACGGAATTCAAGCTGTTATTAAAATATTTGATCTCCTTCTCAGTATCTAATGCCGGTCGATTAGGAATCTGGTTTAAATCAGCTAGTGGAAATAACACTACAGCATGGCCAATAGCTACACCGGATGAGGCTGAAACTCCCGGAAAAACGGTATCAGATGTCTTCTGTCCAGATGGGCTGATGCCTTCAATAGCGCCGGTTGCCTCTGCATGGGCGATTACCCCGGCTAATTGTGCTGATAAAGTAATCAGAAAAGCTTCTTCGCTTTCATCGAATCGGCGCTTCTCGTCGTGTTGAACAACGAGCACACCGAGCACGGACCGATGGTGAATAATAGGAACCCCAAGGAAAGCATGGAAGTTTTCCTCACCTGTTTCCTTAAGGTAATGATAACTAGGGTGCAGGGATGCATCTTGTAAATTGATCGGCTCTGCATGTTTGGCAACGAGGCCAACCAATCCCTCTCCAACCGCAAGGCTGACATGTCCAACGGCTTCTTCGTTGAGCCCTTCTGATGCCATCAATACATGACTATTGATATCAGTGTCTAAAAGGTACACCGAGCAGACTTGGGCCTCCAATGTTTCGCGCACCCGGTGTACGATAATATCGAGCGCTGACCGCAAATCCTTAGCTGCGTTAACTTTCTGAACTATCCTGCGCAGTTTTTCCAGCATGCCAATTTCCGATAGTTTTTTACGTTAAGCTTGGCAGCCATATTTATAGGAACCTTCATAGAATGAAGGGCTTGCTTCTCAACATAGCATCGCTTTAACGTTTTATATCCTAATTTTAACCTCAGGATATTGTAATTATTGTTGCTTCACGTAACCATTAAGAGGAGTGATTAACTCCTTGAGAGCTCTTCTATAGACATCCCGTTTGAAGTCGATGACCTGGTTAAGCGGATACCAATAGCTAACCCAGCACCACTCATCGAATTCTGGTTGCCCCGATTTTGCGAGTTCTACCCTGCTGTCGTTGCTTTCTAGGCTTAGTAAAAACCACTTCTGCTTTTGTCCAATACAGAGCGGGTTTTTATGGTAGCGAATGAAGTTTTTTGGCAGACGGTAGTGAAACCAATCATTGGTTTGGTGCAAAATTTTTACATCTTCTGCAACCAACCCCACTTCTTCATCGAGCTCACGATAGAGAGCCTGTTCCAGTGTCTCGCTTTTTTTGATCCCGCCCTGAGGAAACTGCCATGCACTTTCGCCCACTCGCTTAGCCCAAAGCAGTTGACCAAGCCGATTGCAAATCACAATCCCAACATTGGAGCGAAAACCCTCCGAGTCAATCATACCCATCAGCCCTTAGACAAATATAAGCAGTTATTGTTTCACATCGCCTCTTGCTCGATCAAACCCCAAGCAGCACTTTATAAACTTTTTTACTATAATATTCAGTAGCTTATAGGTATTTTCGAGTGCATAAATTATCTTAAGAAAGGATGATTTATATGCGATGTGAGACCGGCAATGAGTATAATACGACCTTTAAGTGATACCAATCCAATGATAAGACGCCTTGCATTATTCGATCTAGATAACACTCTGCTAGCTGGAGATAGTGATAAAGCCTGGGGAGAATTTCTAATTAGCAAGCACTTAGTTGACGAGGACACTTACCGGGCACAAAACAATGGGTTCTATCAGCATTATCTTGAGGGTGTTCTGGATATCCACGCCTATGTGAAGTTTACCTTATCCCCAATTCTCGATTACAACAAGCAACAGCGCAATAGCCTGCTTGGTGAGTTTATTAAAGAAGAAGCCCTACCGATGATACTGGGTAAGGGTAAGCAACTTGTCGAACGGCACCGCAACGCCGGTGATTGCTGCGTGATCATTACTGCCACGAATGCCTTTATTACCGAGCCTATTGCCGAGCAATTCAAGGTTGATCAACTGTTGGCGACCGACCTTGAAATTGTCAATGATCGATTTACGGGGAACATAACCGGTATACCTTGTTATCGCGAAGGCAAGTTAGAAAGGCTGGAACAATGGCTCGGCCTGAACAAATATTTAGTGCTCGATAACAGTATTTTTTACAGTGATTCTATCAATGACATACCCCTTCTGGAGAAAGTCGCTGAAGCTGTGGCTGTGGATCCGGATGAAGAACTTTTACAGGCTTCCAAAGAGAAAGGTTGGCAAATCATAAGCCTACGTAATTGATCCGCGAAGCGAACATTATCAACTATTTAGAACGAGTTAAGGCCTGCCTATACAATCCTCTTTAATCCAGTTGAATCTCAACAATAAGATCATCTGCCAGTTGTTCAAGTTCACGCTGTAACCTGTCCAAGTTGAGTCCCTGCGGAACTTGCAACTGCGCTTCAGCTTTGAAAAGTGTATCACCGGCCATGGGCGCCGGAACACATTCCGTGGTCAATTTGGCCACGTTAACTGCCATTTTGGTTAGTTCATGTGATATTTCTCGGATAATCCCTGGTCTGTCATTACCTACTAAATTCAACTTCACAGTACTAGGAATTTCGATACTCTCATGCCTATCGACTCGCTCGATAACAAGTTTCAACCGGTCGGACAACTCGTTGAGCCTTTTTATCAGCAATTCTGCATCCTCATCGCTGACACTAACACGTAAGATGCCAGCAAACTTCCCCGCAAGTTGGGACATACTGCTTTCTAACCAGTTACCGGAATTTTCGGTAATGACTTGGGACAAGGATTCAACTAGTCCGGGTCGGTCGTCACCTATTGCAGTCAGTACTAAGTATGTAGTCATGGATAGCCCCAATTACGTGTCTCTAACCGCAGTCGAGTAAAGATAAAACCGTCTAGAGTTGAAAATTAAGGCGAATTTCGTGATACAGGCTCAGAATACTAAAGGCCCCTCGCACCACAAGTAAGAGGGACCAACAGAGCTATGTGCCTCAGATACGAACCCTTCTAGGAAATTGGGCAAAATCTTCCCAGAAACTGACTTTCTCTGGCAACTCGTCTGAGGTTGCTTGCACGTTTCCATTGATATCAGTTGCCCGTGAAATGAGAGTGTGTTCGCCTGGACTGGGATCTTGCCAATTATAACTGAACAGCTTCCATGAATACTTGGTGTTGCGAGAGCTCATATTGGCAGACTCCCAAGGGCCATCGTCAATTTTTACTTCGACATTTTCCAAGGGAGTACCATCGTTCAATACAAAACCTTGAACCCTATATTGTCCACTCGATTCCATAACTCGGACGATTGATGATTTTAAGTTCATAGTAGTGACAGAGTTTTCGACCCAACGCTCTGTTCCACCTACATCGGTTCTCTTCAGAGTTACATAGTCACGCCCCATGAACCTGCCCATGTATCGTGTATCTTGAATATGTATCTGAGTAAGCCATTTGACATTCGATACTCCATACCAACCAGGCACTAAAAGTCGGACGGGTTTGCCGTGGAAATGGGGTAGCGGTTCACCATTCATCTCGAATGCCAGCATGTTTTCCGGGCGCATAGCATCTTCAATCGACAGACTACGGGCAAAGGCTTTTTCGACCTCACGACCGCGGATTTCTTCGGTGGCTGTATCAGCGCCAAAAAATACGACTTCCTTAGCACCATCCTGGATACCAGCTTCTATCAAGATATTAGCAAGTGAAGTGCCGCGCCAATTAGCATTTCCAATGAGGCCATGCAGTAAACGCTGACCATTACCACCGCATTCAAAACCAACTTGTTGTTCAAAAATATATTTTTTCATGAGCTCACTCAAAGATATTTCGAGCTCGTTATCCACCATACCCGTCACTTTTAAACGCCATGAGTCATTGTTCACTTCAGGCTGACCATAGTGCTGAACCAAGTAAAATTCATCGTTATCGGTAAAACGGTTACTGATTTGCCTAGTATCCTGCCAGTGGGTGCTATTCGGCTGGATCGGGTTCCATGTGAAAGCTTCAGATTGCTCATCAATGAATGGAACGAGCCGCTCACCTTGCGCTAGAGCCGGAAAGAGCAGATTAGGTGCGGTTACAACGCCCGCAGCCAATACGCTAGTGCCTAATGCACCTTTCAGTACTTTTCGTCTACCAATATCTTCTGGATTCATTATCTTTTCTCTTTAATCGTTAATGCTATTCTTGTAGTTTCCTCTGAATTCCTGAGCCTCGGGCTGATACAAAATCATTTAGACTGAAACCCCAGAATACACAATGTTGTTTCAACCATACCACAACAGAAAGCTCAGGGAAGCTTTCTTTTTCTTAGGCCAATCGGCACTTAATCCTGGGTCACTAGTGTTCGTGGCCACCACGGCCGTGGACATGGCCGTGACTGATTTCGTCCGTCGTGGCATCCCGAATAGAGACCACTTCCACCTCATAAAATAGTGTTTTGCCCGCTAGCGGGTGATTGAAGTCAACATCCGCACTGAACTTACCGATTTTTAGCACCACTACTGGGCGAGCACCCTGGCTAGTTTCCACGGCTGCCATCATTCCTGGCTTGACTTTTTTTTCACCGCGCTGATAGCGCAAATGTTTAACCGGGATTCGGCGTAATCCCTCAGGGTTCCTAGGGCCGTAAGCTTGATCCGAAGGCAATGTGATTTCTATCTTGTCACCTATTTTTTTCCCTTCAAGTGCTTTTTCCAAGCCGACTATGACGTTATGATATCCATGCAAATAAAGCAGTGGCTCCCCGCCATAGGACCGTTCTCTCCATTCCCCATGACACCCTCCGCTGTCAACTTCGCGTAGCCGATAGTGGAAACTGACAACCTTGTTGGTCCTTATGTTTTGCGCTGCCTCATTTTCATTTGTATTCCCCTTTTTAGTCATCACCGCCTCTCTTTAGGTTACAAATTCTAACAGATCGCTATACGGATGAGATATGACCATAGGGAAACTGTGGCTGGTTACCACTTACACCAACCCGCAAAATGTTTCATTGGAATATTCAAATTTTTCTGCCATTACCTTATATGTTAAGAGAAACATTCGGCGACTTCGTTTGAATACCCGATACTCAATGAATGAAGCAGCCCGTCTATTTAATAGGAGTCTCTCTAGCAAACTCGAGGACATAGAGGCAATTCGCAATTACGGAAGCCATCTGAATCTTGATTTACTGGCAAAATTAAAATGATCTACAAGACACCATTAGATGATCTGATTGGAGACTTACTCAATGATTATTATTCCGTTTACTACATAAGACCTCGTAAACGACTCAGACCTAAAACCATGTAATAAACTCATCGAAAAGAGAGTACTAGTCATAGCCCCGTACCTGTACTCATTAGCCGAAATTAACGGTTTCATGTATACTCGCTTTTTTTCTGGCCCGAAGAGAAATAGTAGGTATGGCAAACAGAGCAAGAAAAGGCAACACTGTGAGCAGTCGCGAAGATCTGGCAAAACACATCGAAGCCTTCTTTAAGGCGGGCGGCAAAGTTCAACAAATCCCTTCCGGGGTGAGTGGCCAAACCTCAACCAGTGGCCCAAGACAGATTGTTTTAAGTCATAAAACTGGTTAGTCATAAAACTGATTATTAAGCTTTTGTTTGAGGAACAGGAAGATAGACTTATTGTTCTGTTTTTTACGCTTCCGCAAACAGAATAATCCAAGAATTAGAGTTGTGTGACTTGATAACCCTTGCCTTTGAGCAACCCCAGAAGACCGTCAGATCCAACCAGATGCGCTGCTCCCACTAGCACGAACTCCGTGACACTGTCATTAAGCATTTGTTCAATCTGTAGAATCCATTTCAAGTTGCGCTGGCGAAGTAAAGAGTCATACAGATCCGGGGCCTCCGATTGCATTTCAGTGATAAATATCGCTGCCAATTGATCGTTATCGCCAGCCCGCCAAGCTGCGAGCAGGTCCTTCATCATCTTGTCGGTTCGTTCCAAATCGCGAAGTGACAATAGAAGAAAATCACTTTCATTACCCTCACCCATTGAGGCTAGGAAGCCTATTTGATCCTGAACAGACTCGAGTTGTCCCGTTGTCTTAGCGTCTCCAATCGCGCGAGCATAGAAATATGCATCCACTCCCTCCGGCGTAAACCCCATACGCTGAAACTCAATTACCTGTAAAGTGCTGACAATCATGCCAGGCTTGAATTTCTCCATCGCCGCCAGCGGTATTCCAATTAGCTCTGCGTAATCTGATAAAGCGCTGTAAGCCTCCTCGTTAAGTACGGTTTTCAGACTACGTTCATCTTGATAAGTCAGTTGCTGCTGCATTTGTGCTCGCACTGACAGTTCAGTCATGGAACTCAAATCTGTTTCTAGGTAGATTTTTGAAGATGCCTGATATGCCTGCTCATACTCCTCAGGCAACGGATAGTCCATTGGGCGCAACATGTGAATTGTGCCCCCTAGGTAAACCGTACTGGAACCTGATTTTACCTCCCAGACCGAGGTGTCTGCCAAAACTGTAACGCATAACGACGCTAATACACAGAGCAAGAGCAAATTGACTCCAGGTTTGTATACGGGCATGCGGTTCAACATGTTTACCCTCTTGTTTAAGCACGCGCCGACACACGTTCGGCGCTGCCTAGGTAATCCAAAGCCTTGATCAAATCAATAGTCTACTCTAAGGTAACATGACGGAAACACTGACAAAAGTAAGCTACGAAGAAACTACTGATCAATGGCTAAGCTATTATTCAAGATGCGGAATGTTCTAGCCGACGAAGCACAAGACGTCCGTGAATTACTAGAAGATAACAAGATTGATTATTTTGAAACCTTTGCTGGTAACTGGGGTGTTTCTTTACCCGCTATTTGGGTGAAAAATGACGACCAACATGAAATAGCTCGAAGCTTATTGGACAAATATCAGGCGGAACGTATCGCCAAGATCAGGGAAGAATACGAACTAAGTCTACGGCAAGGCGAAGTGAAGTCCATGTGGCACAGTTTTCTTGAAACCCCAATCAAGTTTGTAGTCTATATGGGTTTGGTCGGATTAGTGCTGTATTTGTCCCTGCAATTCTTTTTATCATTTTAGTCTATGGCTAGCTCGAACTCATTTGACGGCCTCAGCTGATAATAGCCCGAATTCACAAGGTTGCAATTATTTCAAACTATCACCAGCAATAGTTATCTACATCATAGATTAACCAAAGCGAAACTTTATCAATCTTCAGCTTTACTCAATCGTTGATGTGTTATATAAAATCTTCTGACTTTTGTTAGTGGTTCTAACAGGGGGGACTTCTTAGCAGCTCTAGCTACCCTGGCTTTCAAAGGAGGTGATCCCATCAATAGTCAATCTATTAAGGGAGCCTCTGGTTATCGCTTCTGACGTTGGTAGAGAAACTATCGACTTGAGTTGAATAACTGGAGGAGAATGGCCATACTTAATGGCATTCTCTAGCTCCCATATGTAGAAGGTCCCGTTATCGCCTTTGGCGGTAACGGGGTTTTTACTTTAAAGAGAGGCGTAACAAAACAATACCGTTAAGCGTTAGCCAATATAACTGAGCAAGCGGGCCGGGAAATTCCATTTTCGCAGCATCTGTTCCATATTCCATTGCTGACCACGCTTCAGCTTGAGCCGGCGTTGGTGCTCCGAACTCGGCAATAAACCAGTTCCGACAGGCGGGGTGAAAATCGTTTAGGGCCGCGGGTTACTCGTTGAATAGACGAAATACTGTATTGTTATACAAGTTATTGGAGCTTTTCAGTATTTGCAACCTGAAAAGCAGTTAAAGATGGCCTTCCCTGCAAGCACGGCACAATCTCCAACAAAAACGTAAATTGTACAAGCGAAGCTTGATGAAATATGTCCTAAATAGAGACCTTGGGTTTGACATGGCTCAATCAGCCCGATAGTTTGTTGCCAGAGATTTTTGAAGTTAACTGAGCTATGACTGAACCTCACCATTTTGATCAATACAATCTCAACAAGTTACCGAGCCGAATGCGAGGTTACATGAAATTATTCTGGAAGGAGAATCGCGAATTTTTCCTGTTGCTTTTCTGCATCGTTTTCTTCAAGAGCGCTATCGCGGATCTGAGCTCGATATCAGGTGCCTCTATGCTCCCCTCTTTGCTGGATGGGGACAAAGTTTGGGTCAACAAACTAGCTTACGATATAAAGATTCCCTGGACCGAAATTTCTCTAGCCGAGATTTCCGATCCAAAGCGAGGGGATATCGTAATTATCGATTCAAAACGCGCAGGAAAACGCCTCGTGAAAAGAATCGTGGGCGTACCTGGAGATAAGATCTATATGCACAATAACGCTCTGGTAATTAACGGACAACCAGCTAGTTACCAGGTACTATCCCGCGAAGGAGACACTGTCACTATCCTCGAGGAACTCCCGGATAAGGTTCACCACGCCAGGTTATCGCGTGGTTTCTACAATCTTTCCAGTCGAAGCTATGGACCAAGTATCGTGCCCGAAAGTCAGTATTTCGTGCTGGGTGATAATCGGGATAACAGCGCCGACAGCCGTGTATACAGCTTTGTGCCACGCGGCGAAATAATCGGCCGGTCCAATGCCGTAGTGTTTTCCCTTGACAGCACCAATAAATATTTGCCACGCAGTAAACGATTCCTAGCGAATATCGACTAGAACCATAATCGCTTTATATTTATTGTGAGGAATTCCCGGTTTGTCGGGTAATATAAACTACTAGACGCTTTACTCCTGTCTTAACAAGAAAAAGGGTAAAAATTATGACTAAACCCCGCCAATGGTGTTTCGTGTTAAGGAGCAAAATACTTCTTGCCCTTATCCTAGGGGGTACTTTTCAGATTGCCTTAGCGCAGGAATATGTCTGGGCGCCAGATTTTTCCGTCGGATTGTCTATCCCGGAAATATCAGCTGAAGATCAAAACGGAATTTTGCGCACATTTGATGATTTAAAAGGCGAAAAGGGGCTGCTCTTTATGCTGAGCCGATCCTTTGACTGGTGACCCTTCTGCAAAGCCCAGCTCGTGCAGCTGATAGAAATTAGTGGGGAATTTAAGGCAATGGGCATCAACATTGCAACGATGACTTACGACTCTATCGATACATTAAAGATAGTAGAAGAAAACCAAGGTATTGAATTCCCCCTTCTCCATGACGAAGGCATCACCTACGTGAATGCACTCGGTATTTTGAATGAAGATTATGACCCTGGATCACGTGCCTACGGCGTACCCCATCCCGGCATTTTCCTGTTAGACCCCAATGGCGTAATTCAAGCTAAGTTTGCTGAGGAAGGCTATCGAGCACGGCCAGATTTTGATGACATTTTTGAAGCCGCTGCTAATTTGTAATCGATACGACCAAAACAGGAATCGGTAATACTTGCTGTTTTCTTGCGTCAAATATTCAGTTACAAATTGCCAAACACTCCTATGCCATTGTCGATTAAACTGCGATTTAAGTATTCACGCGAAATTAAGAAAGATACCTGAGATTTTAACAGCGGAGTAGTATGCGTGCCTGCACAGAGTTATACCCCGTCCCCTACTTATTTTTGTGTCAGCGCAGTTCTGATAATAATGTCAAGATTAGCCGCTGCACAAACACCGCCTGACTTTAACATCCCCCGCATTATTATGCCCCCAACAATCGATGGGGTTGTTGAAGCTAACGAGTGGAAGGAAGCTACGCGTATTCCTGTCAATATCGAAGTCGAACCTGGAGACAACTTAGAAGCACAGGTATTTGCGGAAGCGCTGCTCATGGAAAACGGTGAGGCTCTCTATATCGCCTTTATCGCTGAAGATCCTGATCCAGATCAGATTCGCGGGTTTTACCAAGACCGGGACACCGGTTGGAGTGGCGATTGGATAGGTATCACGCTGGATACTTTTAACGATGAGCGTCGCGCGTTTGGATTTTATGTTAATCCATTGGGCGTACAAATGGACTCTATCTATGATGACGTCAATCAGAGAGAAGATGAATCCTGGAATGGAATTTGGGATAGCGTTGGTCAGATTACCGAGAATGGTTATACCGTCGAACTCTCCATCCCCTTGAAGCAGCTTCGGTTCGCAGAAACTGGTTCGAACCAAACCTGGGGTGTTGATATCGGAAGACAATATCCTCGTGATCGCGTAACTATGATCAGCAGCCAGGAAA
>Ga0209753_1000209_pt1 | contig 23450 bp, 22 predicted proteins | sample METZYME_3_550m_FD_187550 | JGI IMG/M metagenome (GOLD analysis project Ga0209753, IMG submission 187550) | Marine microbial communities from oxygen minimum zone in mesopelagic equatorial Pacific - METZYME_3_550m (SPAdes) (version 2) | ecosystem: Environmental > Aquatic > Marine > Oceanic... | reverse complement strand
CCTCGCCGGTCACCGGGTCCACAGCCACCAGCGGCTCCTCGCTGGTCAGCGGGGCGATGGTGGTCGGGGCCGGGGAGGTCGTGGACACCACCATGGTGGTGGGCGCCGGGGTCAGCGTGGTGGTGGGCGCCTCAACGACCGGAGACTGCGGGGCGGTCGTCGCCACGACGGTGGGTGGTGGTGCAATGGGGCGGTCATCGCCCCGGAGGATCAGGAGGGCGGCGAACGCCCCCAACACCAGGACGGCCAGGACGAACAGGAACGAGGTGGGCAGTCCACGGCGGCGGCCCGACCTAGGTTCGTCGTCCTCGAAGACGGTTCGGGGACCGACCGCCACCACCGACGGAGCGGAAGGGAGGCGATCGGGACGCGACGCGTCGACGCCCAGGTCCTCGCGGGTGACGATCGGCTTCGGGCCGGTCGGCGCATCGCCGCTGCGGTGCCAGAACAGCCCACCGAGTGCCGGAGCCAACGAGCGGTCGATCCCGGCCGGCCCATGGGCGGCCAGAGCGGCTACCGCACGAAGCTCGTCCAGCACGACCGGTACCGGTACCCGGGCCCGGCTGGCGGCCTCACCTAGCGTGGCATCGTCGGCTCCCACGTCCGGCCTCACGACGATCAGCTCGTCGGGCACTGCGTCCACAACACGGACGCACCGGGCCTGTGCAGTGGTCAGGATGCGCACCAGCCCGGGCCCGTCTGTCGGCGCGGGGGCTGGGAGGTCGGCCCGACCGTCGCCCAGAGCCAGGACGTCGATCCGGCCCCCGACGGAGACCGCGGCGTGGACCGAGGCGCCTCCTATGTGCAGTGCGAGGACGGTCGTCATCTGGGGAATCGGTCGATCCGGTGGGTGGCTGGCGTCAACGGCGACCCTACGACCTCCGCGGTCCTGCGGACCGCCATCACAGGTCCATCGACGAGACGGATGTGCTCATGGCGTGGCATCATTCCGGGCGATGGACCTGCGCCAGCTGAACCACCTCATAGCGGTCGCCGAGCACCGGAGCTTCTCGGCCGCCGCGCGGGCCCTCCACACCGTGCAGTCGAACGTCTCGACACACGTCGCCAAGCTCGAGAAGGAGCTCGGAGCGGTGCTGGTCGACCGGCACACAATGCAACCCACCTCCGAGGGCCATGCCGTCCTGGACCGGGCCCGTCGGATCCGTACCGAGCTCCAGGCAATCAGCGACGACATCGTCTCGATGCGCCACGAGGTGGCCGGAGAGGTCCGGATCGGGTGCATCGGCACGACCGGCCGCTGGATGGCCACACCGCTGTTCAGGCGGCTCGAGGAGCGCCACCCTGCCCTCCACCCCGTCCTCGTGGACGCCACGACGACATCGCTCACCCCGAGGGTGCTGAACGGCGACCTGGACATGGCCATCGTGAACACGCCCGTGGCGGAGGCCGGCCTCGAGTCCGAACCCCTCTTCGACGAGGAGCGGATCATCGTCGCGCCCGAGGACCATCCGCTGGCCGGGCAGGGCACCATAAGCATCGAACAACTCGCCGGTCATGCCGTCATGCTCGCCCCACGGGGTACCACGTTCCGCGACGCCATAGACCAGGAGTTGGCGGCATCGGGGGTGCGCCTGACGGCAGCGGCAGAGGTGGACGGGCTCCGCCTCCTGGCCTCGCTGGCCTACCAGGGCTACGCCCCCGCCCTGCTTCCGGCCAGCGCCGTGTCCGGCTATCCCGAGGGCGGCTGGTCACTCGTCCACGTCGAGGGGCTGGCCCGTCGATCGGTGGGACTGGTCCGCAACCGGCGTACCACCCCGTCCATGCCGACCCGGGCGGCCACCGACGTCATCCTCGACGTGATCCGTGAGATAGCCCCGCACCAGCCCGGAATCCATGTCACGCTGGATGGGTGAGCGGAGTGCCTGACCTCGAACTCCGTAGCCGGACCGGCGGGTCGGTGGCCTTCGCCGTGCGGGACCTCGGGGGCCGCAGGGTTGTGGTGGTCGACATTGCCGGCGAGGACCGCGGCGCGCTGCGACCCGCCGACGGCGAGAATCTGGCGATCGCCGCCCGCACCGCCCGGGACCAGCGCCTTCCCCTGGTCTGCTTCGTCGAGTCCAGCGGTGCCGCCATCGACGAAGGAGTGGGCGCCGTCCACGGCTGGGGCACGGCGGCCCGGGAGTTCGTGGCCTGTTCCGGTGTGGTGCCGACCATCTTCTGCGTGACCGGCCCCACGGTCTCGGGGCCGGCGCTGCTGCTGGGCCTGGCCGACCTGGTGGTCATGATCACCAACACCTACGCCTTCGTGAGCGGCACCCACATGGTCCGCCAGTTCACCGGCGAGGAGCTCTCCAACGAGGGCCTCGGCGGGGCTTCGATGCACGAGCGCACCTCCGGGGTCGCCCACTTCACGGTGGCCGACCGGGCCGAGGCCGAAGACCTGATCTCCGAGCTGCTCTCGTTCCTCCCCGACCACACCGACCAGGTCCCGACCGGCTGGCCGTGCTCCGATCCCGTGGACCGTCCGACGCCCGAGGCCGGCGACCTGATACCCGAGACGCCTACCGGCAGCTACGACGTCCGCGACGTCCTGGCCTGCGTGGTGGACGACGGACACCTGCTCGAGCCACGGGCCCAGTGGGCACCCAACCTGGTGACAGCCTTCGCCTCCATCGGTGGCCGACCGGTCGGGCTGGTGGCCAACCAACCCCAGTCGGTGGCCGGCACGCTCGACATCGCGGCGTCGCAGAAGGGTGGCCGGTTCGTGTCCTTCTGCGATGCCTTCAACCTGCCCCTGGTCACCTTCGTGGACACCTCGGGCTTCTACCCGGGAAAGGACCTGGAGTGGCGGGGCATGATCCGCTACGGCGCCCAGATGGCGTTCGCCTACGCCCGGGCCACCGTCCCCCGGGTCTGCCTGACGCTTCGCAAGTCCTACGGTGGCGCCTACATCGTCATGGACTCCCGCTACATGGGCAACGACCTCATGCTCGCCTGGCCGACGGCGGAGATCGCGGTCATGGGGGCCAAGGGCGCCGTGGAGATACTCCACCGGCAGGCGGACGAGGCGGAGCGGGAAGACCTAGTCGCCGCCTACGAGGAACGCCTCCTGAATCCCTACATCGCAGCCGAGCGCGGCTCCGTGGACCGGGTCATCGAGCCGGCCGACACCCGCTCGGAGCTGGCAGCCGCCCTGGACGTCCTGTCAGGGAAGCGGGAGCGCCTGCCGCGCCGACGGCACGACAACACACCCCTCTGAGCCGAGCGCCGACCTCGACACAGGTCAGCGATTCTTTTGGCGGGAAATCAGCCTTAGCATCCGGCAGAGCGCGCAGATTTCAGAAATTTAACAGTTCTTTGAATACTCCCGACGGCGACAGGTGAACCTCCTGCCCGGTACCTTCGTAGACAGAACGAGGATTCGGACGTCGACGAGGACCCCCGAACCGACCGCAGCCGCCGGCCCTACCCATGGGCGCAGGCCGGCACGATCAGGCAGGAGGGATGGCACCGTGGCCGACAGCATCATGATCACCGACAACCGGACCGGCGAGACCATCGAGATCCCCCTCGTCGACGGCACCGTGTCGGCCAAGGCCTGGAGCTCGCTGCTCCCCGGCATCTGGTTCGACGACCCGTCGTTCAGCGCCACCTCGGGTGCCGACAGCGCCATCACCTACCTGGACGGCGAGGCCGGCCTGCTGCGCTACCGCGGCTACCCGATCGAGCAGCTGGCCGAGCGGGCCACCTTCCTGGAGGTGGCCCACCTCCTGGTCCGAGACGAGCTCCCGGATGCTCCCAAGTTGAAGGCATGGCAGGAGGAGATCGCCGAAGCCGCCCCCATCCACGAGAACTTCCACAAGCGGATCCTCGAGGGCTTCCGGGACGACGCCCACGCCATGGGCGTCCTCGTCTCGTCGATCGCAGCCATGTCGACCTTCTGGCCGGCCAGCAAGGACATCGAGAACCCGGACCAGCGCCGCGACGAGATCGTCCGCCTCATCGCCAAGATGCCGACGTTGGCGGCAAGCGCCCACCGCCGCAGCGTCGGGCTGCCGTACGTCTTCCCCGACCCGGAACTCGACTACACGTCGAACTTCCTCTCCATGATGTTCAAGATGGGCGACTCGCCCTACGAGATCGACCCGGTGCTGCGCGACGCCCTGGACATGCTCTTCGTCCTGCACGCCGACCACGGGCAGAACTGCTCGACCACGACGGCGCGGGTGGTCGGCAGCGCCCACTCCGACCCGTACGTCACCGTGGCCGCCGCCGCCGGCGCCCTATACGGCCCGCGCCACGGCGGAGCCAACGAGGCCGTCCTGCACATGCTCGAGGAGATCGCGGAGTTCGACGACGTCGACGACTTCATCGCCGGGGTGAAGACCGGCGAGCGGAAGCTCATGGGCTTCGGCCACCGGGTGTACAAGAACTACGACCCCCGGGCCCGGATCGTGAAGGACACCGCCCACCGGGTCTTCGACATCACCGGCACCAACCCGCTGCTGGACATCGCCCTGAAGCTCGAGGAGGTGGCGCTGGCCGACCCCTACTTCGTGGACCGCCAGCTCTACCCCAACGTCGACTTCTACTCAGGCCTCATCTACCAGTCCATGGGCTTCCCGGTCGAGATGTTCACCGTGCTGTTCACCATCGGCCGCACCCCCGGCTGGCTGGCCCACTGGGACGAGATGCTCTCGCTGGACTCCAGGATCGCCCGACCGCGCCAGCGCTACACCGGCCCAGCCACCCGGGACGTGCCCTCCATCGACGTCCGCTGAACGGCTCCTCCGGGCCTGGCGGCCCGCAGGTCAGCCGGCGGCAATGTCCAGGACGATCTTGCCCACGCTGGCGTTGGTCTCCATGTAGGCGTGCCCCTCGGCGATGTCTGCCAGCCGATACCGGCGATCGACCACCACATTGAGGCTCCCGTCCTCGAAGCCCGGCACGACCTCGTCCTCGAAGGCCCGACTGAGGGCGACCTTCTCGTCCAGCGACCGGGCCCGCAGGGTGGTGCCGACCAGGCTGGCCCGCTTGGCCAGCAGCTTGCCCAGGCCGAAGGTGGCCGCACCGCCACCCATCAAGCCGACCTGCATGATCGTCCCGCCCACGGCCAGGGCATCGGCGTTGCGATCCAGGTAGTCGCCCCCGATGACGTCCAGCACCACGTCGGCACCGCGCCCGTCGGTCAGCTCGTCCACCACGGCCACCCAGTCCTCCGTGGCGTAGTCCACCGCACGGTCAGCGCCCAGATCCAGACACCGGGCCACCTTCCCGGCCGAGGCGGTGACCACGATGGCAGCTCCCAGCCTGCGGCAGAGTTGTATGGCCGCCGTACCGACGCCCGACGCCCCGGCGTGGACGAGCGCCGTACCGCCCTCGCACAGGCCGCCCTGGAGGACCAGGGCGTCCCATGCGGTGATGAAGACCTCCGGTAGCGCACCGGCGACATCCAGGGGGGTCCCGTCCGGCACACGAACCGCCTGGTCCGCGTGGACGACCAGGCGTTCGGCGTGGGCCGCTCCGCCCGTGATGCCCATGACGGTGTCGCCCTCGGACCACCGGGACACCCCGTCACCGAGGGCTGACACCCGGCCGGCGAACTCCAGGCCCGGAACCTCGTGCTCCATGGGTGGACCCGGGTAGAGGCCCATGCGCTGGAGCAGGTCGGCACGGTTCAGGGCACTGGCCACGACATCGACCATGACCTCGCCGTGCCCGGGAGTCGGCTCAGGCACGTCCATGACCCGCAGGACCTCCGGCCCGCCATAGCCGGTTATGACGGCGGCACGCATCAGCGGCTCTTCCTGAGGTCGCAATAGGCCACGTCCTTGTCAACCCGCGGCTCGCCGGGAAGGCTCAGGATGCGCTCGCCGACGATGTTCCTCTGCACCTCGTCGGTCCCTCCACGGATCGACATCGAGGGGGCGGTCAGGAACTCGAGGTGCCCGGGCGAGTCCGACAGCATCCCGGCGGCACCCTCGAGGTCCTTGCCCAGGTAGGCCCGGGCCTTGAAGGCGGCCACGCCGCGGAGCTTGGCAATCGACCCCTCCGGACCCGGAGCCCCACCGTCAGCCATGGCGGCGGCCCGGGCCGTGGCCAGCTGGTTCACGCGGTGCAGCACGTACGCCCGCATGGCCGCCTGGCGGGCGACCGGTCCGACCAGTCGGCCTGCTGCCCTCCACTCCTCCAACCAGGACGGCAGGCCGACCTCCTCGGCGTCACCGCCGCCGAACGCCCGGCCCCCGATGGTGACCCTCTCATGGGCCAGGGTCTCCACCGTCAGGCCCCACCCCGCCCCCAGGTCACCGATCCTGTCGCCGTCGGGAACCCGGAGGTCGGATACGAACACCTCGGTGAAGTGGCGGTCACCGTTGATCTGGTCCAGCGGACGGACCTCGACCCCAGGCGACGACATCTCGACGGCGAACATGGTCAGGCCACGGTGCTTGGCCACCGAGGCATCGGTCCGGGCCAGGCACATCCCCCACCGGGCGTACGCGCCGCGCGACGTCCACACCTTGGAGCCGTTCAGGATCCACTCGTCGCCGTCGCGCTCGGCCCGCATGCCGGCGTTGGCCAGGTCCGAGCCGGCGTCCGGCTCGGAGAACATCTGGCACCAGATCTCCGACCCGTCGGCAATGGGTCGCAACCACCGGTCCTGCTGCTCGGGGGTGCCCCGGTCGAGCAGGACAGGTCCCACGAGGTTCAGGCCCACGCCGTACGGGTATAGGTCGGCCACGTCGTAGTCGGCCATGGCGGAGTCGATCAGTGCCGCCTCGCTTGCGTCCGCGTCGCGGCCGCCGTGGCGGGCCGGCCAAGTGGGCACCATCCAGCCGCCCTCGACGAGGGACTCGAGGAAGCGGCGCCCCGCTTTGAGGTCGTCGCTTCCGGCACCCAGCACCGTGGACGATCCGGTGGGATCACGACGATCCAGCAGGCCATCCAGCGCCTCGTGGATCTGGTCGACGATGGGTAGCACGGTGGCAGTCTGCCCGTTCGGTTCCGGGTCATGTGCACCCGGCGGCCCTGGGCAATGATGGGGCGATGCACGAACTCCTCGAAGCGGCCGGCACGGTCCTGGACGACGTGGTCGCGCTGCGCCGCGACCTCCACCAGAACCCCGAGTTGGGCCTGGACAACCCCCGCACGCAGGCAATGGTGCTGGCAGCGCTGGACGGCCTCCCCGTGGACGTACGCACCGGCGATGGCCTGACCTCGGTGGTGGCCGACCTGACCGGGACCACCGATGGCCCGACGGTGCTACTGAGGGCCGACACCGACGCCCTCCCCATGACCGAGGACACCGACCTGGACTTCCGCTCGGCCGTCGACGGCCGGGCACATGCCTGTGGCCACGACGCCCACACCGCCATGCTGGTCGGCGCCGCGAAGGTGCTGGCCGCCCGACGCGACGAGGTCGCCGGCCGTGTCCGCTTCATGTTCCAGCCCGGTGAGGAGGGCTTCGCCGGCGCCCGGGTGATGATCGACGAGGGCGTGCTGGACGGGGTGGACCGGGCCTTCGCCCTCCACATCAGCCCCAACCAGCGGGTGGGTACCGCGTCGTGCCGGCCCGGACCCCTCTTGGCTGGCGACACGTCGATCACCGTCACCATCCGCGGGCGTGGAGGACATGCCTCGGCCCCCCACCACGCCACCGACCCGATCCCGGCCACCGCTGCGATCATCACCGCCCTCCAGACGGCGGTCACCCGGGAGGTCGACGTCTTCGACCCGGCTGTCCTCACCATCGCCCACGTGGTGGCGGGTACCACGACCAACGTCATCCCCGAGACGGCGTTCTTCGAAGGCACCATCCGTTGCGTCTCCGAGCACACCCGGACCCGGATCCGCGAGGCGGTGGCCAGGACGGTCCGGGGCGTGGCCGAGGCCCACGGCTGCTCGGCCGACATCGACATGGTCGACGGCTACCCGGTCACGCTCAACGACGACAGCGAAGCCGCCCGGTTCGCCGAGGTGTGTCGCACCACGCTCGGAGAGGAGAGCCACCGCGTCCTTCCGGCACCCGCCATGGGCGGTGAGGACTTCTCCTACGTGCTCCAGCAGGTACCCGGTGTGATGGCGTTCCTCGGCGTGTGTCCGGCTACCGAACCGGATCCGCGGTCGGCACGGCCCCTCCACTCCAACCGCATGCTCCTCGACGAGGACGGGCTGGTGCACGGGATCGCCCTCCACGCTGCCATGGCCCTCCACCGAGGGCAGGTCGCCGACCGGACCTGACCATGGCGTGGGAGGTTTCCGACTTCGCCACGCTGATGGCGCTCGAGGCCCACGGCCCCGACGTGTACGTGGGCGTCAGCCCCGAGTACCCGTGGGGCCGCGTGTACGGGGGCCAGGTGGTCGCCCAGGGCCTGCGGGCCGCCCAGGCCACTGTCGGCGCCGACCACCACGTGCACTCGCTGCACGCCTACTTCATCCGGGGCGGCACCAGCAACGAGCCCATCCGGTACGAGGTGGACCGCATCCGCAACGGCCGCTCCTTCGTGACCCGACGGGTGGTGGCCCGCCAATCCGAGGGCGCCATCCTCAACCTGTCCTGTTCGTTCCAGGTGCACGAGGACCAGGCCGACGTCCAGGAGTCGGCCCTACCCGCCGACGTCGGCGCAGCCGGTAGTGGCGAGGTGGAGGACTGGGGCCTGCTGGGCCGACGGGTAGCCGGGCAGGCCACCGGTAGATCGTCCCTCTGGCTGCGGGTACTGGACGACCTGGGCGACGATCCGCACATGCAGGCATGTGCGCTCGCCTACACCTCCGACGACATACCGACCAACGCCGTGGGCAGCACCCACCCGCGAATCGGAGAGATCCGCGACGACGCGACCACCTACGGGGAGGTCTTCATCGGCGCCAGCCTGGACCACGCCATCTGGTTCCATAGGCCACTGCCCCCCGACGAATGGCTGCTGCACGACCACCGGTCCCACGGCCTGGCCAGCGCCAGGGGCCTCAGCGTGGGCGAGGTGTTCGCCCCGTCAGGCGTGCACGTGGCCACCGTGGCCCAGGAGATCCTCATCCGCGAACGGACCCGCTGAGCCGGGCGCAATGCGTCGACGCCCGGACGTGGGCCTCAGTCGATGAAGGTCAGCCGGACGACGCTGCGGAGTTCGTCGCGTACGTAGCCGACGTCGCGCCGGTCGGCAGCCCAGGCGATGAGATGGACATCCCGGGAATCTGGCAACGGCATCCGCTAATCGCACCGCATGCGCTCGGATCCGGGAGCTCGGAAGGCCCCGTGGCAGACTCCCCGACGATGGCTGCACCAGACGACGCGACGCGGGTCCTCGTCCACCTGTGGGGCGACCACTTCCCCACCCCGGCGATCCGTGAGCGGTTCCCGACCGTCGAGTTCATTCCGGTGAGCACGGCAGGTCCGGTTGCAGATGACGTGGCAGGCAAGGTGTGCATCACCCAGGCCGCCCGCACCGAGAATCTCGACCAGGTGCTGCAACGGGGAGTCCGATGGGTCCATGCGCTGGGACAGGGAGTCGACCACTTCCCGTTCGAGCACCTCGGCGACCGCACCCTGACGTGTGCCCGCGGGGTCAACGCCGTCCCCATCGCCGAGTGGGTGGTAGCCATGCTCCTCACCGCCGTCAAGCAGCTCCCCAGCCGTTGGGCCACCGAACCGCCCCGGCACTGGGTGCTGGCCGACCTGGGCTCCCTCGACGGAGCCACCGTGGCCCTCGTCGGGCTGGGTTCCATCAACCAGGCGGTGGCGGAGCGCCTTGCCCCGTTCGGCTGCCGGATGCAGGCAGCCACCCGGTCGGGCGCCCCCAGCCCGGTACCGGGAGTCGAGGTGACCACCGACGTGCGGGCAGCGGTGGCCGACGCCGACCACGTGGTCGTAGGAGTGCCCCTCACGCCGGAGACCGAGTTCATGTTCGACGACGACCTTCTGGCCGCCATGAAGCCCGGCGCCCACCTCGTGAACATCGCCCGGGGTCGACTCGTCGACCAGGACGCCCTGCGGCGGTCGCTGGACGACGGACACCTGGGCATGGCGTCGCTTGACGTGTGCGATCCCGAGCCACTGCCCGCCAACCACTGGCTCTACTCACACCCGGGCGTCAGGCTGAGCGCCCACGTCTCGTGGTCCGACCCCGGCGCCCTGGATCGACTTCACGCCGCCTTCACCGACAACCTCCGGCGATGGCTGGACGACGAACCCCTGGCCGACATCGTCGACCCGGCCGCCGGCTACTGATCCCAGACCACCAGGAGCTCCACCATGCCGCTGTCCGACCACTTCCTCGAGACCTCCTCACAGGTCCGCAACTGGGGCCGCTGGGGTGCGGACGACCAGATCGGCACCCTGAACCTGATCACCCCCGAGGTGGTGCTGGCCGCCCGGGACTGCATCCGCCACGGTCGGACCATCCCGCTGGCCGTCCCGCTGGAGCACGACGGCATCCAGGTCGGATTCGTCCCCGGTCGGGACAATCCGACGATGGCCCTGCACGCCCTGAACGAGGGCATGGATCCCGACGACGACCCGGACTCCTTCCACACCAGCGACGACCACGTATCCCTGGGCCTGCAGGCCGGCACCCACTGGGACGGCCTCGGCCACGTCTCCTACTCGGGGAAGATGTACAACGGCTACGACGCCTCGACCATCACCGCGGAGGACGGTGCCACCCGGTGTGGAATCCAGCACCTTCGCAGCGTCTGCTCCCGGGGCGTGCTGCTGGACGTGGCCAGGGCCAGGGGGGTCGACCTGCTCGACTGCCCGTACGCCATCACCGCCGCCGACCTGGACGCTGCGGCCGAGATGGGTGGCGTGGAGGTACGGTCCGGCGACATCGTGCTCGTCAGGACGGGTCGGATGTCGCTGTACCACTCCGGCGGCGGCATGGCCTACTGCCTCGGCCCCGGTCAGGACGGTTCCAACGCCGGCCTGTCGCTCTCGACCGTGCCGTGGTTGCACGCCCACAACGTGGCAGCGGTGGCCAACGACACCCTGGCGTTCGAGGTCTATCCGTCGGAGGCCGACACCCTGGCCGTCCACATGTTGCACCTCGTCGACATGGGCCTCACCCAGGGTCAGAACTGGGACCTCGAGGCCCTGTCGGTGGACTGTGAGGCGGACGGCGTCTACGAGTTCTTCCTGGCAGCCACACCCGAGCCGTTCGTGGGCGGCGTGGGCAGCCCGGTCGCACCGGTGGCCATCAAGTAGTTCCGGCGTCCGGAAAGCGCCGGCGTGCCGTTGGTCCCGGCATGCGCCCGATGACACAGGTGATACCGGTCACCCCCCCGGAGCAACCGGCTCCTTCCACGCCATCATGGAATCGACGGCCCGGACACGCCGGGACCATCGAAGGAAGGAAGCGACATGGCACACAGGAAGAGCAGGGGCGGTACCGACGCCTGTCAGGCCGCGTTCGAGGGGATCGGCATATTCTCCGGGCTCACCAGGGGCCAGCACCGTTCGGTCGCCCGTCTCATGACCTGCGTCCCGGTGAAGGCCGGAAGGGCCCTGACCACCGAGGGCCAGCCCGGCCGCGAGTTCATGATCATCGTGGAGGGCCAGGCTTCGGTCCGCCGCGACGGTCGCCTGGTGGCCACGCTCGGCCCCGGGGAGTTCTTCGGCGAGATGAGCCTCATCGCCGGCGCCCCCCGTTCGGCGACGGTGACGGCCGAGACCGACATGCTCATCGAGACCCTGAACCGGCGGGAGTTCTCGTCGATGCTCGACGAGAATCCGTCCCTGGCCCGCAAGGTGCTGGTCGGCGCGGTCAAGCGCCTCCACGGACTCGAGGCGGGCCCGGCCGACTGAAAATCCGGTGTCACTCCGGCGAACACCTGCAGGCGAGTCGACACCATCGGTCTGAGCCGCAGCTAACGGGTCTCGGGTGCCATGCTGCACCGGTGGACCAGCCTGGAACTATTGCCGTCCTCGGGTCGGCCAACCTCGACATAGTCGTTCCGGTCCCCCGCCACCCGGTGACCGGCGAGACGGTCATGGGCGGCGACCACGCCCTGGTGCCCGGCGGAAAGGGTGCCAACCAGGCTGTCGCCGCCGCCAGGCTCGGCGCAACGGTGTCCTTCGTAGGACGGGTCGGGTCCGACTCCGCCGGTGTGGCCCTCCGGGAGTCGCTGGACGCTGCGGGCGTGGACACCGCGTTCCTCCGGGATGACCCGGACGCACCCAGTGGGATCGCCCTGATCGGCGTGGATGCCGACGGCGACAACGCCATCGTGGTCAGCCCGGGAGCCAACGGTCGCGTCGGTACGGAGGACGTCGTCGATGCAGAGGCGGCACTCCGGGATGCCACGGTGGTACTACTCCAGCTCGAGGTGCCGATGGAGGCCGTCACCGCGGCGGCCCGGGCGGCCACCGGGACCGTGATCCTGAACCCGGCGCCGGCAGCCCCACTGCCGGACGACCTGCTGGGGATCGTGGACGTCCTGGTTCCCAACTCCATCGAGTTGGCCCAATTGGCCGATTCGGCGCCCGTGGACGACGTGGACGACGTGTTGGCCCTGGCCCGCTCCCTGCCGGTGGACACGGTCGTGGTGACCATGGGGGCCGCGGGCGCACTGCTGGTCACGCCCGGTGACTACCTCCTGGTACCCGCCCCCGTGGTCACTCCGGTGGACACAACGGGGGCAGGCGACTCGTTCTGCGGTGCACTCGCCGAGGCGTTGGCACGCGGCGTGGACCTGGTGGACGCTGTGGAGCGGGCCGTACACGCGGGAGCCGTGACAACCACCCGACCGGGCGCCCAGCCCGCCATGCCGACGGCCTCCGACCTGGACGCTGCGATGGCCGGACGGGCGGGCACACTCTGACCATGCCCCAGACTTCGGCTGCACGACCGCGGCTCATCCTCGACTGTGATCCCGGCGTCGACGACGCCATGGCAATCATCGCCGCCTCCCGGTGGGCCGACCTGGTCGGCATCACCACGGTGGCCGGCAACGTCGCCCTTGAGCACACCACGGCCAATGCCTGCCGGCTCAGGTCGCTGCTGGGCCTCGACGTGGAGGTCCATGCCGGAGCCGACGGGCCGCTGGTCGGCCGCCAGGAGTTCGCCAGGCACGTCCACGGTGAGACCGGGCTCGGGGACGTGGTCCTCCCCGAACCGGACCGCGGGCCGGACTCCGCCCATGCAGTCGAGTACCTGGTGGAGGCGACCCGGTCCGAGGAGGGCATCCACCTCGTGCCGATCGGACCGCTCACCAACGTCGCCCTGGCACTGCGGGCCGATCCGGGCCTGGCCGACCGGGTGGCCTCCATCACCCTCATGGGTGGGAGCGCCCTGGGGGTCGGCAACGTGTCGGCGGCAGCCGAGTTCAACGTCTTCGCCGACCCGGAGGCCGCCGACGAGGTCTTCCGGTGCGGCGCAAGGGTGACGATGCTGGGCCTGAACCTCACCCACCAGGTCCGGATGGGCGCGGCGCACGCGGCCGAGTGCCGGGCGATCGGAACGCCGATAGCCGACGCCATGGCCGGACTGCTGGACTTCTACACGGTGTTCCACCTGGCCGCCGAGGAGGTCGCCGATGGGCCTGTGCACGACCCGTGCGCGGTGCTGGCCGTGACCCACCCGGAGTTGTTCACCTTCGAGGGCCGTCCGGTCCACGTGGAGTTGACCGGCACCCACACGCGGGGCATGACGCTGGTCGACGAGCGGGGACCCCGGATCTCGGAAGCCGGCAACTGCCGCGTCGCCTACGGCGTGGATGCCGACGAGGTGATCGCCCTGATCATGCAGGCGGTCCGGGAGGCCTGACGGGCCGGGCCTCAACCCTTCGGCGTGTGCACGCCGACTCGCCAGCGCCCGGGAACCGGCAGCGGACAGAGCAGCGCCGTCGCCTCCATGAGCAGTCGGGCCACCGCTGCAGCATCCATCGACGCCTCGGATCCGGCGGCCCACTCCCACACCAGGCCCCGCTTGGGATGGTCCTGGCGCAGGCTCCACCCGGGTGGCGTCCCGATGCCGGCCGCGGCCAGGCGGTCGCCCGCTCCCCGACCGGCCCCGTGGTCGATGCCGACGGACGCCGGGTCCCTGGTGGAGCCGGCCACGAGCGTGCCTACCGGCACCTCGGCTCCCCTGGCCGAGAACCAGGCGAACAGGCCGGACACGTCGGCTCGGAGCGAGTCGTCCACGTCCGGTTCGACGTTCAGCCACGACCCGGGTCGTGCGGCCACCTCGCCGAGGACCTCGACCAGGTCGGCAGGGTCGTCAGCGGCCACCAGGAAGTTCTCGCTCTCGAAGCTGGCCACGTCCTCGACGCTACCGGGATCCCGTGGGGCGCCCCGGCGGAACCCGGTACGCCGGTACGTTGGCGCCATGGCCGACCGGGGAGGTGACCGACCGTTGCGGATCGCCGCCCTGGTGAAGCAGATCCCGAAGTTCGAGGAGATGCGGCTGGGAGCAGACGGTCGCCTGGTACGGGACGGCCTCCAGCTCCACATGAACGACTACTGCCGTCGTGGCGTCCGGGCCGGGTGTGACCTGGCAGAGGCGTCCGGCGGGTCGTGCACGGCCATCACGCTTGGGCCCCCGTCTGCCGACACAGTGCTGCGCGAGGCAATCCTGTGTGGCTGTACGGGCGGCCTGCACGTGTCCGATCCGGCATTCGCCGGAAGCGACACCCTGGCGACGGCACGGGCGCTGGCGGCCGCGCTGGACCGGGGTGGCCCATGGGACCTGGTGCTCTGCGGCCGCAACTCCGTCGATGCCGACACCGGCCAGGTGCCCGCCCAGGTGGCCGAGCTGCTGCAGCTCCCCCTCCTGACCGGGGCACGCGAGCTGGAGGTGGACGGTGACACCGTGCACGCCTGGCTGGAGCACGACGACGAGTGGGTGCGGGCCGAGGTCGACCTCCCGGCCGTCGTGTCGTGCGCCGAACGGCTCTGCGACCCGTGCAAGGTCAAGGACCCGGAGGCCTGGGCCACGGTCGACCCGGCGCACATCGACGTGGTGGACGCCGCCGCGCTGGGCCACGGGCCGTGGGGCGCCGATGGAAGCCCCACGACGGTCGGTCGCATCCGGGTACTGGAGGTGGACCGGGCCGGCGAGCGCCTCGACGGCGTAGGGCCCGACCAGGTGGACAGGGTGGTCGAGGTGCTCAGGGACCGGGGCACCTTCGACACCGGCGTGGACGGGCCGGCCGACGAGGTGGCCCGGCCGGCCGGCGACGGCGCGGGGGGCGACGTGGTGGTGCTGGGCGAACCGGGCCGCCACCGGGTGACCGCCGAGCTGCTCGGCGCGGCCGCAGGCCTGGCAGCCTCCATCGGCGGACGGGCTGTCCTGTCAGTGGACGTGGTCGACGACTGGGAGGCGCTCAGCAGCCAGGGCGCAGACAAGGTCATCAGGCACGCCGGCACCACCGGCGCCGAGGAGGTCGCCAGGATGCTCGCCGGGTACTTCGCCCGGGAATCGCCGTGGGCCGTGCTGGCCCCTGGCACCGCATGGGGCCGGGAGGCGGCGGCCCGACTGGCCGCCCGGCTGGGGGCCGGCCTGACCGGCGACGCGATAGGGCTGGAGGCCCGCGATGGTCGCCTGGTGGCGTTCAAGCCGGCATTCGGCGGTCGGCTGGTGGCGGAGATCTCCTGCACGTCGGCCGTGCAGATGGCCACCGTCCGCCCCGGGATCCTCCCCGGGCTCCGCCCCCGGCCGACCGCACCGTTCGCCGTCGACCGCCTGGAGGCTGGCCCCGGATCACGGGCGCGGGTCCTGGAGCGTCGCCGGGACGACGACCGCGACCTGCTGGCCAATGCCGACGTGGTGATCGGCGTGGGAGTGGGAGTGAACCCGGCTGACCTGCCCGAGATCGAAGCGCACGCCGCGACGATCGGCGCCGAGCTGTGCGCCACCCGCAGGGTCACCGACGCCGGCTGGATGCCCAGGGCCCGTCAGGTGGGGATAACCGGCCACTCCATCGCCCCCAGCCTCTACCTGGCCATCGGGGTCTCGGGGAAGTTCAACCACACGGTGGGCATCCGCTCCTCGGGAACGGTCGTGGGCATCAACCCGGACCCGGACTGCGAGTTGTGGGCTAGCTGCGACGTCGGAATGGTCGGCGACTGGCGTGCTGCCTTCGCCCTGCTGATACCCCGGCTGGCAGGTGAACTGGCCTGATGACGAACCGCCCCCCAGATGACGAACCGCCCGCCAGGTGACGGTTCCCGTGGTCCGGGACCCGACGGTGGCCGTCCTCAGTCGGGACGATCCACTCCGGCGGCCCTGAGGGCCTCGGCATCCACCCACTCGAGGGTGAGGATGTGGGTGGCGGCCAGCAGGACCTGTGGTGCCATTCCCGCCTCGTGGGCCTCCTGCCACCTGGGGGCGCACAGACACCAGCGGTCCCCCGGCCTCAGGCCGGCGAATCCCGGTCGGGGCGTGGACAGGTCGTTTCCGGCCCGGGCCGAGAACTCCAGGAACTCCTCGGTCATGAGGGCGCACACCGTGTGTATGCCCAGATCGTCGACACCGGTATTGCAACACCCGTCGCGGTAGAAGCCGGTCAGCGGATCCGAACCGCACTCCTGGAGCTCGGTGCCCAGCACGTTGACGGCCATCAGGAGGTCAGACCCTGGCGTTCTTGAGCTTCTTGACGGTCCGGGCCCGTGCCCCGGCATCCAACTCGACCTTCCGGAGGCGCACGACGGCCGGCGTGACCTCGACGCACTCATCGTCGGCGATGTACTCCAGCGCCTGCTCGAGCGAGAGGCGGCGGGGCGGGGTGAGGCGGATGGTGTCGTCGGACGACGAGGCCCGCACGTTGGTGAGCTTCTTCTCCCGACAGATGTTCACGTCCATGTCCTCGGCCCTGGGGTTCTGCCCGACGATCATCCCACCGTAGACCTCCTCGGTCGGACCGATGAAGAGGGTCGTACGCTCCTGGAGCCCGGTGATGGCGTACGGCGTGGCCACGCCCCGACGATCGGCAACGATGCTTCCGCCCTTGCGGATCCGCAGGTCGCCCATCCATGGCTCCCAGCCCTCGAAGACGTGGTGGAGCATCCCGGTACCGCGGGTTTCGGTCAGGAACTCGGTCCGGAAGCCGATGAGGGCCCGCGCGGCCACCACGTAGTCCAGGCGGACCCAGCCAGTGCCGTGGTTGGTCATGTCGTCCATGCGGGCCTTGCGCTCGCCCAGCAGCTGGGTCACGGCGCCGACGTGCTCCTCGGGGACGTCCACGGATAGGCGCTCGGTGGGCTCGTGGAGGGTGTCGTCGATCTCACGGAGCAGCACGGCCGGCTTGCCCACGGTGAGTTCGAATCCCTCGCGGCGCATGGTCTCGACCAGGATGGCGAGTTGCAGTTCACCCCTGCCCTGGACCTCCCAGGTGTCTGGGCGTTCGGTGGGCAGGACGCGGATCGAGACGTTTCCGACCAGCTCGGCATCTAGGCGGGCCTTGATCTGGCGGGCGGTCAGCTTGGTGCCGTCCGAACCGGCCACCGGCGAGGAGTTGACACCGATCGCCATCGAGAGCGTCGGCTCGTCGACCGTGATGACGGGTAGGGGGCGGGGATCTGCCGGATCGCCGAGTGTCTCGCCGATCGTGACACCGTCTATTCCGGACACGTAGACGATCTCGCCCGGACCAGCCTCCTCCACGTCAACCTGGCCGAGGGCTTCGGTAACGGTGAGGGTGGCGATGCGGGCCGCCTGGATCGAGCCGTCGGTCCTGCACCAGGCCACCGGTTCTCCCCGACGCAGGGTGCCGCTGTCGACACGACAGACGGCGATGCGGCCCAGGTAGGGCGAGGCGTCCAGGTTCGTCACGTGGACCCGCAGCGGGGCCTCCTCGTCGCAGGAGGGCGGGGGGACATGGTCGATGACCACGTCGAAGAAGGGATCCATGTCGGTGCCGGGCACGGCCGGATCCAGCGTGGCGGCGCCGGCCCGTGCATCGGTGTAGACAATCGGAAACTCGATCTGGTCCTCGGTGGCGCCCAGGTCCAGGAACAACTCGTACGTCTCGTCGATCACCTCGGCGAGGCGGGCATCGGACCGGTCGATCTTGTTGATGACCAGGACGATGGCCAGGCCGGCCTCCAGCGCCTTCCGGAGCACGAACCGGGTCTGTGGGCGTGGTCCCTCGGCGGAGTCGACGAGCAGGATGACCCCGTCGACCATGTTCAGGGCACGTTCCACCTCGCCTCCGAAGTCGGCGTGTCCGGGGGTGTCGACGATGTTGACCTTGACGTCGCCCCGTCGGACAGCGGCGTTCTTGGCGAGGATGGTGATGCCCTTCTCGCGCTCCAGGTCCATGGAGTCCATGACCCGGTCGGCCACCTCCTCGTTGGCCCGGAATGCACCGGACTGGCGCAGGAGGGCGTCGACGAGGGTCGTCTTGCCATGGTCGACGTGGGCGATCACGGCGACGTTGCGGAGGTCGGGACGCGTGCCCCCGGGGGTCTGGGAACTTGCCACGGGAAGACGCTACGGCTCCGGAGGTTCAGAGGGGCGGAGGTGTGACCGATGAACGATGTTCCCGACACCCGTCAGCAGCACGGACCGGAGGGCGTCCGCCGGTGGAATCAGGTCTGCCGGCCCGTCTCCAGGCGTCGACGGGGCGGGTCGCCACCCTTCCGGACGATGGCGGCGCCGAGGTCCCCCACGGCATCGTCCAGCAGCGGCCAGGTCTCGTACGCCGGGCCGGTGGTTCCCAGCATCGCGAGGCGTTCGGCCGCGTCGGCGACCAGGAGTGGATGTGGGACGCGCCCGTCGCCGGCATCCAGGATGGACCGTGTGAGGGCCGCCCAGAGGACAAGGTCGGTGGCCACCGGAACCTGCACGGCGAGCAACGGGGCCACTCCACCGACCTTCCGCCCGGAGTAGGCCTGCAGCATGCGCGGGCGGGTCCGCCTCCAGCTGGTCAGGTGACCAGCCAACGTCTTGGGCCGTACGCCCAGGCGTTCGGCGAGTTCCCGGAGCCCACCGTCGCCGAGGAGTACGAAGCCGACGTGTTCAGGCCGGGCCGTCGCCTCGTCGGCCAACCGACCCCACAGGTCACGCTGTTGGCGACTCTTCAGCGGGTTCGTCCGGCGGAGCGTCGGCGCCCGGGAGAGGCCGGCGGCGATAGCACGCATGATCGACCGCGGCACGAGGGCATCCGGTGTCCTGCCCGAATCGGCGCGGATCGCCTCGAACCGGGCGGCAACTGTGTCGAACTCCGACGGGCTGTTCATGAATGGAACGGTACCGCTACCAGTCGGATGACTGTGGACAGCCCAGGACGCGCCGATTACCAGCGTCCCCTCTCCATTTCGGGCACACGCGACTGAGAAGCACCACCGTGGCTCTCACTAGGGTCGCGTCCGTGAGTACCGCAACCCCAACCACCACGTCGCCTACCTCGCCGGAACCCATCTACAACCCGTACGCCTTCGCGGTCCATGACAACCCCTATGTCATCTATACCCGGCTACGCGATGAGGCGCCTGCCTACTGGAACCCCGAACTTCGGTTTTGGGCGTTAAGCCGTTTCGACGACGTGCTCGAGGGGTTCCGCGACTTCGAGACCTTCTCCTCAATGGGTGGCGTGGCCCTCGAGAGCCGCCGGAACCGCAGTCACGAGCGGCCGCCCTTCGAGCAGATGATCGAGATGGACCCGCCCGACCACACGGTGTTCCGGAAGTTGGTATCTCGGGTGTTCACCGTCCTTCGCATGGCGGAGATGGAAGACGATGTCCGCCAGATCGTGGCTGGCTATATCGATGCGGTCATCGAACGTGGCGAGGCCGACCTAGTCGCCGACATCACCTCACCGTTTCCGATGGATGTCATCTCCGCCGTGTTAGGGCTCTCCGAAGCCGATCGTCCGTTCCTGCGTGAAGTCTCCGACCAAATTCTTGTCCGTGAGGACGGGTCGATGCAGATCCCCCAGGAGGCGATGGAGGCGATGTTCGATCTGCTCAGCTACTTTCAGGCGGATCTGGGTCGGCGCCGCGCCTCCGGCGGCGACGGTCTCATATCTGACCTGCTTCTTCTGGAGGTCGATGGGCGGGCACTCACCGAGGCCGAACTGCTCGGTTTCTGCGTCCTCCTGGTGATCGCTGGCCACGAGACCACAACCAAGCTGGTGTCCAACGCGATCGAAATTCTGTCTCGGCACCCGAACCAGCGCAACGAACTTGTCGCTGCTCCGAACCTGGCGTCCGGAGCAGTCGAGGAGGTGCTGCGCTTCCACAACTCAACGCAGTACATGCACCGAACCCTCACCTGTGATCGGGAGATGCACGGCCGGCAAATGCATGAGGGCGACTCAGTGCTGCTCCTGATAGGCGCCGCCAACCACGACGAACGGGAGTTCGGGCCGACCGCCGAGGAGTTCGACCTGCATCGCCGCCCGGAACGGCACCTGGCGTTCGGCTACGGCGCCCATTTCTGCCTTGGTGCGGCGCTTGCCCGCCTCGAGGGTCGGGTGGCGCTCGAGGAGATCCACCGGCGTCTCCCCGACTACGAGGTCGACCACGACGCCAAGGTCCGGTTCCACAGTTCCAACGTGACTGGGTGGTCAAGTTTGCCGATTCGCTTCACCCCGTGCTCCCCGTCGGGCAATAGATGAACGGAGACGCGCCCAGGGTCGGCTACGTCGGGCTCGGACAGATGGGCTCGGCCATGGCCGGACGACTCCTTGAAACCGGCGTGCAACTCATCGTGTTCGACCTCAACCCGGAGACCATGGCCGAAGCCGTTGGGCTAGGCGCCGAACCAGCAGGTTCGACCGCCGAGGTGGCGGCCTTCGCTGACGTAGTCAGCATCTGTGTCCCCGATGCCCACCACGTCAGTTCTGTGCTTGACGGACTCGGCGAGGGTGCCGTGGTCGGTCTGCCGGTGCTCGTCCACTCCACGATTCATCCGGACGCGGTGGCCGCCTGCCGCATGCAGGCCGCCATCTGGGGTGGCGTCCTGCACGACGTCTGCGTGGCAGGGGGGGCCGTTGCGGCCTCGGCCGGTGAACTGGTGCTGTTCGTGGGAGGCCGGGCCGATCTTCCCCCTGCAGCGGCGACCCTGCTCAGCTACTACAGCAGCCACATCGTTGAAGCAGGCCCGGTGGGTTCGGGCGCCGCCATGAAGTTGGCGTTCAACGTCCTGACCTATGCCCAGTTCGCGGCAAGTGCTGTTGCCTTTGAGATAGCGGAAGGCGCCGAGGTCGACACCGACGCCCTGGTGGACGCCTGGCGACACGTTGGACAACTGGGAAGCCTGACCGAGCAGTTCCTGCCAGTTCTGTCGATTCCGGCCGAACACGTGGTCGGCGACTTCCGGGACAGCCTGCGGTCGACGGTTGACATAGCCCGAAAGGACCTGCGCCTCGCCGCCGACCTGTGTGTCGTAGGGGACTTAGGGGGCATGGTCGAGGCGCTCGAGAAGGCCATGCCCGAGGTGTTTGGCGTGGCCGACGAGATACGGGAGGCACCGTGAACGAGGCCAACAACCAGCAGCAGAGCGCATATGACCGCGGGGCAGAAAAGCTCCAAGAGGTATATGCGGGGGCGGTGGAAGCGATCCCCGAGGGCGTCATACCGTTTAACGACGTCATGGTCAGAACGTTGTTCGCCGAGGTCTGGACCCGCGATGTCCTGTCGATGCGCGACCGACGCCTGTTGCTCATGGGCGTGATCGCGACCTATGGCACAGTCGACATCTGGAATCTCCAGGCGAGGGCGGCGCTCCAGAACGGCGAACTCGACCCGAACGAACTGCGGGAAACGCTCGTACTGCTGGCGTCCTACGCCGGCTACCCGAACGTTGCCGGCCTGGTCGGTGAGACCGAGGGCGTCATCGCCGCCTGGGAGTCCGAACAGCAAGCGACCAATGACTGACGAAGGCGCGGTTCAGACGGTGCGGGCGTCGAACTTGATCTCGGATTTATCGATCTCTGGGTGGTCGAGGGCAACGGCGAACGTCTCGGCGAGTGCTCGTCCTACATCGTCGACGTCCATCATTCCGCCGGGGATGGCCCGCCTCTGCCAGGCTTCGAGCGCTTCACCTAGCCGCTCGGGTCGCATGTGGTCAGCGAATTCGGTTGGAGCGGTGTTGCCCATCACGACGCGGACGAAGCGTCGGTCGGGGTGCTCGTACCGCCAGACCCGGATGCACTGGTCAAGTGCAGCCTTGGTGGCTGAGTAGGAGGCGAACAGCGGGTTGCCGTCTTCGACGGTGCGTGACGACACGAAGGCGGCGATGCCGTCCTGGTCGAGGTGGTCGAGAGCAGCGGCCGCTGCGAGGTTGGCGCCGACCACGTTCACCCGGAAGACGTCGACCCAGGTCTCAGGATCGGTCTCGACCAGGGGCTGGAGGACGCCGTAGCCGGCGACGTAGAGCATGAGGTCGAGTCCACCCATGGCTTCGGCGGCGGCGGCGGCAACAGTGCGGGCGTCGTCGGGGTTGGTGGCATCGCCGGGGACGGCGTGGCCGGTACCCATCTCAGCGACAAGTTGCTCAAGTCGGTCGGAGCGTCGGGCGGATACGGAGACCTGGCCGCCGGCCACTGCCACGGCTTTGGCGAACGCGGCGCCGATGCCTGACGAGGCCCCGACGACGAGCACCCGGCGTCCTTCGAGCGTCGTGTCCATGCAGCTCCCCCTGGTTGGCAGCGGACTCATGCCTATCAGCGGGTCTGCCCAGCCCACCAACCGCGACTACCAGTGGAGATGCTGGTCTCTAATCCAACGGCGGCCGACTCCTGGTAACCATTTGGTCACCACTGACCTCGAATGGGACCGCCAGGACCCCGGGTGGGACCACCCCCGGCACACCTGGACCTCATGCACTCCCCGGGATGACTCCCCAGCGGATCCGCGCCCAGTAGCGCTCGTGGAAGAAATAGAGCACCAGCTTCGTGATGACCTCGAACCCGCCGATCGATATCGCTGTCGCCAGACTGCCAGTGAAGACGAATCCGAGCACCATGGTGTCCGCGCTCGCCAACACCCGCCACGTCGCCGTCTTGGTGGCCGAACGCCGCCGACCGTCGCGGTGGTGGCCTTCCTCGTCCAAGGTGCGGTCCCAGTGCAACCGCGACCAAAGTCGCTCATGCAGGTAGTAGAGCGTCATCTTGGTCGCCACCTCGGTCAAGGCGATGGAGGCGGCGGTTCTCACCCTGTCGGCGGTGCTTGCCTCCTCAAGGCCGAACAGCGGAGCGAGAAAGCTCAGGATCACGAACGACAGGACCAGGGTGTCGAGCGTCCCCACCACCCGCCAGGAGATCGCCTTCAGGACCGAGCGCGCTGGCCGGATTTCCGGGGGGTTCGGGGGATCGAGGCGCGGATCCTCGGGACCGAAGATCGGGTGTTCGGGTTGCTCCCTCGTCACGGTGGGAGTCTGCCACCTCCTCCCGTGAAGCGGAAGCGGGGGCGACATCGGAGCCCCAGGTGTAGATACGCGCAGGCTCAGGATCTATGACGGTCCTCCACGAGTCGGGAGAGCCGACGGAGGTTCCTTCGCCAGACCGCCTTCAAGACGGGCCTAGATCCGATGCCCGTCAGGCCTCCACCGATA
>Ga0209753_1000207_pt1 | contig 23555 bp, 24 predicted proteins | sample METZYME_3_550m_FD_187550 | JGI IMG/M metagenome (GOLD analysis project Ga0209753, IMG submission 187550) | Marine microbial communities from oxygen minimum zone in mesopelagic equatorial Pacific - METZYME_3_550m (SPAdes) (version 2) | ecosystem: Environmental > Aquatic > Marine > Oceanic... | reverse complement strand
AGCTGGGTGTTACGGTCAATTATGACGTTGATGAAGTATTGGAGTGGGCGGATGCCGTGAACGTCCTGAGAATTCAGCGGGAGCGACAGGGGGTCAGTTATGTTCCATCCGTTAGGGAGTACAGGGACCTTTTTGGTATTACAAGAGAACGGGTTGAGCGGCTGAAAAAGCAGATCACAATCATGCATCCGGGACCCATGAACAGGGGTGTTGAGATTGACAGTGATGTGGCTGATAGTGAGAACGCCATCATCCTGGATCAGGTGCTTAACGGCGTCGCTATTCGGATGGCAGTACTTTACCTCTTGCTGGGAGATCAACCAGAGGAATCATGAAAGGGAAAGCGCTACCTAAACAATTCCTTATTAAGAATGGTGATATCATCGATCCCGTCAAAGGGGAACGTTTCATCGGCTCCGTTCTTATCAACAGCGGCCGTATCGAAAAAGTGGGAAAGAGGATATCAGCCAATGGTGCCACAGTTTATGATGCAGGCGGAAAGGTGGTGACACACGGATTTTGCGACGTCCATGTTCATTTTCGTGAACCTGGAAGGGAGGATAAGGAGACACTGGCCACAGGTGCCGAAGCCGCTATTGCAGGCGGTTTTACCCAGGTATGTGCAATGCCAAATACAGAGCCGCCCCTGGACTCTCCTGAATCGATCCGCTTCATCGTGGAAAAAGCGGCTGATCTTCCCATAAAAATTCATCCTATCGGCGCCATTTCGGTGGGACAGCAAGGGAAAGAGTTGACGGAACTGGGCGCCATGGCACAGGAAGGAGCGGTGGCGTTCTCCGACGATGGTATACCTGTCATGGACAGCGGCGTAATGCGAAGAGTTTTGGAATACGCCGGGCCTCTGGGCATGCCCGTTATCAATCACGCTGAGGATCTAACACTGAAACTGGACGGACAGATGCACGAAGGGTCTTGGTCTACCCGGTTGGGATTGGCAGGTATTCCTGATGTAAGTGAATCGATCATGGTGAACCGTGATCTGGAACTGGCATCCATGACTGGGGGAAGACTCCATGTGCCGCACGTCAGCTCAGCCAAATCGGTAGAGTGGATTCGCGGCGCAAAGGCTGGGGGACTGGACATTACTGCTGAAGTGACACCACATCACCTCTTTTTTACTGATGAGGATCTTCACTCTTTTGACACGAACTACAAGGTGGCGCCCCCCATCCGGACGGAAAATGACAGACAGGTACTCATGACTGCAGTAAAGGATGGTACCATCGACTGCATAGCCACTGACCATGCACCTCATACCGTTGAAGAAAAAGAGGCTCCGTTTGACTGGGCACCGTGTGGCATGATAGGTCTTGAGAGTGCCTTTGGCGCCGCCTGGAAGGTGCTCAGTGGGTTGGATATGAATTTGGAGGAGGTAATCCACTGTTTTACGATCAATCCCCGGCTTGTGATGGATTTTGAAGAAGATCTTTTCTCAGCCGGCACCGAGGCTGAGCTAACGATCTTTGATCCTGATGAAGAGTGGACTTTTGCTAAAGAGCACATCCACTCCAAGTCCCGGAATACACCTTTTGTAGGTGAATTCCTAAAAGGGCGCATAAAAGCGACCATTACGGGCGGAAAGCTTTTCGAACTTTAACATTTTTTCATTCTCAGCTAAAAAATGTCACCTGTAAAACCCTGTTGGCTCATAGGTCATAAAAGATAATTTCACCCTCAAGCGCTATTAGGAAAACTCCTTGTCGAGTTAGACAATTCTTGGCTAATTTTGTTTGCTAAAGTAAATGGCAAAACGGATGAAATCATATTCGATAAAAGCTGACGAGATCCATAAGGATTGGTTTGTTGCTGATGCTGAGAATAAAGCCCTTGGGCGTCTTGCATCCAAGGTTGCCCAAATCTTGAAGGGTAAGCATAAACCGACGTACACGCCCCATATGGATATGGGTGACTTTGTCGTTGTTGTCAATGCGGAAAAGATCCGCGTTTCCGGCAACAAGGAGATGCAGAAGACCTATTTTTCCCATAGCGGATATCCAGGAGGGACAAAAGAGGTGGATTTGTATACTATGCGGAGACGGCATCCTGAGCGGGTGATTCAAAATGCCGTGAAGGGGATGCTTCCACATAACCGTCTTGGTCGTCAAATGATGCGTAATCTTAAAATTTACAGTGGACCGGATCATCCCCATTCTTCCCAGCAACCAAAAGTGATGGAATTCTAATCCATGGCAAAAGCTAAATCTGATGTTGTATATGCAAGAACAGGCAGGCGCAAGTCTGCTGTTGCCCGTGTACGGATTTCACCTGGAAAAGGTAAAATGACTGTTAACGGTCGAGATTATAAGGATTATTTCGGGCGCACCATTGATCAGAAAATTGTTGAAAAACCTTTTGAAGTACTGGAATCCAGTGACTATGATATTTTGGCAAGCGTGAATGGCGGTGGTCTCTCAGGTCAGGCCGGTGCTATTCGCCATGGGATCTCCCGAGCGCTGCTTGAAGCCAATGCAGATTTAAGACCGGTTTTAAAAAAGGCCGGTCTCCTCACCCGTGATGCCCGTGAAAAAGAGCGGAAGAAATATGGTCTCCGCGGTGCTAGACGCGCCTTCCAATTCTCCAAGAGATAAGGACACTGTTTGGAAGTTACTTTTGATAACTTGCTGAGTACCGGAGCACACTTCGGACACCTCACTCGCAGGTGGCATCCCAACTACGAACCATATATCCTGATGGAGAGGAACGGTATCCATATCATCAATCTTGAAGAAACTCTTAAAGGGTTGACCAAGGCTATTGATTTTCTTACTGACAATGTTGCTGACGGTGGTGAAGTTCTTTTTGTCGGTACCAAAAAGAATGCCAAAGATATCATTCAGCAGGAAGCGGATAAATGCGGAATGTTCTACGTGGTAGAAAGATGGCTTGGTGGTACCCTGACTAACTTTTCTACCATCCGAAAGAGTATCAAGCGGCTGCAGCTTCTTGAGAAGGAATCGAGTCCGCTCTACGAAAGTGCCACTAAGAAGGAAATCCTTTCTCTGGAGCGTGAAATGATCCGGCTTCAGGATCTTCACCGCGGTATCAAAGACATGAAGCGACTTCCCAATGCTATTTTTATTGTAGATGCGAGGCACGAATCCATCGCCATTAATGAGGCTCATCGGCTTGAGATTCCTGTGGTGGCCATTGTGGATACCAACACTGATCCAGAGGTCATCGATTATCCCATTCCCGCAAATGATGATTCTATCCGCGCCATAAAACTGATTGTGGGTGAAGTCTCCAGAGCCGTCTGTGATGCGCGCTCAATTGCTTATCCTGATGGGGGGGCAATACCTGTGGTGGCGGAAGCCAAGGAAGAAACCGCTGAAGCTGAAGATATTACTTCTGAGAATGGGGGAATGGCCGAGGGTGCTGAACCAAAGGAAGCCGAAAGCGAAGAAATCGTTGTAGAAAAGGAGGAGTCCTTATCAGAAGATGGTGAGGTGCAGGATTCTGAGACAGAAGAGAAGATAGCAGCCGTGGAAGAGGTCCAAGAGCCTGAAGAGATCGTGGAAGAAAAGGAGACTGAAAAGTCAAATGACAATTGATGCAAGTATTGTAAAAGACTTAAGAAGCCGTACTGGTGCCGGCATTATGGACTGTAAAGAGGCGCTTTTGGATAGTGACGGCAATGTTGAAAAAGCTGTCGATTTTCTTCGAAAAAAAGGTATTACTAAGGCTGAAAAGAAGGCGGGGCGGGAGGCTGACCAAGGTGTTGTCTTATCCTATATTCACCCAGGCAACAGGATTGGTGTTTTGGTGGAAGTAAACTGTGAAACCGATTTCGTCGCCAAGACAGACGGATTTCAAACGTTTGTCAAAGATGTTGCCATGCAAATTGCTGCCACGAATCCTCTCTCAGTAACCCGGGATGGTATAGACAGCGTTGTGGTTGATAAAGAGAAAGAAATTTTCACCGAACAGGCCAAATTGTCTGGTAAGCCAGACAATGTCCTCGAAAAAATTATCGAGGGCAGAATAGAAAAATTTTATCAGGAAATCTGTCTTCTAGAACAATCTTTCATCAAAGACAGCGATAAATCTGTTAAGGATATTCTGATGGAGACAATTGCAACGCTCGGAGAGAACATCTCCATCGCCCGCTTTTCCCGTTTTGAGGTGGGCGACATGCTTTCTTCAAACGGCCAAGCCGAATAATTCCAACCACTGAATGTCAAAACCTGTTTACGGGAGAGTTCTGCTCAAACTGAGTGGAGAAATCCTTGCCGGAGAGAGAGGTTTTGGTGTTGATCCAGTCAAAGCAAAGGCTCTTGCTGATGAAGTCAAGTCTGTCAGAGATTTGGGTGTTGAAGTGGGTGTCGTTATTGGTGGCGGGAATATAATCAGGGGTGAATTGGCTGAAGTGCAGGGGATGGATCGGGTTTCAGCCGATTACTTAGGGATGCTTGCCACCATTATAAATGCCATTACACTTCAAGATGCACTGGAAAAAATCGGTTGTCAGACACGAACTTTGACAGCCATATCAATTTCTCAGCTGGCTGAGCCGTACATTCGTCGGCGAGCTGTTCGCCATCTCGAAAAAGGGAGGGTTGCCATACTTGCGGGCGGTACGGGAAATCCTTATTTTAGCACTGATACTGCGGCGGTATTGCGTGCTACGGAAATTGAAGCCGAAGCTGTTATGAAAGGGACTAAAGTTGACGGTGTTTATGATAAAGATCCCATGAAATCTGACGATGCGAAAAAATTTAATTCTATTTCTTACAAAGAAGTTATTGAAAACGATCTCCAAGTTATGGATATGACGGCCATCACCATGGCAAGGGAAAATGATTTGCCCATTGTGGTGTTTGATGTTAACTGTCCCGGGAACCTCAGAAAGATTCTCGAAGGTAATAATCTTGGTACAACAGTAGGTGAACTATGAAAAGAATTGAACCACTCGCAAAAGATGCCGACCATCGAATGGGTCAGGCGGTGGAGCACTGCCGGAACGAAATTGCACAGATCAGGACGGGCCGGGCCTCTCCCGCACTTTTGGACGGGGTAAAGGTTTCATACTACGACTCCCCGGCTCCCCTGAACACTCTTGCGACCATTACGGCACAGGAGGCGCGGCTCCTTGTTGTTCAGCCGTTTGACAAGAGTGTCATCTTCGATATCGAGAAAGCCATCCAGGCGGCCGATCTGGGTCTGAATCCCAACAATGATGGCAACGTCATAAGAATTCCCATTCCGGCACTAACTGAAGAACGTCGCCACGAACTGGTTAAACATATTCATAATTTGGTGGAAGAGGGCCGGGTAGCGGTGCGAAATGTTCGAAAAGATATCAACAACCAGTTGCGGGAGATGGAAAAGTCACACCAGCTGTCGGAGGATGAGGGGAGTTATGCTCACGAACAGATTCAGAAAATCACAGATAAATCTATGGAAGATCTGAACAGTCTCCTTACCACCAAAGAAAAAGAACTTCTGGAACAATAGTTTAGTCAAATATTTCCCCATTTTTTGCGGCACAGAAAAGAATCTGCTGGGCCATACCGGCAGCTTCACCCCAGCGATTTGTCCCCCATTCAGATAAATCAACCGGTGACATATTTTTCAAATTGGGCATGAGATAAATCAGACCCCGTTGGACCCATATATCCACAGGAAAAGCTGACAGTCGGCCAAAACCAAAAAGCATAACACATTCAGCTATTTTTCGCCCTACACCTGGGAATTGTGTTAACAAAGTCAGCAACTCAGAATCGGTCTTTATAAGCCAGGATGCCAGAGAGATTTGTTCTTCTATTAGCTTTTTACATGTGAGATAGATGAACTTGGATCGGTATCCAAGGCCAATATTTCTTAGTCTCTCCTCACCGATGCAGACAATATCCTTAGCACTGGGAAGTGAATTATCATTGCTTCCCATAATTAGGGTACCTGTTTCATCTCTCAAATTATTGAGGTTTAACATGATGCGCGGTATATTGGATACGGTCGATGCCATGAATGAAATAAGACATTCATAAGGATCCTGTTTCATGATTGTTAGACCCTGGTAGGCGGGAATTAGATTATGTAGGAGATTATCTTTTTTCAGCCTTGTCATCAGTTGCCTTCTATCAAAACTTAGTCCGAAAATGGCCTTCAACTGTTCTTTATCCAATGCTTCTCCCATAACTTCAACATCAATCGTGTTGTCATTTCTCTGGTATGCCTTAATCACAGTACGCCTTATTATTATCCTGAAAGTGTTCTCGGCTGTTTCGATCCAGTGAAAAAGCTGTCCGCTCCTAACGGTTAGACCTAAATCGATCGGAATGTCGGATATGAGATTCAAGTTATAAGTAAACAAGCCCTCAAATTTCCGGCGGCTTGTTTAAGAGGATTATTTAATAAAAGAACTAATCACATTTTGAGAAGCCGCAGCTTGGACACGTGACACATCCGTTCTCATGAAAGATATCACTGCCGCAATCGGGACATGTGGTCATCGTTCTGGCACTGTAGTTGGGTGTCTGCTTCGACGGCGAAGAGTCCACCATAGTAAAGCGAGTTTTGGCCCCTTCCTCAGGCGTATCTTCAGCTGTTACCGGATGCTCAAAATCAAAAAGATAAGACTCCAGTGCTTTCCCGATTGCATCCGGTGTAGATAGGATAAGCTGACCATTTTCCCAAGTGGGATTAGGTCCGCTGATCCCCTTTAGCTGGTTGACCACGTCTTTCGGATCGATGCCCGAACGGAGGGCCAGAGAAATAAGTCGGCTGATAGCCTCAGACTGTGCGGCGGCATTGCCGCCGGCTTTGCCGATAGTGGTGAAAACTTCGCATAGCCCGTGTTCGTCTTCATTGATGGTAATATAGAGAGAGCCTTCTCCGGTGCGGATCCTCTTGGTTATACCTTGGGTTACGCCCGGTCTGAACCGGGGACGAAGATCACCGCTTCTTCTGTGAGTTGTAGGCATGGTTTCGTCAGTATCCTTGGCTTTCTGTTCCTCAGAGATAAGGATCCCTTCCCGGGAACTCTCCCGGTAGACCGTAATCCCTTTCAGACCAGCTTTATAGGCTGCCAGGTAAATATCTGCAACGGTCTTCTTTTCAACATCGGAGGGGAGGTTCACCGTAGAGCTGATGGACGAATCAATATACTTCTGGATGACACCCTGCATTTTTACTCGGAAAAAAGGATCAATGTCGTGGGCTGTAACCACATAATCGGGAAGGTTCTTGTCATCTCCGAAAAGTTCCTTAATACCAGGGTGGTAGACCTTGAATTCCTTAAAGGTGTTACCATGCCCTTCATTCTGTTTAACGCGTCGGAAATAAGAGGTTTGAAAAACAGGTTCAATGCCGGAAGTCACTCTGGCCACAATGGCACCGCTTCCTGTAGGCGGAACGGTAAGGAGTGTTGCATTCCTAATCCCATGTTTGTTGATTTTTGCCTGGAGTTCATCACTGAGTCCGGAAACAAACTTACTCTTGGAAAATCCTTTCCAGTCAAAATTGGGGAAAGGACCTTTCTCCTTGGCGATCTGAACAGATGTTTGGTAAGTGGTGTCTCGCATAATATTGCAAATATTATCAGCCACCTCTAGTGCTTTGTCGCTGTCGTAGGAGATGCCCATTCTAATGAACATATCTCCAAGGCCGAGCAGTCCGATACCAAGCCGGCGGTCATTCGACGCATTTTCCTTCTGAACATCTAATGCATGCCGGTCCACATTATAGTCTACCACATTGTCCATAAAGCGAGTGGCGATAGCGACAGTTTTGCGAAAAACGTCAGTCATGAACTGGCTGTTTTCATCTACAAAGCGGGCCAGATTGACGGAACCAAGATTACAGCAACCGCCATCAGGAAGCGGCTGTTCAGCGCAGGGATTTGTTGAGACCAGGGGTGAACAGTACTCCGCATTGTGATAGTCTGTCATGGTGTCCCAGAAAATGATGCCCGGTTCGGCACTTTCGTGCGCTGATGCCACAATCTCTTCCCATAATTCCCGGGCTCTTACAGTGTCGTATTCTTTGCCGCCCCACTTCAGATCAAAATCTGTATCATCCTCAACCGCCTTCATGAACTCATGGGTAAGCAACACGGAGATGTTGGAATATTTCACCATATCCACATTACCGCGCTTAATGCTGATAAACTTTCTCACATCTGGATGATCCACGCGGATGGTTTGCATATTCGCACCACGCCGTCCGTGCTGGGCGATGGTGTTTGTGTTTTCGCTGAACAGATTCATGAAACCCGTAGGTCCGCATGATTCACCGCCGGTCCCGCCGATGGTTGATCCGCTGGGGCGGAGTACGGAAAGATCGTGGCCGCACCCACCGCCATATTTGTAGGTGATAGCTTCATCCTGAATGGCATTATAAATAGCTTTGACGGAATCTTTCTTGATAGCAACAACGTAACAATTGTTCAGTGTCGTGGTAATATCATCCCGTCCGGCACCATGCATAATCCTGCCTCCAGGAACAAATCGAAAATCTTCAAGAATAGTAAAGAATCTCTTGTACCAAAGATCAACATCTTTCTCTACAGAAGCCATAGCCTTTGCGATCCGCTTCCACATATCGTAAGGATTATTTTCCCACGGTGCGAGATACTTTTTCTGAAGGACTTCCTGTCCGAGCTCGTCCTCCTTATAGTATTCTTCTAAGGTATAGTGTGCGGGTGTAGTTTCGCCTAAAACTTCCGGGAGGTCACTTTCAGGGCCCCGTTCCGCATCTTTCTTTTCAATATCGAGACTTCCAATGATCTTGCCCGAGGATTTCTCCTTGGAGCCAGATACAGGAAATTCGAATTGCATGGCATCTGCCATTGGCTACTCCAAGTTATGTTATACAACTAAGGATCCCACTGGATCAAGAACCGAAGTGGAATGCCCCGCGAGGGCAGTTAGAATATAGATTTCGCCGCCTTTTGAGTCAAGCAGAAACCCGGCCATTTTTCTCTTTTTATGATTTATTTTCAAGCCTCCCTGCTAAATTTCGCAAACATATGCGCCCGTGATGTAAAGGTAACATCCGAGCTTCCCAAGCTCGTCATGAGGGTTCGATTCCCTTCGGGCGCTCAGCTAAACAGACCTCTGTTTTTCAGGATCCACAGCTAAATTTCGTCATGTCCCAATTGCCCATAGTTGCCATTGTCGGCCGACCCAATGTAGGGAAGTCAACTCTTTTCAACCGCATCGTTCAGAAGCGTCACGCTATTGTGGATGAGCAAGAGGGGATTACCCGGGACCGCATCTATGAGACCGTTGAATGGAACGGCAAACAGTTCAGGCTGATGGATACAGGTGGTTACATCCCTCATGAAGCGGATGTCATCGATGCTGCGGTTCGTGAGCAGGTGGAACTGGCTCTGCAAGAGGCCGCTCTGGTCCTTTTTCTGGTAGATGGAAAAGATGGTATTGTAGCATCGGACGAAGTTTTGGCTGACCTGGTGAGGCTCTCAGAAAAACCGGCCATCCTCACGGTGAACAAAATTGACAACAATGAGATGGAATCTCTCGCCGCTGAATTTTATGGGCTTGGAATGGAGACTCTCCATTCTGTCTCAGCATTGGGCGGAAGAAAGATAGGAGATTTGCTGGACGGTGTGGCAGAGCGCCTCTTCACCGTTAGGACTATGCAGGATGAGAAGGACGATATCCGTGTGGCCATTGTGGGGTGCCCCAACGTAGGTAAATCGTCCATCACCAATCGACTGTTGGGAAAAGATAAATCCATCGTAACAGATATCCCCGGTACCACCCGGGACGCCATCGATTCGGAGCTGCAGCACCACGGTAAAAAGTTTATTCTCGTAGATACAGCCGGGCTCCGGAGAAAAGCAAAAGTGAAAGAAGATGTGGAATTCTACTCAACGGTAAGAACACGCCGGGCTCTGGAGAATGCCCATGTGGCGGTAGTGGTTACCGATGCCGAAAGAGGATTCCTGAAGCAGGATCAGCAGATTGTAGAAGAAGTGATCGGGAAGGGGAAAGGTCTTCTGCTTGCGGTGAATAAATGGGACCTTGTGGAAAAAAGTACCAACACAATGAAAGAATTAAAGGAAGAGATAAGGTACCAATTTTCATCTCTCAAAGATTATCCTGTTGCGTTTGTTTCCGCCAAGACGAAACAGCGTGTATCCTCTCTCCTTGGGGAATGTGAAAAAGTTTACACAGCATGGTCCGCGGAGCATGCTACATCACAGATCAACAGTGTGTTAAAAGGCGCCGTGGAGAAGCTGTCCCCACCGGCGGTTCGAGGCAAGCATATTCGGATTAAGTATGCCACACAGACCGGCTCCCGTCCGATAAGGATTTCTCTGTTTTGCAACTTTCCCGATCTCATCCCCGTCTCTTACCGTAACTACCTGGAAAACCAGTTCAGGGCCGGGTTGGATCTTCATGGTACACCCCTCAGACTCCAGTTTAAGCGGTCCTGAGGTTCCTCACAGAGCGATTGCCCAGCAGGCTGATTTCGTGTTAAATTAAACTGATCGCGGGGTGGAGCAGTCTGGTAGCTCGTCGGGCTCATAACCCGGAGGTCGTAGGTTCAAATCCTACCCCCGCTACTGTCAATAAACCCGTCACTTTTGACGGGTTTATTTTGTGGGATGATGGGTAGATTTGCGAAATGAAAATTAATATTCTAATCCCGTGCTCCCTTTATTTCTTCCTGTTAATCATTTCCTGCTCAGGAGATAAAGTTGAACTGGGCGAAAAAGTTACCCTCGATTGTGTGCAGACTGATCCGTCAGGGATTGTGCCGGATGATCTTTACCAGGTGGGTGCAGTGACCACAACCGATGACTATCCACCCTTCACCAAAAAACTGGATGTCTGCGGTATTACCCTTGTGGCCCGGGATGAGATATCCGATGACTTTATGGACAAGGTGGCTGTCACCATAAGCGAGATGTTCCCATGGAATGAAACCGTGGATTCACTGCTACAGAAACAGTTGCTGACCAATCTTTACCGTTACAAAACGGTGATTCCCCTGGTTTACGGTGAGGAGTGGAATCTAACAACCGGTGAGGAAGAAGCGTGGGATGAGACTGCGAGCTGGAACAGTTTATGCGATATTATCATGGAAAATATCCCCAATCAGGTCATGGAAGTGGTGGAACATATCCTGCATCACGTAACTGATGTGGGTCTTCACTATACTTTCCCGGAAGAGTGGGGACTATCCAGTTCATCCCGGCTGTATGAAGTGACCCAGGAAGCCATTGCCCAGGGTTATTATAATGTGAATCAATATTCGGACATTGATGAATTGGGCGTCCGTAACCGGGTAATCCTCCAGGAATATGCTTACTGGATCATCTATACTGGCTGGGACCTTCGCAAAACCCATGGACCTGAAGAAAGTGAATGGTCCATTATGACAAAGGATGAATTGATGTCAAAGTTGCCTGAATCTTTCAGACTGTACGAAGAGACGATCCTGAGCGTCATGGCCTGTCCAAGCCCGGAAACGCTGAATGCATTCCTGGAATAATTTTCTGTAGATAAGTCTGGTTCGAATCTATTTCCAGGTATCGAAAATAAGCCCCAGGTAGGCGTAGAGCAGGATGATTCCTGTTACGGTAGCGCAACACGATCCCAATCCTGAAAAATTCTTCGCCTCTTCATGGCGTGTCGACTGTTTGTCCTTAAACAGCTGGCCCATGGGAGCATCCACACCTTCCTGTCTTGCCTGTAGCTTGCATCGCACACTCATGGCAAGGAACAGAGGTATCTCTTTCAACTTCAGGGCTGTTAATCCTTCCTGGCGGGCTTTCTCCATGACAGGGTGCTGACAGCTTACGAGGAATGTTCCCTCTTCAGGTACAGTCTCTTCGGTTTCAGCCGCTGCTTCCTGAGCGGAAAGCCCGGCCCATAGTAGGGCCACAAATAAAAAAGCTTTCAAGGATTACCACCCAACAACGGCCGCAACCCTGAGAAACGGCTTGGTCATGTTAATGCCGCCGGAGAAATTGGAGCTTCCTTTCTTGGCCTTCCATTTGTCCCCGAACTTTGAATACATGTAACCAACACTTCCTTCTACCGATACAAAAGAGAGCAGGTACATCCGCATTCCGACCCAGCTGTAGAATCCAAATGCTGAATTTGTAATTTCGGCTGTGGTGGAACTCTCCACGCCCAGGGTCTCATCGCTGGCGGTCAGTTTTTTGTTCATAAAAACGGCCTTTCCGTACATGGGTGAAAAGCCGAAGTTCGCCTCGAATCTTTTCCAGAAAGTGAAATAAGATTCCGCCATGATTCCCCGGTAAACAATGGGGAGGATGTAATCTCCTGAAGACCGGTTGTAGGTTATGAGGCGGGTGGAAAGTTTTTTATACCCCACACGAAGGGATGGGTATATGTTTACGGAAAGGTCGTAGTTCAGAGGAAACCAGGCAGAGCCGATCTTTGACATTTCCTGCTCAGCTAGGGAATCATTGAATTTATCCGGTTTCGTAAAACCAATACCCAGTCCGATACGATATCCCACCTTGTATTGTGCGGGAAGTGGCGAGAAAAAGATCACCATAACTAGAGTAATAATAGCAAAAATACGATTTTTCTCAAGTAAAACTTTCATTTTAGAAAGACAGAAAAGAAACCCTATTTTCTATTTTCATGATGCGGTTAGGGACTGTTTTCACGGTTATGAGTATTGAACAAATGTTGGTCACGAAAAGGTCATAACTGGTTTAATTTAGAGCGTGAGGCACCAACAACAAATGAAGTTCTCTCTTTTGGCCATGGTTTTTATCTCCACAGTGGCTACCGGGACCGTACGTCATAAGGTGATTCTCCGAGGTGGCGATGTTATTACGGGCTATGTGGCTGAGATGACTCACGACTCCCTGAAGATCATTCCCGCTTCAGGTGGCCTTCAGACATCCGTAACGCTTGACTCTGTTCTTTACGTTCACAATTCGAAAGGGAAGTTGTTCTATCTCTCTCCGAAGATCAGGAAGTTTTTTCAAAAAGGTCTTGGCCGTGATGGCGTCATCATAACTGTCACGGGAGAGTCGATACCATATCGGCGTCTTGGGCGGGAGCTGTTCATGTTTGAACCGAAACTTGTCTATCAAACGGAGGAGGAGCCGAAAAGGCATGAAATACTGCTGACGGATATCCACAGCGTTCGGTTCGATCATACGGTTTCGGAATACGCCGTCAAGAAAGGAGCTCTCGCCGGCGCCAGCTTTACCACTGTGTTATTCCTTCTCAAGTATAAAGCCATTAAAGAGTTTTTCAACTTCAATAAGCTGTTCAGAACGGGGTCAGCTGCTTATAAAACTGGAACCACCATCATTCCGCTCACTACCATCGGTTGGGTCGCCTACGACTTTTTCCGCGGTGAACGAGAGCTAATTCTCAATCCTCTCAAATAGGCAAGAGTAAGATGACTTCACAAGTTGAGCTGATAGGGATGACACGAGATGAACTGCGGCTATTTGTGTCTGAGTTGGGCGAGCGGCAGTTCCGTGGCGACCAGCTGTTTTCGTGGATTCATGAGCACGCGGTTGTGGATCTTGACGAAATGACGAACCTGCCTAAGAAATTCAGATCACAACTCCGGTTATCAGTGGAAATGGATATTCCTGAAATTGTGGATATGGTTCCTTCAACCGAAACATCATCACGGAAATTTCTGTTCAAACTCAGGGACGGACTGAAGATTGAAACAGTTTTTATTCCGGAAGGGAAAAGAAAGACTGTCTGTCTCTCTTCTCAGGTGGGGTGTCCTCTGGAATGCAAGTTCTGCGCCACAGCAAAGATGGGACTGCTCCGAAATTTGACAGCTGGTGAAATTGTTGGGCAGCTGTTGGCTGTCCGGCGGGAGACTGGTGAACGGATCACCAATATCGTGTTTATGGGTATGGGGGAGCCGATGTTGAACTATCAGAATGTCCTTAAAGCTGCTTACATAATCCATGATGATGATGGAATGAATATCAGCACCCGGAAGATCACAATCTCAACAGTGGGGATAGCAAAAAGGATGAGGCAATTCACAAAAGAGAAGCACCCTTTTAAGCTTGCCCTCAGCCTGAACGCAACGGATGAAACTCAGCGTGCCAGCCTCATGCCCATTACTAAGAAATACAGTATTAAGGATTGTCTGGAAGCACTGAAGGAGTATACGGACAGATCACGTAAACGTGTGACACTGGAATATGTTCTCATGAGCGGCACAAATGACTCTCCCGCGGACGCCCGCCGGCTTGCGTCTTTCATGAAAAAATTAAACTGCAAACTTAATGTGATTCCTTATAATCCTATTGTCGGGGAGCCGTTCAAAAGACCTACGGTTCACCAATTGGAAAAATTTATTTCGAATGTTACAGGGGGACGATCCATGGTAACAGTTCGATGGAGCCAGGGAAAAGATATCAATGCTGCCTGTGGACAGCTTTATGTTGAGAATGTAGAAAAAACTGTCAGGAACCAAACAGTGGTCTCGGCATAAATATTGTAGATTCAGGTTAATGAAAAGAAGTCATAAATGAGCCTTATCAAAATATATACAACCAACTGGTGCTCCTATTGCAAAATGGCGAAACGGTACTTTGATGAGCAGGAAATGTCTTACGAAGAGATCAACATTGAAGAGAAGGGGATGAGCAGGGAAGAGCTTCAGAAGGTGACCGGCGGAATGAGTGTGCCGCAGATTGTCATCGATGACGAGGTCATTGGTGGTTATGACAATCTAATGGCAATGGCTTCAGCGGGAGAACTACCCGCATAGGCCGCCAGTCTATTTTATCAGCATCACTTTACGTGCTACTGTTTCCGTTTCACCGTCCAGCTTTATAATGTAAGGTCCGCTGGGGAGATCTCTCGCCTCCAGCGTCACTTCGTTATAACCGGCTTGTACTTCTCCCAGTTTCACGCTTTTCACTTCCCGCCCTTTCAAATCCATAACTGACAATGCCACCTCTTCCCAAGTGGGGAGAAAGAATCGGATGGTGGTGGTGACGTTGAAGGGGTTAGGGAAGTTTGGTGAAAGTGTGATGGCTGTGGGGATGATCACATCGGTGTTTACCGTTAGCCTGTAGTGGTATTTCACATTCTTAACTGTATCTGTCACAACGGCCACGGTGAACATGTCTGTTCCTGTTGGGATGGGGATAATGGTTCGTCCTCGGGCCCGGTAAACGCTGAAGCTGATGCCGCTTTCGGGTATACCGTTGATATTATAGCGCAGTGAGTCACTGAAACTTTCGAAATTCATTTCAATGGCACCTTCCGGTAGTGTGAAGCCGATGTAGTGCGTGGCGTTGTGCATTAGTTCATTGCCGGTATATTCTACAATGGCGCCTGCACCATTCAAGGTTACGGTACGATCCAGCCTTGGTTCAATGCCGTATTCCCTATAATCGGCGCCTTCCTCGTAGCGGTAGTCGCCCGCATCACTGTCTGACGTTAGAAGATGATTTGCTACTGCCATCTGATTCAGAGCTTCTCTAAATGAAGAACCACGGCGACGCAATACCTGGTCAATAGTATAGATAGTGTTATCGGACTCATCTTTGGTAACATTTTCAACACTTTGCTCAAACATTTTTCGTATGGTGGCGGGACCGCCAAGGTGTTCGGACAAGTAACGGAAGAAAATCCAGCTTCCGTACCAGTGAGGTGCCCGGGAGTAATCCAGGGCTACGTGAGGCTGTTTCATCCACAACTCTAAAAAGTAGTAATTGTCATTGATATCGTTGTATACCTCATCCTCCATCCAGACAGCAGTGGATTCTAGGAACCAGATTCTATCCCAGGCGTCATAGCCGAATTGGATGGCGTGGAAGAATTCATGGGCAAAGGTGACCTGCACACAGGCAGCCTCTTCGCAAAGGAAAGAACTGTAATTACTGTTCATGACAATATAACTGGTGGCGGCGTATTCTTCCTTAGCTTCGGAAAATTCGTTGTTGCCAGACAAGTTGGCCAGGTATTCAAATTGAGTAAATCCGTACAAAAGATCTCCGAGATCCAGTATGTAGATATCGTAAGCATCAGAGCCGCCATTATCGGAGTACCATCTGTCAGAAGGTGGACGTGTATAACCGTGTTCTCCAATTTCAACAGCGTAAGTTTCTTCAGCTGTAGCTGCCATGAGCTCAACCATATCGGGGATTCCGTCACTGTCCGAGTCTGTTGAATCTACAGCATGGTTTCCCTTCATGGTGTAATGAATTCTGAAGATGCCTGTATCGTAGTGCCACTCCAATCCTTCCGGCCGCCCGAAACCAGCCATTGGCCGCTCGGTATCAATCCCCAATTCGTTTAACTGTTTTCTGGTCTCGGCATCCAGGGAAGGGGCCGACTCGGCCAGCTGTTTCAGGATGGGTACGCCGCACTTGATAAAGTTGTGGCGCTCTTTCGCCGCAGTGGAATGGGTGCGCCAGGTCATCTTCCGTACCGCCGCGACCAGCTCTTCTGGAGTCATTTGCTTAAACGTACTGTCTCCAGCAGAGTATGCGAAGGCGGAGGATAGCAAAAGGAGGAAAAGAACTTTTCTCACGAATCATCCTCCATGCCGCGCTCTCTCCGGTGGCTCATGGCATCTTCCTGGATTCTCCGAGCCATAGCTTTATAGACTCGTTGCTTTTTATCCGGATCCTCAATGTTTTTGTCTTTTCTTCGCCGATACCGGAGGCGCATGAGGATTCCAAACACAATAATACCCGCCACATAGAAAAGGGCAAAGTAGTCCAAATGGTCAGTCATTGGTCTCTTTCCGTCTGTGAATAGAGAAGCCATCCCGCAATAATCATAAGCACACCCGCTGTAGTCTCCTGTTTTTCGGAGCGGAGTGATCCTTTTGCCGCTAATCCTGCTCCCAGGAACATGAGAGAGTAGGGTACAGCCGCACGCCATGTCAGTTCCTCCGGTGGCCCAACAGTCACTTCCAGACCTGCCGGTCGTTTACCAGCCTTCTCAATGGCCGTTGCCGATTCGGTCAGGGGCAAACGAAGGGTGAGACTCACTTTTCCTTCCGAGTCAGAAATAATTTCAAAATCTCCCACCTGTTGTTTCAGATGAAAATTCAGTTGTGCAGATTCAGCTACTTGGTGTACCTCAAAACCGGTAACGGCACCGGTCCGGATTAAAGGCCAGGCCCGGTTTGTGTCCACCGTCACGCCGTGTAGTGTTACATAGAACCATCCCGTCTCCTTGAACCACCCTGAGATTTGATTATCGGGAAGATGATTATTGAGATGTATGGAAATAAGCGTACCGTTGGTTTTTTCCTCAATAGTGATCCCTTCAACTTTGATTTCTCCATGAAGAACGGAGGAAAGTAGCATAAGACAAGGTATGAATCTCCCGCATTTGAAACGCATTGTGGCCTCTTTGACTGAATATAAAAACATTAAGCCAAATATTGAGCGAACATTGTATATTTGCAATAGAGGTCTTCGCATTGAGTAAAACTGTCCGAAGTACTGTTTATCTTTTGGCGCTGTCATTTATTATGAGCAGCCTTCCTGGGTCAGTATATGCTGTTCCCACCGCTGCCGTACAGAAGAAACAGACAAAAAAGAAGAAGAGTTCCCCAAAGAAATCGAGCAGCAAGAAATCCGGATCTTCGAATCAGTCATCAAAGCGTGCTCAGGCAAAAAAATATATTGACAGAGGGAAGCAGCGGATAAAACAGAAGAATTACGCTGGTGCTCTCAGCGATTTTAAGAAAGCACACAAACTTGTTCCTACCAAAACGACTCAGAACTATATAAAGAAATTGACCCCCATGGTGGCGTCCGCCAAGAAGAAAGCGGCATCCAAACCGAAAACATCAGTTGCGTCGGCACCTGCCGTCAAGCCGAAGAGCCCGTACAAGCTTTCTGACAGTATATATAAGTTGACGAATGAAATGGAGACATCCACCCGGAAGATGAGAAGTGCAAGAATGGCGCTAAAACCCCTGGATACCCGTTCTGCTGATGAGGTCCACCGCCAGCGTCTCGAAACAATAAAGGTAGTAGCAGCCAACAGACCTGAAGACAGAAGGGCTCAACGGGACCTGGCCCTCCAGCATGAAACTGGAGGCCGCTTCAATGAAGCAAAAGATATCTATCTCAGGCTGATCACTATGGAACCCAATGTGGCAGATCATCATTTTTTCCTTGGTTCACTCTATACTCGCATGGGACAAACCAATAACGCGCAGTTTGCTTTTCGTGAAGCACTTCAACTGGATCCTAATCACCAACTTACCATGGAAGAACTCTCCCGTTATGGCGGTAAATCTTCAACCAAGTCCATGGCTTCGGACCTCATTCAGGAAGTGTCTAAGAAACAACCCAACGGACAGGCACAACTTCTGAAGGATGTCCGCACAAGTCTGGACAAAGGGGACTATGATGAAGTGCTTAGGCTAGCCAGTGAACATTCAAGCCGTTTCTCGCAAAGTGCATCCCTCATTTTCATGAAAGGCCAGGCGCAGGAAGCCACAGGTGATTTGGAGTCGGCCAAGAAAACCTACAAGCAGAACATGACCATTGATCAATCAGACCCAAGAGGTGGAATTGCACTGGGAGACCTTTACTTTGGTCAGGGAAACTACCTTTACGCAGCCATCACTTATGAAAGCGTACTACCGAGGGATCCCATGAACGTTTCGCTAAGAAATAAACACGGCCTTAGCTACTACCGTGCATTTGAATGGGGCAAAGCTGCTTCTGCCTGGGAAGAGATGCTAGGCTACGCCCCCAACCATCTGGAAGTGCGCATGCTTCTGCCGGAGGTTTATTACATCATGAGTCTTGAGTATGACAGGACAGGCTTCACAGATTTGAGCCGTCGTGCTTTCGCTAATGCACTCTCTGTAAATCCCAACAGTTCGGCATGGCTTGTGAATGCACTTAAGACCGCCGGGGAATTCTATCGTGAGAACGGTATGTTCCGCCTCTCATTGAGGGCCTATCAGGACGCAATGGAAATAGTGCCGTCAGATGTGGATGCTTATAACGGTCTTGGTGCCACCTTCTGGTATATGGGTGAAAAACAGATGGCTGTGGCTGCGTGGGAAAAAAGCCTCTCAATCCGTTCTGACGACAATGCTGCAAAAGGGTGGCTTTTGTTGGCGAACCGGTCTACTGACTAGCTACACTTTTCTTAAACTTTCCAGAATTTCTCTTTACGGTTACATATGAAAAAGATTTTCATCTTTGCGCTTATTTCTGTTTCCATGGCCGCCGACCGACCGGGAGATGACCGTTTGTGGGAAGGGATCTATTCTTTCTACAATTACGAATTCAACAAGTCAGTATCGATACTATCTGAAGTTAGAGAACTTCATCCTGAGCATCCCACCGTCCATTTCACATGGGCCGTGTCGAAATGGCTTAGAGCCCAGGCCTACAACGGCATCGAAGAAAGTTACGACACACTCTTTGCATCTCTCGAAAAGATCATTCCTGTCTATGATGATTACGTAGAACAGTATCCTGATGAGCCGGAATACCGGCTCTATGCGGCGGCAGCGAAAGGGGTGAAGGCGCGGGTTCATCTTGGGAAAAAGGAGTGGATGAGTGTGGTGATGGAAGGGATCAAAGGATATAGCGGTATCCGAGCGGTTCACAACAAAAACCCGGAGCTTTGGGACGCTTATTTCCCCATAGGCATACTCAACTTTTACGCGGGTAACATGTCCGGTTTTGTTCAATTCTTAGCAGGATTTATAGGGATTGATGCCGATAAAGCGCTGGGCATGGAACAGATGACCATTACTGCCGAAAAAGGCAAGTTTGCCTGGATCGAGGCGTCCCAAATTGTTGTCTTTGTCTATCTCTGGATGGATCAGGATTTTGAGAAAGCACTGACTCTTTCCCAGCGACTGGTGGATCGTATACCGAAGAGTATTTACAACCAGCATCTCTACACGGAGAGTCTAATTCGGCTCAACAGACTGGATGAAGCGGAAGCCAATCTCAGGCTCACCAACGAAATGGCGGAAAGGTTGCCGTCTCTTTCAAAAAAGGGTTGGCTGCCAACTCTGAAGTACCATGATGCCTTGCTCTCCTTTTATAAAGGGGACACCGATCGGGCCATGGAGATGGTGACACAGTCCATAAATGAATTCAACACTGAACTGGATACGCCGTTAGGTTTTGGCTATCTGCTTCGAGGCAATATCCACGACTTGCGCGGTAACAGAAGTCTGGCTGTTGAGGACTACCGTTCAGCCGTAAGGCTGGACAACTATTCGGCGGCTATGACCGAGGCGAGACAATATCTTCGCCGCCCCTTTGAACCGAGGGTAGAGTAGCCAATTCACTGGTTTTTGGGTAGGAGAAAGCCTAATTTTTCTATTAGAATGGAATCGACAAAACCAATAGAGCGAAGAGAAACCCGTCAGGTAATGGTGGGTGATGTGCCCGTGGGTGGTGGTTCACCTATCTCTGTTCAGTCTATGACGACCACGAAGACGGACGACGTTCAGGCCACACTGAAGGAGATTGAGCGGTTGGAGGAGGCAGGGTGCCAGATCATCCGTGTCACTGTTCCAGATGAGGCTTCGGCAAAGGCGCTCCCTGAATACAAGAAACGCATGAATGTGCCTCTGGTTGCGGATATTCATTTCAACTATCAGATGGCCATTCTGGCCGTTGATGGTGGTGCCGACAAGATTCGCATTAATCCTGGTAATATCGGAAAACGAGACAGAGTTGAAGCCGTCCTTACAAAAGTGAAAAACGCGGGGCTCCCCATTCGCATTGGTGTTAATGCCGGTAGTCTGGAGAGTAATCTTTTGGAGAAATACGGTTATCCCACACCCACCGCCATGGTCGAGAGTGCTGAGACACACATAAAAATCTGCAGGGAGTTCGATTTTGAAGACATTATTGTTTCTCTTAAGGCTTCTGATGCGCGACTAATGATAGATTCCTACAAACTTTTTTCAGAAAAATATGACTATCCCGTCCACTTAGGGGTGACAGAGGCGGGACCTGTGAAAAGCGGCAGCATCAAATCGGCCATCGGACTCGGCGTCCTCCTCCAGCTGGGGATTGGTGACACTATTCGAGTTAGTCTCACTGATGATCCCGTGGAAGAAGTGAAGGTTGGTTTTGAGATTTTAAAATCGCTCGGTCTTGCCAGTCGCGGTGTTACTATAATCTCCTGTCCCACCTGTGGGCGGTTGGAAGTGGACCTGTTCAAAATTGCAGGAAATATGGAAGAAAAACTGTCCCGCGTCAAAAAGCCAATGTCACTGGCGCTTATGGGTTGTGCCGTGAACGGTCCTGGTGAAGCAACACACGCTGATATGGGTATCGCTTTTGGTAAGGGAGGTGGCCTCTTGTACAAGGATGGTGAAAAAATCGGCCACGTGGATGAAGATGAAGCTATTGAAAGACTTCTTGATATAATCGAAAATGAGTAGAACGGAACGGCCGCTTTAAAAAAGGAACCAGTGGAGGTAGAAGAATGAAAAGATTCAGGACATTTGTCATGACTGTCACCATGCTGTCTATGGCCGCGGCTCAGGCAGATTATTCGCCCGTTCCGCTTTACTGGAAAACACTTCGGCCGAATGAGAAAGAAATTTATCTATTTGCTTACCTCACACAGGTGTATGACACACATAAATCCCTCATTAACGAACAAGGCCGTGGCGATTTCACGAAATGGTACTATGAAAATCGGGCTGAGTTGTCTTATAACATATTCGATGTTCTAGACACCACAGATGTTGTAAAGTTTGTGGGATGGGTTGACGACTTCTACTCACAGCCCGAGTACCACGAAAGACCCTTTCCGGAGGCGCTTGAGTATGCCTATGATCGTTCCCAGATGAAGGAGCAGACGCTGCTTGAGAGGTACGAAAGCCTCTTGGGCAGAGAGAAAAAGAGACCGAATTGACCTTTCGTAATTTTATCCCCAAACTGGTCAGTGAGTGGCGGGATATTTTTCGCGAAGGAGGATTCAAACTACTTATCAGGAAGCGGGGTTGGGTGGTTTTAATTGCATTTTTCATGTTCTATTTGATTAGAGATAGCGTTCTCTATCTTATCTTGCCGTATCTTGCAGTGAGAGGGTTTTTTTCTTGTTCTTAGAAAAATAGGGAAACAAATCAGAAAAATGGTATCTCTTGTGAGATGATATTTTCAAGGATGGCGTAGGCAATCCAATACGGAATTTGGATTGATAGTTATGGTTGAACTAAGGGGTAAACAGTGACGAAATATTCTGTATTTAAACTTGAAGAGTGGTTTGAGCGGTATGAGTTCGAGGTGGATCATCTTCTTGGATCCAGCAGTTGTGCCGGAATGACCATGGAGGAGTTGTGTGAAATTACGGGTGAAACCGTCGATTTCGCCGGGTCGTCTCTTGGCGCCACACCGGGGCCGGGCAGTGACGAACTGAGGGAGGCTATCTCCACGTGGTATAAAAAGGGGGCTCCGGAAAATGTCTACATAACATCGTCCAGCACAGAGGCCATATTCCTACTCATCGAATCCATTCTTTCGTCAGGCGACTCAATGGTAGCCATGTTTCCCATGTACCCGGCGCTTTACCAGTTGGCGGAAGATAACGGAGCTGAAATACGTCACTGGCATTTGAGACACGAGAACGGATTTGAACCGGATTTTGATGAACTGAAGGAGTTGGTGGATGATACAACAAAACTGATCGTTGTAAACAATCCGAACAATCCCACCGGACAGATTATGCTGAGAGACGATCTTCAGCACCTGGTTCAGTTTTCACAGGAGCACGGCATTCAGCTATGGGTGGACGAAGTGTTCCGGGGGATCACTGTTGATGGAGGGCCAGTGACACCGTCCATTCGGGACATTGACTCCGGTACAATCTCTACCGGCTCCATGTCCAAGTCGTTCGGTTTGAGTGGCCTCAGGGTGGGGTGGATAGCGGCGCCTGAGGAGGTCCTTGAAGCGTTGATTCACATACGGTTCTATACCACCGTTACTGCTCCGGTTATGGAGCAGAAGATCGCTGCAGTTGCCCACCGAAACAGGGATAAGGTTATCAGGCGCAATCAGGCAATTTTGGACAAGAACTATACCTATCTTAAACAGTGGATGGGGAAGAGGAACGGCGTTTTTGACTGGGTGGAGCCTAAGGGTGGTCCTGTCACCTTTCCTAAATTCACTGACAATATCAGTACAGATGATTTCTGTCTGAAACTGGCGGAGGACTATTCTGTCCTCGTCCCATCAGGGAACTACAGTTTCAACGCCGAAGGTTTCATACGGATCGGTTTTGGGCATTCCAGCGGATTTGAGGAGGCCATGTCCAGAGTGGGGGACGCCCTTAATGAGTTTCTGAAGTAACAAGTTCCAACTGTGATGATTCGTCTTTCCTTCATTTATATCAGCCTGTTGATTATTGGCTGTTCTGGTGGAAATAACCTTACCACCGTAGAAATGAATGGTCAGCGGACTGAAGTACTCTCAAAAGTGGCCAAAGGAGATTCCACAGTGGTGAAGATGACATCATACCACGAGAATGGACAAGTTAGTGTGATGAGGCCATTTAAAAAGGGGGTTCCTCATGGGAAATGGCAATGGTTGGGAGAACAGGGCAGCCGGGATACGGTTCGTGTCA
>Ga0209753_1000203_pt1 | contig 23633 bp, 23 predicted proteins | sample METZYME_3_550m_FD_187550 | JGI IMG/M metagenome (GOLD analysis project Ga0209753, IMG submission 187550) | Marine microbial communities from oxygen minimum zone in mesopelagic equatorial Pacific - METZYME_3_550m (SPAdes) (version 2) | ecosystem: Environmental > Aquatic > Marine > Oceanic... | reverse complement strand
GAGCAAAGATCGCATTGCTCTTTTCCGTCTCGCTCATGATATCTCTGTGTCGGGTTTCGGTAGTCGTCAGACTCTGTACGAACGTTTCTTTTTTGGGCCTTCAGCTATTATGTCATCAGTTTACTTCGATCTATACAACAAGGATGACATGATGGATCGTGTTAATGAGTTGTTATCGATGGCTTAGTTATATTTTGGATCATTAGATAAATTGTTTGAAAAATCCGCCAGTAAAGCATATAGCTGTTGTAGTTTTTCTGTTCCAAATGATTGTTCGATCTCAAAATAGAGTTTTTCTGCATCTGGGGCTACTTCCTCGAAGAGATTATGGCCTTTAGTTGTTAGTTTAAAAACAAAACGCCGCTGATCAGTTGAATCTGATGACCGATGCACGATATTCTCTTTTTCTAGAAATTGTAGAATACGAGTGAGGCTGGGTGACAATAGAAGACTTCGTTTTGCTAATTCTCCTGTGTCCATTTTTTTGTATGCTGCCAAGGTTCTTATAACTCTCCATTGTTGTTCAGTTAAACCATGGTTACGCAACATTGATCGAAATCGTATCATTGCTGCTTCACGGGCTTTAAGTAATTCCATAGGTAAGGAATGCTCAAATCCTCGAATTGGAGACGATTGAAATACGTTTTTATCTTTCTTCTGAGAAGATGAAAACCAGTTGAAGAATTTCTGTATATTATCCAATTGGAGTTACGTCAATTCAGTTTTAACAGTATTACGTAGCGTGCCTATCCCTGGCACTTCGACTTCAACAATATCTCCATCAACCAGATATTTAGGGGGATCGAAGCGAGCGCCTGCACCATTTGGTGTTCCAGTAGCGATGATATCCCCAGGTTTAAGATGATAAAAAGTCGATAAATAACTAATGAGATAGGAGAAGGGGAACATCAGGCTATTTGTAGTGTCGTTTTGACGTTCTTCGTTATTTACTCGGGTTACCACCTGAAGTTCAGATAGCGGATCAAGCTCATCAGTAGTGACCATCCATGGGCCGAGCGATCCTGAGTTCTCAAAATTCTTTCCTTGCGTTACATTAAATTTAGCATGCCTAAGATAATCCCTAACTGAGCCCTCATTCATTATTGTAAGTCCAGCAATATGATCAATTGCTTGATTTTCATGGATACGCCGACCGTGTTTACCTATGACTATGACGATTTCACCTTCATAATCGAGTTGATCAGACTCAGGTGGGTCGAGAATATATTGATGATGACCAACTAAGGATTCACGCGAACGCGTAAATACGCTTGGATATTTTGGGGGTTCAGAGCCATCTTTGTATTCAGCGTTACGATTTGCGTAGTTGACTCCAATGCAAATTATTTTTTCAGGATTTGGTATTGTGGGTAAAAATTTAATTTCTTCTATTGTTATTTCTATTATTATTTTTCCTATTATTATTACCATTATTACCATTACTTAAATTACCAAAAATTTGTTTAAGCATGTAAGCAAAAGCAGGTAAAATTGTAGCAGTAGCAAGCATAGTTGGAATTTCACGCGATAGTCCAGCATCTTTGATAGGACAGAAACGTTCTGCTGTTTTAGTCCAACGACGATATTGGTCACAAGAATGGTCATCTCCATACCATGCTTTATTTGATACAAAATTTAAAAATCCATCTGTCCATTGAGTTCCATCATATGAACCTCCACGACAATATGTTTCGTAATTATATCTTAACCACTCACGAGAAGGACAAGAAATAAGAGTAACAACTACGAAGAAAATAAACCACATCTGAGCCAATCTAAAAATTGCTTTTGGAATTGACTGCATTTGTGGTAAAAATTTTTTAAACGTAGTCGTTAATTCATTACGATTATGATTTTGATGATTTCTATTATTTCTATTATTTCTATTATTTCTATTATTTCTTAGTTCTACTACATTTTCATCTACTACAACATTATCATTGTCACTAATTTCAGCATTATAAACTTGTTCGTCTTCACTCATCTTAAAGTTATTAATTTTATTTTTATTAAATTTATTCAATTTTAATAAAAATTGAATTTTTATAATTTTTATCATATAAAAATACTAAAAAAAAATGACGAAATATGACGATCCATATAATTATTTAAAAAATGGCTTTCAACTATACAGTTCGCCGATTGAGGTAACTGCGAAAAGTCCAAAAATATTTAAATGTCCCGAATGTGAGAAAGATACTAAAAAATTACACAGTAATAATAAATATCATACAATGGGATTCATGTGTATAAGATGTTGGAATATATTTCATAAAAGATTATTAAACTATATAAATAATGAATAAATTGATTTTATATATTTTATAACATATATAAATTTATGTATGAAAAAAATTTTTGATGAATTAAATGAATATTTGATACCAGATGTATCAAAAATTATAATATACTATTTATCCACACCAATTGCTGATGATATTTATACATTAGTAAATCAAAAAAATGAATTGAAATATCATCGACAATTGATTGGTATCTATCCAAAACGTGTAGTAATATCTATAAGTTTACAAAATTCATTAACATATATTGAATATCAATATAAAAATGATGATAATATTTATAAAATATCTAATTTATTATCAAGCAAATTTTTTATTCAAAAATAAATTAGAGTTAATTTTAATAACAAATATCAAAAATCTTTGTTATATATTATAAAGATGGTAAACAAAAAAATAAATTTAAATATTTCTGCAGATTGTAAAAAATTAAAAAAAAAATTAAAGGATGGAAATCTTCCAGAAGAATTATCTGACTTATCAAATAAAATTGTAGAAAATTGTTCTAATATGCAGAAAAAATTAAATGATATATCAGAAACTATTACTGATATACAATCTATATCTCAAAAAGGTGGGGGAAAATCTAAAAAAGTAAGAAAACATATAGGCATTCATCAAACTGGTGGAAAAATTGGTAAATTAAAAAAAGGTTACAAATATTCTGGTAAAAAACTTAAAAATGGATTACCACAAATTGTTAAAGCAAAATCTAAAAAAAATAAAAAACAAACTGGCGGAGAAGGATTACATCCACCACCTTTACCACCATATCCACCACATCCATACCCATATCCATACCCATACCCATATCCAGTAATGGGAAAAAAAACAGAAGTAAATAAATAAAAATAATAAAAATATAAAATGCTTCCAATTGAAATTTTAAATATTATCAATCATATTGTACATTTTGTAATAAATGTATAATATGTTATAAATATATTTGTTGTAACCATCATATTTCAAACGAAATATGTTTAATGTGTGTTCCACAATTTTATTAATCTATTCTTAATTTTCTTTCATTATGTATACTTCCATTTGAGATGTTGTACTTATTCCAGGCATGTTTCCACCACCATATCCAGAATTAATTGTTGCAACAGCGAAAAACCAATTACCATGACCAATAGAACCATCAAATCTAGTAGAACTACTACTTGATTTAGCTAAACCACCCCAATAGTTACCAGAATCATAAATACTAACTGCTTCATATCCACTAACACTTTCAGATGTTGTAGTAAAATTTGATGTTTGTCTCCAATCATTAAATCTACCAGCAGTAGCACTATCACCTGTATCAAGATATCGTAATCGATATTTTCCATCTGTATTTTTATAAGTATCTATTTGATCTAAAATAGAATAATTGTCATTATCTGGATCAGAACTATTTAAAGATAATGATTGAGAACTAGTCCACCAATATCCGATAGTTTGTCTAAATAATAATGTCCATGTTGGTATATTCCATTTTTTTCCCAAACGCATATTTATAGAACGTATTTGTGAATTACTTAATGAATCGTTAAAAACAATTTGTTCTCTCATATAGCCATCTAGAAAATCATCACCACTCCAAGTAGATTCACCAATATAATTAAGAGTCGTATTTCTATCTGTTACTGTGGATGTTGTAGTTTCAGTTGGGGTCCATTTCATACCATCTGACCAAAAAAAACATTCTAAATCTGAATTATCATATTTCATAGTATATATTTGCCAACTAGTACTTGCTAAACTATTAGTTGAACTGTAAGTGATTGTGGGATTAAATGTCCAAAAGTGTGTTTCAGACGAGGTTCCATTTTTAGCCCATAATACACTATCCACTAAACTACCATTACCAAAATCAAAAAATCTAGACGAGTTTTGACTACCTATATTAATAAATTTAAAAACACAAAATGCTGTTACTCCACCTGTTCCACTTCCATCACCATCTACAAATTTCCATTTAATTGTATTTCTTATTTTAAAGTATTGTGACTGTGATTTATTAAAATAAACATAATAACCATCTGAGTCATTACCTAAAGTTGGTCTGCTAGTACCTTTACCAACCGCATACTTAAAAGCCCTACCACTAGAATTTCTCCATCTTCTTATTTCACCAGAATTAGAAACTCTTTGATTTGCATTAATAAAATTTGCGTCTAAATGCCAGAATGGTTTAGAACCAAAATCAGCAAATCCTCGTAAATGTATAGCATAAACTGGAAGGGACGCGTGGGGACCATCCAGACCTGGAGTTTCTCTACAAATATATTTAGCTCTTTTACTTGTTAATCGCCTACAGTGAACTCGGCTACTGTCGGTACCATTAGTTGTTGCTGAATTCATAATAATTGGATTATGTAATGGTTTAGTATTAGTATAAACTGCTTCTATATCTTCAGTACAACTTGCCGAACCAGTAAACATATACATTTTTTTGAAAACATTAGTACTTGTCATAACAAAAAAAGCAAATGTTTCACTAGAACTTAATGTATATGTAGTGGTAACAGGTTTATAACCTACTTTTCCAATATACCATTGTGTAGCCGAACTAGATCTAGAATGATGTCTTCCCCAAAGTGTCAAGCCATTATTTGCTGTTTGTTGATTACATAAAGGAACCGGAGTTCCACTAATACCACTATAAGTATGATTATGACTTGATGTCCAATTACTTCCTGTATCCCAAAGTGTACAAACATAACTAGCACCATAAATTGTACCAGAACCAACTTTAACTGCCATCCAATGGACGAATGGATCCATAGTAGTATCTGTATTAGTTACTGTAAAATAAGTTGTTGTTACTCCTGTTATTCGTACTGGTGTTATTGTTTCAGAACTGTTTGTAACAAAATTAAAATCTCTCCATTGATGTGTAACAAATACTCCTGGTGTACTTGCGAATGAAGATGGAAAATATATTGTAGTAGAACTATTTGCTGCTATATAAAATTTTCCACAATACATAGTTGGACTTCGCAATAAAGCTAAACTTTTAGTGCCAGATGCAACATCTGTTATATCATTTAAGGCTTCTTGTAATTGACTAAATTTTATATCTTTTTTTGAATTACTAAAAATAGATTGAAAACGTGGTAAAGGTAAATTTCCAAATTCACTAAAACGAATTTCACCACTACTACTAATATGATATGGAACTCCATAGAGTTTTATTGTATATAATGAAATATATTGTCCATTGCCCATTGCCTGGAACCATGCAAATCGAAAATCAGAATAATATTTAGTTGTTGATACTGTCCATGTTTTTGTTTCACCGGATGTCCAACTTGATACTGTTTCTGTTTGTATATCTTCCCAATCAGCACCATCTCCACTTCTACCAGCAAGAGTCCATTTTTTAGGTGCTTGACTTGCCTGAAATCCTGGTCTATTTTTAACTGAATAACTTGTTAATTTTATTTTTAGAGGCATCTCTAATCCTAAATATCCAGGATTAGAGTTATCTGAACTATTAGAATAAGTTCTTCCTGTATGATATGATAATCTTGTATTTGAGTCACCTTCATCTTTATCAAATGCTCCACACGCTGGCCATTCACCTGTAGCAATTGTTGTTCCAGATTCATACCCAGACCATGTATCAGTAGTCCATGCTTTATATGCTCCATTTCCATAAGGGGCATTTTCAACAACTGTTTTATATGTAGATAATTCTTGTGTTGTTGAAGTATTACCATCATTTCCTGTAACTGTATCCTCATCATCTTTTAACCAATTATATGATGTATCAATTCCGACTGGTGGAAATTCTAAAGACATTTTATAATTGTATCAAATATAAAAATCTTGTAAAAAATACAATTATACTAAATAAACTTAAAATAAAATAAATTTAATTTTCTTTCATTGCGTAGTGCTTTGCTGTAAGAATAATGGATTTTTTTCAAAATATTTTTTTGTATCGTTAAATCCCATTAAAAATATGTACTCTCTCTTTTCAATTGGTGGCGGTCTATAAAAATATATCGGGTTTATAAATTCAGACGGATATATATGAGCATTAAAAAAACCGGTTATACAATTTATTTTTATAGTATTTTCATCATGAATAGGTTGATTATTTGTAAATGCTCCATCTATATTATGCTTACTAAATCCAACCATGCCTGGAACACGCGAACTTCTAATCAAATTTGTTTTCAATTCTTCTTTAGAAGAAATATTACCAACAAGATTATTTTCAAAAATAAATCTTGTTATTTCTATATGAGTTGAAGATATGTACAAATTCTGTCCAATTTCTTGAATCACATCGTCATCTATATCACGAAACGTATCATCAAAGAAATCGTTAATTATTTTTTCACATTTAAACGGATATTTTCCAACTTCATCAAACAATTCATAAACTTTTCGTTTAATTGTATTTAATGACATATGATTTCTTAATTGAATGCCTAACGAAGCCCATGAGCCAGCAGATGCTCCTAATGTAATTATATTATCATCTTTAATATATGTATTAATATACGACATACAACCAAGATAATAGCACATTCCTAACCATGAACCTCCTGAAAATGATATTGATAGAACCATTGAATAAAGTTAAAGTATATATAATTTAATTTTATTTTAAATTTCAATTATTTCAAGTTTTTCTTGTCTTTTTCTTTTTTTTAAATTTAATTCATTTTGCCAACAAATATTACCATTTTCATCCATTATTGGCAATGGATCAGATGTATGTATCAAAAGATTATTTGTAATATCATTAGTTATATCTTCATTAGTTAATTCTTTATCATCATCATCATCATCATCAATAATATAAATATCTTCATTGGTTAATTCATCATCTTCAACGTGGTCATCAATTGAATGAGTATTATTATATTCTTTATATAAAACATGTCTATCCAAGAATTTTATATTTTGAATATTAGTCAAATTTTGGACAATATAAAATAGTACTTCATTTAAATTTACATTATTTTTGGCTGAAATATCAAAATAGGTCAAATTTAATTCTTTTGCCATATTTTCATGTACAATTCTCGAATTTATTAAATCAATTTTATTTCCACACAAAATTATCAATGAATTTGGAGAAAATTTTATTATATCATTATACCATTTTATCATTACATTATTATAACTATCTAATGATGTTACATCAAACATAATTATAACGGCTTTACATTTAGAATACCAACTAGATCTTAATGTTCCAAATTTTTCTTGACCAACTGTATCCCATACATCTAGCATAATATTACCATAATTTGTTTCAATAAGAATTGGATGAATTTCGGCTCCAAGTGTTGAAATATATTTTGTTCCAATATCGTATCCAGATGATAATATCTTTTTACAAACACTTGTCTTACCAACGCCTCCATCGCCGATTAAACAACATTTAAATCTTAATTTAATATCATACATTAAATTTTTTTTCTTAATATTTTGTATTTTTTTTCAATTTTATTTTAAGTTTCATAAAATAAAATTTAAAATAGATAATTAATGTAATAAGATAAGCAACATATAGTTATATAATCAAGATGATCAATGTCGGTGTACATAACTTGCAATTTTTTTGCAAAAATGACATACATAAATATCAATCAGAAAAATTTTCACGATATTTGAAAGAGGATTGTCCTAGAAGATTATATAAACCACGTCAAAATAATGAATTACGAACTACAATGCATTGGGGGCAAAGAAAATTATTAATGACAGAAATAGAATTTTTAACACAATATTCAAAACTTGGAGATTTAGTATTATATGTTGGGGCAGCACCAGCTATTCATACACCAATATTATCTAAATTATTTCCAACTATTAAATTTATTTTAATAGATCCTATGAAATTTAATATTAGAGAAACGGAGAATATAGAAATTCGGAGAGAATATTTTACAAATGATATGGCGAAGGAATTTATTGGAAAAGATTTTTTATTTATATGTGATATACGAATTTCAAATGATCAAAAAAAAAATTATAAACCTAGTGAAAATGAGGTAAAAAATGATATGTTAGTTCAACAAAAATGGGTTGAAATTATGAAACCTCGATATAGTATTCTAAAATTTCGTTTACCTTGGGAAGATAAAGAATTTTTATATTTTGATGGTAAAATAGTAATTCAACCATGGGGACCTCAAAGTAGTACAGAAACTAGATTGATTGTTAAGTCACCATTTAAAAAGAAAAAATGGAATTGTAGAATGTATGAGGAACAAATGTTTTATTTTAACACATTTACACGTTGTCAATATTATGAACATGATATTGTTACTACTGGTATTGACAATTGTTATGATTGTGCTACTGAAATATTTATAATAAGAAATTATTTAAAAAAATTTAATCCTGATAAAAATAACAAAAAATATGTAATGAAATTAATTCATAGTTTTTCTAAATCAATTACACAAGGAAAGGGGTGTTTATCGGGATATTATTATTATAAATATTTAAATGGTCGACATCATAATTGTTTAGATAAAAGATATAATCTGATAAATTTATTACAGGATTTAAATAGAAAGGGGTTAAAAAATAATAAAAAGAATTTTAATAAATACTTTGATAAAATTACACAACTTTTATCAAATAAAAAAGATAAAGAAGAATTACCATATATTTCAGATGTAAATTAAATAGTATTTAATGTATTAGGGATTTAATACTATCATTCATTAATAATAAATAATTATATTAAATGTCAACTGAAGAAAAAGAAGAAGTAAAAATAAATAAAGATGATGGAATTGAAACATTAATAATGTCTGAAACAGATAAACTGTCTGAAATAGAAGAAAACTCAAAGGCATCTAAAAAGAAAGAAGAAGAAGAAGACGAGTTAACAAGAGTAGAAAAAGAGTTGGAAAAATTAAAAGCAGAAGAAGACGAAGACGAGTTAACAAGAGTAAAAAAAGAGTTGGAAAAATTAAAAGCAGAAGAAGACGAAGCAGCAGATAAAAAGGCAAAAGAAGCAGAAGATAAAATTAAAAAAACAGAACACGCAAGAGAAAAATTAAAAAAACACGTATCAGAGCGAAATGAATTTATACATAGAATGATGATGATGCTTAGATATAAATATGAATATTATGAATTTTGGAATCTACTTATAAATGTTGTTATAATTCTTTGTTCATCGGTAATTACTTTTCTTGAATCGTTAAGAGCAAATATTACTCAAGATGATGATTTAGATTTTTGGTTTACAATCATAACACTTTCATTAGGTTTTATTATAGCATTTAGTTTATCTGTTTTTAAATTTCTAAAAATACAGGATAAAATGGAAATAATCCAATCTGGAATACTTGGATTACAAGCTCCATATAAAGAAATAAGTCAATTTTATAACGAGGTAGAGACACATTGGAAATTAGAAAACATAAAAAAAGAAGAAGAAGATAAAAATAAAAATAAAGATGAAGATGAAGATAAAAATAAAGATGCGACGATTGAAATAGATGAAGATTTCAGAAATGATAAAGATGTGGAAAAAAAATGGAAGAAGCTAATAATCAAATCAGTACATCCAGTAACACTTGCTGATACTATTATTAGTAGTGGAGAATATTATATATACGAGAAAAAATATAAAGAAAGTCGTCAAAAAATTAAAAAAATGCAAGATAAAATAGACTTAGAAACATTGGCAAATAAAAATTTAAAAGAAGCAAGAGAAGTTATTTTAGGGGATATGGTAAGACCAACATCTGAACTTTTTAACAAATTTGGTCCAATTGAAACAATGAAAATGGCAAATGACATAAGATTAGACTATTGGGGTGAAGGAGTTATAATGTCCAATAATCTACAGGATAAGCATGATAAAATTCTTGGAATTAAATCCCAAGATAAATGTTTTAATAGTTGTATAGATCTTTATTGCTGTTTTTGTAATTCTTGGTGTAAAAAATTTTATAAAAGTATTGGATATTGTTTCATATGTTGTCGTCCGCGTTGTTGTTCAAATAAAGATAAAAGAAAGCATGAATGGCGAAGGGAAACAGAAGAAGAAAGAGAGGAAAGAGAGGAAAGAGAGGGAAGAGAAGAAATAGTATAATTTTTTATATATAAAAAAATAAAATATATTAATATTTTATATCATGAACTATTGCGCCCAAGTTCAAATATCTGAAAAAATAAAAACTGATAGAATGTTTTGTTCTTCATCAGGTAAAACTGATGAAACTGATAAATCTACTCTAACTAAATGGGAGGAATATTTACAAAAAGGTAGTCCAATGAAAAAAAAAAAGACTAAAAAGACTAAAATTATCCCACAAAAGAATATAGATGAAGAAAATATAGATGAAAGAAAGGCACGAAATGAAAATATGAAAAGATTAGCAAAAAGAATTCAAGAAGAGAAGGAAAAAAAGAAAGAATTAAAGATGATTAATGAGCTAAAAGAATTAGAATTACAGAAAGATGAGAAAGATGAGAAAAAAGAATTAGAGATGATTAATGAGCTAAACGAATTAAAGAAAAAAAACGAAACAAACGAAACATCGTGTTGTATTATTTTGTAAACAACGTCATTAAAATAGTAAATTAAAACAAAATAAAAACGAAATTAAAAACGAAATATAAAATTGAATTTAGTTGTATTTAATTAAATTTAAAATTAATAACTACTTTAAGTATTACTAAATTTAACTACAAATTAATAACAAAGTTTAACTACAAATTAATTATGTCTAAACAAACGAATGAAGAAATGTTAGTTCAGTTTTTTACTGAACATAAAGAACAAAAAGGTGAGGTTGTTTCTCTATTGACAAGAATTCTTGCTCAATTAGAAATGAATGCAAATACCTCAAAAAATGATAATGTACAATCGGATCTTAGTCTAAAAAGCAAAGATGCTGATGTAAGTTCTATTCGTAAAGAAGTTATTGAGAAAATTGCTCAGAAAGAATATTCTCAATCTCTTCATAAAAGTTTTAAGTTTAAACAGCTTCAACGGGCATTTGTTACTGGAAAAGATGATTTAAGTTCTGTTCAGGTTGCTTACGAAGAAGCACTTGAACGATGTGATGAACCGGATGTAATTCGTTCAAAAATTCAAAAAATTAAGGATGACCGAGAAGGTGGTAAATCTATTCAAAATAGAGGTGTAATTGGAATTTTTTCAAAAATCTCTTCTGTTGATTGGCTTCATTGTTTAACTGATAAAGATAAAGAGATTTATCATGCTATGAATTTATTCTTAAAAGAGAATTGTGTAAAATTTTATGATGATAATGTAGATTTATACAAACGAGTTCGTAACAAGGATTCTATTATCAAAGATTTTAGAACAGCTGTCTGTAAATCATGGGCTAGAAATGGATTAGATATGGAATTTACTGATAATACTAAACTTCAGATTCCAGAACTTTCAAAAGAGGAAATTAAGGAATGGATTGATAAATTAAATTTAAAGAAATCTACTACTGAAGATGAAGTTGAAGTTGAAAAGGAAACTGAAATGGAATTAGATGTTAATTCTGAAGATGAGACTGAAAAAGTTCCTACTCCAAAACCGGTTAAGAAAAGAAAGGCACGGAAACCTAGTTCTAAAAAGAAATCTAGTGCTAAGAAATCAACTTCTGATACCGAGTCAAAAAAAACTCCACCTAAGCGTCGTGGTCGTCCTGTAAGAAAGATGGCGGAAATGAGTGATAGTGATGATAGTGATAGTGATAGTGATAGTGATTAATTACTAAAAAATTATATTAATAAATTTTTGTAATTAATAAATTATTTTTTCAAAAAATTAATAATTTATATTAGGGACTGAAACTATTTTTTTTTGTTTCCGATATGTTGTTGTCATTTTAACATAGGCATCTAAGTTTTTTATAGTCGAGTCTTCAAATTTATGTAAATCGAATAAAATTCCATTTTGATTTTTTGTAAATTTTTCATTTTGATTTTTAATAATATGATAAATCTGTATTTGTTCAAATTTTTCTAATTTTATAATATTAGCAGCTAATTTTTTTTTCATTTGAAAAGTATAAATAATATTTTCTTCATCTATATTTTCTTCATCTATATTTTCTTCATCTATATTTTCTTCCTTTTTGGGTGAAGGAGATATTACATTAGTTTTTACAATTATTTTTTTCTTTTCTGGAATAAATAAATTTTTAAAAACATCATTCGTATCTTTTACTGACATATTTTTGTATATTTTATTAATATGATTAAATTCTTATATAAATAAGTTTAGTTTTCATTATTTTTGTCTTGGAAAGTTGAATATAAAAAATAAAATTGATTATTTATTAAAAATAAATAAGAATATTTAAATAATAGATTTATATACAAACATGAGTAATCTTACAACAGACAACATTAATACTGAAGATAATACTGAAGATAATTTGGAAAAACATATTGGAATTACAAAATGGTTTAGTAATAAACTTGGATATGGTTTTATTACATATATAGATAAATCTAATACATCTCATGATGTATTTGTTCATCATACGTCTATAAAACCGAAAAAAACTACTTATAGAACATTAACTCTTGGAGAATATGTTGAATTTTCTTTAACAGTATTAAAAAATAATGATAAAAAACAAGCTATTAATGTTACCGGGGTTTTTAATGGTCCATTACTATCTGATAGTTTAGATGAATATAGAAATGAAAGAAATACATATCATAGTTATAATGATTTAAGGGAATTAAATGACTTAAATCAAAAAAGAATAAATGATGCTATGAGAAATACAGATACAAATACGGATAGAAATAGATATACAAATACAGATAGAAATACGGATAGAAATAGATATACAAATACAGATAGAAATACGGATAGAAATACGGATAGAAATACAGATAGAAATACAGATAAGGCAAAAAATTTCAATATTGTTCCATTAAGAAATACTACAAGATTAGTTCCAAATACCAATTCTTCTATTGGTTGGAATGTTTTAGTAAAAAAATCTCGGGAACAAAATAAACAGGACTAGTTTTTATAGAATTATTATTATATTTTTAATTAATAATTTAAATCGAAATCACTCTCCCCAGAATCATCGATATCTATTGTAAAAATAGGATTATATTTAATTGGATTTATTTCACAAATTGTATCAAAATGGAAGCAAAATAAGCATTTTCTAAATTTATTTTTTAAATTTTTAAAAAAATTCATTTTAAGTTTTGTTTTATCATTCAATTTATTAAATTATTTTAATAATTTGATTGATATATATTAAAAATATCAATTTTATATATTGATTTATAAGGCTGAAAAATTACAAATTGCTTTTGGATCAAAACCACCAATACCATCATCAATACCTCCATTCATTACTCCTTCATTTTTATACTTCCACCCAGCATTTTGAATCATTTTAAATTGTTTATTTGCTGCACTTTCATTAATATCATTACCAGTTGAATTTATAAGAGTAATATTATCACTATCACTTGATGCTGTTTTTAAATTATATTCGGTTGTTTTTAATTCACGTTCAATATCTTCACCAAAATTTAAATATCCGGGTGCTTCTTGGACATTTTTATTATCTTTTTCTAATTCAATTTCTGAATCTTTAGAAAAAATAGTTGGTGTATTATTTTTAGATTTTTTAATAAAATTTAATAAATCGCTTCTTAAATCTTCATCATTAATTACATCAGCATCATCTGTTGCGATTTTATTATTAGAGACTGCTGGTATTTCTTCTTTTTCTTCTTCTTCTTCTGTTGTTTCTTCTTTTTCTTCTTTTTTTAAATCATTATTTTGTTTCATTTCTTTATTTTCTAAAACAATTTCATTAACTTTAATTAAAGCGATGTGAATAGCAATTGTACAAATCAAAAAAACTAATACCGATTTAATATTCATACTATTATATAAATATTATATAGATAATATTTCATCAATTAATAATTAATTTTAATTAAAAATCATAATTAAAATTGAATATTAGAGAACGTATCAATTAAAATAAAAAATTATACTATTATTAATATAATGGGTATTCAAACATTTTTTTCTACTATAAGAAATAATAAATATTTATGCAAATGTATAAGTGAAAGAAAATCTTCTATACATAAAAATAAAAAAATAACAGGTTTATTCTTGGATTTTAATGCTATTATTCATGATATTAGTTTTAAATTACTTGAACGATTGAACTATGAGTATTTACAAATATTAAAAACTATTAAGAAACCAAATTGTTCTCAAATTAAAAGAAATATTTTAAGAAATAAATTAAGAAACTATACTGACAAATATGAGATAGAATCTTCATATAATGAGGAAATGATGTTATCTGATTTAATAATTTACGAAGTAGGTATAGGTATAAATGCTATATTATTTGATACATTTATTAGTGAGGATATTATAAAAATAGTCTACATATCAATTGATGGGGTTCCATCAAAAGGGAAAATGGTAGAACAAATATCTAGATCATATTCAAGTCAATTTGTATCAGATATGGATAAAATTTTGTTAAAAAAATATAAAAATACTTTAAATACAACTGATGAAAAAAATAAGTATAATAAATATGTTTATGAAACGACAAAATTTCATTGGGTTAAATATCATATTCAACCAGGAACAGACTTTATGGGAAAATTAAGTTTCTCATTACGAAATGAATATTTTTTAAAAAATATTGTTTTAAAAGATTTTAAAAATAAAGAATTATATTCTAAAATTTTATTATCTGATTTTAGAGAGGTTGGTGAAGGGGAAATAAAAATTTTGAACTATATTCGTCATTGTATTAAATATAAAAAAATAGACAAAGATGATATTATATCTGTATTTAGCCCAGATGCTGACGTAATACTATTATCTTCTTTAATTCCATTAGATTATATAAAAAACATTAAATTATTTAGATATGCTGATAAGCGAAAAAATTTTAGGTATTGGGTTATTAATATTAAAAATTTAAAAGCATTATTATTTAATCATTTACAAAATATATCTAATATAGAACTAGATTTAGAATATCTCCAAAGATATATTGATGATTTGGTATTTATTTTTAGTGTTTTTGGAGATGATTTTATTCCTCGTATTCAATCATATAATACGTCAATGCATTTTGATTATATTATAAATTGTTATACAAATGTTATTTCATGTGATAATTTTATGACAAATACGAAAATATTAACAATTAATAATAAAATTTTTCATAATTTTATGAGAATGTTAACAACTTATGAAGATAATGCTTTAGCTGAATGTTTTCTCTATGATACATTTGATAATTTTAAAAAGTGGGATGGGTATGGATTACAGCAAAAATTATCTAAATATGATGAATATTGGATGATTATATTAAATAAATGTATTGCTTGTTATAAATTAATAAAAAATATTTTTGAAAGTAATATTAATGAAAAGGATGTTAATGATAATTTAAAAATTTTAAATGTAACACATTCAAAATATATAGAAATTTTATATAACGAATTAATCATAACAACACCATCTAAATTTGATATTAATTATCATAATTGTGATATTAATTTAGACAATGAAGTAAAAAGAGATAAAAGTGAAATAACAGATATTTTGAAATATTTCAAACAATATTATATTTATTATATAAAAATGCCTCGTATAAGAACATTAGTTTTAAAAAACAGACAAGTAAATAATGAAACAAGTAATAAATATCAATATTCATATGATATTGTAAAAAAAACATTTATTGAAATGAAAGACTCAAAGTATTTTAATTGGACAAAAAATTTAAATAAATTTGAGAATTTGACTACTAAGCTTGGATATATTGATAGTTTAAAAAATATTTCAAACCGAAATTTACCATACTATTATTTCTCTGATGAGATTTATTATGGTAAGAAATTTGAACGAACAAAAAATATATATTATAAGAAAAAGCTAAATATAGCTTCAAAGAATGAATTAAATAGATGTATCACACAATATTTGAATGGATTAATGTGGGTATTTTTTTCATATAATGATGTAAATAATCCACTTATGAACAATTGGACATATGGACGTCATAATTCTCCATTATTACAAGATGTTTCGCAATTTTTTGTAGAAAATCCACAATTTGATATGAATTCTTTTAAAACAACATTTCAAGAAAACAGTATATTAAATACAAATCAATATTTTACACCATTTCATAAAATATTATATACAACACCAATTGAGGGTATAATAAAAGTATTACCTGAATACAAAAATATAATGGAAAATATTTCTAATCCAGATTTATTAAAAAGAGAATTAGAAAAACTTGGTATTAATGATACTCAACTTCTAAATAAGATTATAACTATTTTATGTAATAAAAATTTTCCACGAATGGAAAATACTGCTCAAATAGTGTTTAATAATAAATATAATAATATGATAGATTGTACGGATGCGATGTATATTAGTAAATCTAAATTTGAAATTTTAAAAACATTTCATAAAAATGAAAATTTTGACAATGATTTTATTTTTGTTATTAATAAAATTAATGAATTTCTAAAATTTAACGATAAATCTCTAAACAATTCTGTAATTGCTGATTTTTATTCTGAATAATAAAAAATATCAGTCCAGTAAATTATTTATTCTTGTTCAATAAAATCAAAGTCATCAACAAATAATGATTCCATAGCATCTTTAGTTTGATCTATTTTTTTTACAAATGTTGATACAACCTTTAATATAGGCATAGCATATACATATCTTGTTGCCACAACTTTTACTAAAATTTTGTCGCCTTGTTTTAAAGTTCCTTTATCTTTGATTTTATCAAAAATTACTACTATAAATAAAGGTCCTTGTTGAGCAATTATATCACTTTGAAAAGTTGATAATTGTAATACATTACATTCAATTACATCATTAACTTTTGGGGAGCATACAAGAGCTTCATATTCAACCTTGAAAATTACATCACCTGAAAAATCACCTTCATATATAATTCCTTCACCAATATTATCAATTTTTAAAATTTTATGAATATATCCATTTTTATTACATTTTTTTTCTCTTTTTTTTAAACTATTTAAAATAAAAGCAGAATAATTATCCAATTTTGAAGGTGGAATTCTAACAGATTCTACTAAACTATCCTTTTTAAAAATACGATAAGATGTTTTACAATTTTCCATTATAATATAATTTAAAATAAATAAATCAATTTTATAGTTATATAAAAATTATTTTATAACTTTTAAGTTAATTTATTCTATTCTATCATTGAAATTTTTTAATAATGTATTAAAAACATTTGTTAGACATGTTATCTTATGAACAGAATATTTTCTAAGCATACTATCTTTCAATTTATCAAAGGAGTACCATCCTATTTTTGATACTTCTCCTAATTGATGTTGATTTGTTTTATCGATTTGAAGTTGTTTATTTGTTGAATAAAGAGCTAAATAATATACAGTTTTATAAGAAATATTATTTGAACCAATATGTTGTTGAACAAAAGGTGGGATTGCCTTACAAATTTCATAATCATTTTTAGTTAAATTTGTTTCTTCTTGGAATTCTCTTTCAGCACATTCTATGTCATTTTCATAACAATTTCTACGACCTTTTGGAAAATTCCATTCAGTTTCCTTATATTCTGATGAGGTTGTTTCTAAAAGTGCATTAATTGTAATAAATTTAGAATTGATAATTACTCCTTTTTTTAAATCATCATATTTTTTAGATGCTCGATTATATTCTGTTTTATTAATTTCTTTAAATTGAGAATTAATCCATAAACTTTCCCATAAAATATTAAATGGTTCTGTTTTTATTAAATCTCTTTCAAATATGGTCATCCTTGAGAATAAAATACGTAAAAATTCAATATCAGTATATTTATACTTACCACGGATAAATTCTACATAGCTTAAAGTATTACGACGTCGTACTGCTAAAAATTTAATATTTGATGGAAGTAATTTTTGATTATATCCTAATGGGAACGGGGTAATCTGAATACATATAATACCATAACTGGTTATTGGATACTTACATTCTCTAAAATAATGTCCATACTTACCACAATTGTTACAATATCTTCTTTTTTTATAAAAACAGACACTATCATTTTCATTTTCATTTTCTACAGATTTCTTTGTTAAATCATCTGACATTTATATTTCTGGTATGTTACTTTATAATAATATTTTAATGTTAATTCATATTTGATACAAATTTATTTTTATGATATTAGTAAAATGCGATATCTTATAATTATCTAAATATTATTATGTTTAGATAATTATAATCAAAAATTTATAAACTCTTATATATAAATATAATTGGACTGGAATAAATTTAAATTTATTTTTTTTTCATTTTCTTTAATATTTTATAATTTTGTGTTTCAAAACTTGGATATACCGAATACATAAAAACATTATTTAAAAAAGAAATATTTTGTTCTGAAATACTTAATGATTTATTTGATGATTTTAAATATTTTTTATAATATTTTTCAAAATTATTATTCTTCTTTACAGAAAATAAATTAAAATTTTGAAATACTATATCTAAATTTTTCTCGAAAAGCATTGGTTCAGCGATTTCATTATTCCATCCCCAAATTGATTGCTTAATTCCAATCATTTTAGGATTTTTATCCCAAAAAATATCATAATCATTTTCATCTCCATTAATCATATTTTTACCATCTTTTAAAGTTATTCCATAAAATGGTTTATTATTATCATCTCGTTGAATAAAATTAGTGAAATCATTTCTCATGTGATTCATAATATGATGTCCATCTAAATATGAACCAATAAACAATCCTTTTTTTTTATTTAAGTAGTTAGTTACATTTTTCATAAATACCTCAAATCTTTTTTTATCCAAAACATTTTTACCCTTTTTCATAGTAGCAAACATGTAATGAATTACAAACATGATACTTATTGTATCAAAACCTTGCCATTTTTCTTTTTTGGCAATTGAAAGAAAATTTAATAATTTTGTTTTCTCATAGTCATTATATCCAGCCGAACCAGTTTTAATGTGTTTTGTTGCATCTCCCCAAATTGGTGTTATATTAATTTCATTATTTTTATAATTACCTTTATATGAACCATCTTCCATTTTAGTAAAACCCTTCTGTTCAACTCTTTCAACTAATCCTGAAAATCCTTCAGAATAATGCCTACCATAAATTTCACGTCTTGAAGGATCTATTGCTAAAATATCTGTATATCCTGACTCTAACCATTTATTTAAATCTCCACCTCTTCCGCTTCCGATATCAAACAAATATTTTCTTGTTTTCCTAAGTTTTACTGAGGATTCCTTAAATAATTGTCTCTTTACAAAGTTTTGGAAAAATCTCCAGGTCATTCTTTTATCAGATGAACCTTTATTACTTACAATGTCATAATGTAATCCAATTGGATCAATATTCGTACAACTTTCTTGACACATTTTTTCATATTCCGATTCTTCATAAACTAATTCACTTAACTCATCTAATGTTATATTTTCTTCAATTGCTTTTAAAACACTTAAAATTGTTAAACGTGCGTTAGGTTTATTTTTATCTTCTCTACGACGTAAATACACCCATTCTTTTTTATCATAATCATATTCGAATTCAGCAATATCTTCCATATTTTGTAAAGTCCTAATTCTACCATAAACTCCTAATAAACCATATTGATTTACTAATTGTAAATTTTTATATGATTGGTCATTTACTTTAATCCAATGTTTATAAATATCATCTCCGTGATATCTTCTCCAAATATTCGTAATTTTAATTTGACCATTAATATTTCTCTTTTGAGGATATCCATTAGCATGAAATTCTGTAAAATTATTTCTATTATTGTAAATAACTCTAACGTCAATAGAATGTTTATCTTTCCATTTCAGCGTTGGAATACTACTAATATATGCAGAATTAATTGGTGTATATATCAATCCATCTAACTTATATTCAAACATTTTTTCCCTATCATTCCATAATTTCTTTGTTTTTTTGAAAATATTCTTAAAATAAAATTTTTTAGGTCTTACTTCAACAATTTTTGAAATACCTTTTTTAATGTTTGATATAATTTTTTCTAAACATTTTAATCTATTAATTAAATTTTTATTTCGACAATCCTCTCCATTCATAAATAAACAATCAAAACCTAGAAATAATTTTTGTGTTTCTAAAAATTCACCATCAATTACTGAATTTTTGACCTTTGTTTTGCCATCTTCATAAATTTTTATTTTCTGGAAAGTTCGTGGATTTACAAAATAAAAAACTCCATTATTATTAATATATAAATATTTTCGTTCCCCATCAGCTTTATCTGTAACGGAATACGGAGAATTTTGTAGAAATTGAATCTTATCTCGTTCTAAGGTTACAACTTGATTGGAAATATCTGTTTCTAATAAATCTTCTATTGAAATATCTGTATTATTATCAATATGAGTTTTATACTGTGATATTAATTTATTTACATTTGATATCATATCATCTACACTTGGTTTTTCAGCCATCTTTGTATAAGTTTCAACATCAAATTCGATTTCTACTTCGAATGATAAAGATAATTTATATAAATTTGAATCATTTTCATCATAATTAACTGATATAGCAATAGTGCTATCAATTCTCCATACTTCATGTTCTAACCAAGAATAACGAAATTTGATGCGCTCTGCTTCAATATTTTCCAAACTCTTAGCGAATTGAACTAATCCTTTATTATTATTAGAAACTGATTTAACATATTTATCCATTAAATTTTTTAGTGAATGTTGTTTCTCAATTGCAAATGTAACTCGAAGATGATTTACATTATCATTGGTTGTTTTTTTATTTTTTGATAAAAAAATATTACGAAGAGATATTTTTTTTTTATCCAATTTAGATTGAATATTATATAAATCTTCTTTATTTAATGTAAGAAAATTATTATAAATATCTTTTAATATTTTTTGGACAGATACTCCAGTATATGTAGATCTTTTAACAATTTTATTATTATCATCATATAATCCTTCAAAATTTTTATATCTTGTATCAATAATAAAATTATAATTCTTCTCAGAAGAACTACTTTCTAATATACTTAAAAAAGCATTTCTATTTATATTTGGATAAAAGCTATTATGCTTAAAAAAACCAAAACGAACTTCTAATTCATAATCTTCATTCTTATTTTGATCATTTAAATTGGATGTTATAAATTTAAGTCGCTCTATTAAAGTATTATTAATATCCATTATAATTATATATATATTTGATATATAAAAAATCAATTTTAAATTATTTTTTAGATAAATGATTCATAATATCTAAAACTAATTCAGATTTTGTTTTATTCTTAAATCCCTTACCATTTTTTTTACTTTTTTTAGTATTAATACCAAATTCTTCTGAAATATTTTGTAAAATTAATAATTTTTTTTTCAATAAATCTTTAGAATTATATTCACTATCTTTATCCTTAATTTTTTCTGTAATTACTTCATTTTTTTCTGTAATTACTTCATTTTTTTCTGTAATCACTTCATTTTTTTCTATAACTTTATGAAAAATTTTTCTATTTGTTGATGAATTATTAGCAATATTATTTAATTTAGTTATAAAATCTTTTTGAATTTTATATAATAGAAGTCTATAAATAAATGATGGATTAGAAGTAAATATACTTTCACCATTAGACATTATGTAATATTGATACATATCTCCATCACATTTTTCTACAATGATTGTAGATTTATAAATAGAAAAATTATCATAAGAAGAATAAAATATAATATCATTTTTTTCTTTATCTGGTATAACAATACAAATATTCATTTTAAAATAATCACACAAAAAAGAAATGAATAAAGGATTATCTTCAATTTCATTTCCATCTTCAAAAAAACTTCTCAAAATCTTTTTTGTAAATCCACTTCTTTTACGATATTTATATTTTTTATATAATTCGCATGTATCAAAATCTGTTAATAATTTTTTTAATAGAATAGATTTAACATTTGAAGAAACATTAACTATGGCTTTATTACCACAACAAGAAATAAATACATCTAAAAATTTAGCTGGCTTACTTTTTATAAAATCATTTTCAAAAATGCTTTTAAAAACTGATACATTAATGTTGTGATTAATCTTATTATTAGACTTATGTTCTTCTACTATAAGAGGTTGTTTATTTAAGAATTTTTTTTTTTGTCTATTTGAAGAATAACTATGTAAAAAATTAACTTCTTTAAAATTTTCATCTGTAAAATATAGAACTGAAAAAAGAAATTCATAATGATTGTTATTTGTATCATAGTTATTTCTTAATTTATTTATAATTTTATCAATATCCATTTTATTCATTAATTAATAATATAATATAATTTTTAATAAAAAAAATCAATTTTTTTATTGTCTTTTTAATATAAAAAAACCAATAAAAAAATTTAATCTTTTTTTTTTCAATATCTATTAATTTAGTTCTCGTATCCATATTTTATTTGAAATATTAATCTCTTCAAAATATTTTAAAATTAGATATAACAAATTAGCTACATCTTGTTTTTTTAAAACTAATTTAAATCCTTTTGGTTTTGTCATTCGTAAATTCCACCATTCATATATATCACTATATTTAGCAATATCATCTGCAAATTTTATAGCCTTTTTATCAGTTGTTTCACGTATTAGAGTAATAATTCTAGAAGAATCAATTAATGATTTAAATTCTTCTGTTAAAATATACGTTTGTATAATACATTTTAATTGAGACAAATTATAAGATAAACTAAATTGGCCAAAACTTTCTCTTTTACCTTCTTTACAAATCATTTTCTTTTCCCTTAACCAAATATGATATTTCGGTTGTCCCCATAAATGTGATGATTTTTTATGATTTGCGATAATTTGTATATTTAAAATTAAACCAATTAATGGAGCATTTTTCTGTTTTTCATTTTCATCAGATATTGAAATATCTAACTCTTTAATTAATTCTGTTACTTTTTTGACCTTTCGTTTTGTTATTTTTGATACATCTATTACATCTAATTCATTTCTAGATTTTTTACCATAAATAATTTCTTGATATTTAGTTTCAGATATTTCATTCAATGATGTAGGAACTGACACTGCTTGTTCAAATCCTGTTTTTTCATACATTGGCGAACGTTCAAAATCAGATCTTAATATTTTTTTTAATTCATCATGAACATTGGCTTGATTTTCAAATGGTTGGAATATAAATATTCCACCAGAAAGAGTATTTCTACCAAATATGTATCCATAAATAAATCCACGTCCAATTTTCTTCTTTAAAATATTTATTTTTTTTCTTTTTTGT
>Ga0209753_1000199_pt1 | contig 23921 bp, 17 predicted proteins | sample METZYME_3_550m_FD_187550 | JGI IMG/M metagenome (GOLD analysis project Ga0209753, IMG submission 187550) | Marine microbial communities from oxygen minimum zone in mesopelagic equatorial Pacific - METZYME_3_550m (SPAdes) (version 2) | ecosystem: Environmental > Aquatic > Marine > Oceanic... | reverse complement strand
TTCGTACACATCGAGCGCTGCACCGGCAATTTGACCTGCTTTGAGTGCCTCGAGGAGGTCGTGCTCGCTGACGATCCCTCCGCGTGCGCAGTTGATCAGTCGCACACTTGACTTCATCTTGGTGAACGTTTCCTTGTTGAGCATGCCGCGCGTCTCCTCGGTCAATGGCATGTGAACCGTGATGAAGTCGGAGATCCCGTAAATATCGCCCAAGTCTACCAGTTCCACCTGTAGGATCTTGGCCCGGGACGGCGTGATGTACGGGTCGTAGGCCAATACGCGCATACCGAACGCCACCGCGCGCCGGGCTACCTCTCCGCCGATGCGACCCATGCCCATTACGCCGAGTGTCTTGCCGTAAAGCTCGACACCCTTGAAAGCCTTTCGGTTCCACTCGCCGGCCACCATCGAGCCGTGTGCCTGCGGGATGTTTCGCGCGAGCGCCGTCATCATTGAGAAGGTCAGTTCGCAGGTGGCGATGGTGTTGCCGCCTGGAGTGTTCATTACGATTACGCCGCTTTGGGTGGCGGCCTCAATGTCGATGTTATCTACGCCGACGCCGGCGCGACCGACGATCTTCATTTCCGGCGCGGCCTCAAGTACAGCCTTGGTGACCTTGGTCTCCGAGCGGATTGCCATGGCCGAGACGTCGCCGACGATCGGCAGTAGTTCCTCCTCCGTGTGGCGGCGATCCAGGACGATCGTTTTCAGATCGTCCTGTTGTTTCAGGAAGTCGATCCCGGTTTGGGAAATAGGGTCACAGACAAGTACTTTCATTTTGGGGGCGCCTGTTCAACAGCGCTTGGATAAGCGTGTTCAGCCTTCACGGGTTTTGATTCTGTTGAGCAAGTCTTTGATGACATCGCTCTTCGGCTTGGCCCCGAGGTCGCCTTTGCCGTGTTCGCGCACGGCGAGATTTCCGGCTTCCTGCTCGCGTTGGCCAATGAGCAGGATGGTGTGGACCTTGTCCGTCTCCGCGTGGCGGATTCGTGCACCAATTTTGTCGGACGTCGTGTCGATGCTGACACGAACGCCGTGCTTTCGCAGTTCGGCGACGACATCATTGGCATAGTCGATTTGATCGTCGCCGAACGGAAGCAAGCGCACTTGGTCGGGAGCGAGCCAGAGCGGGAAATTGCCAGCGTAGTGCTCAATTAGGAATCCGATAAATCGCTCGTGCGTGCCAAGCGGGGCGCGATGAATGCAGAGCGGTGTCTCGGTGGTGTTGTCGCGGGTCTTGTACTCAAGGCCGAAGCGCTTGGGCACGGCGAAGTCCACCTGGTTGGTCGCAATGGTGAATTCCCGGCCGGAAATGCTGTACACCTGCACGTCGATCTTTGGGCCGTAAAAAGCGGCCTCGTCCGGGACTTCCTTGAAGTCGATACCCGACTCGATTAACACCTGTCGGACCATCTCCTCGGTTTGGTTCCACAGTTGCGGTTCCCCGACATATTTGTCTCCAAGCCGCTCGGCGCCGTGCGTACTGAACCGCATGCTGAATTTCTCGAATCCGAAAATCTTGAAATACTTCAGGTACATTTCGTTGACGGCGCGGAACTCGTCGGCGAACTGCCCCGGTGTACAGTAGATGTGAGCGTCGTTCATCTGCATCGAGCGCACGCGCATGAGGCCCATCAGTTCGCCGGAACGCTCGTAACGATAACAGGTCCCGTACTCGGCCAGACGCAGAGGCAGTTCGCGGTAGCTGCGCGGCACGGCCGAGAAAATCTTGTGGTGATGCGGGCAGTTCATCGCCTTGAGGTAGATGCGATCAGTCGGCTTGTCCGGATCGTCCTCCTTGAGTTCCATCGGCGGGAACATGCTTTCAGCGTAGTAGGGGAGGTGACCGGAGATCTTGTACATGTTCTCACGGGCCAGGTGCGGTGTGCGGACACGATCGTAGCCGGCCTCGAACTCGGTCTCCTTGGCCAGCTTCTCCAACTCCTCGATTAGCACCGTGCCCTTGGGCAGCCAGAGCGGCAGGCCGGGGCCGACGTCGTCGTCGAACGCGAACAGCTGCATCTCGCGGCCAATCTTGCGGTGGTCGCGCTTGCGCGCCTCCTCCTGTGCCTCAAGCCACTCGTTGAGCTGTGTCTTGTTCGGGAAGGCGGTGCCGTAGATGCGTTGCAGTTGCGGGTTGTTCTCGTTGCCGCGATAGTAGGCGGCGGCCACGCGGAGCAGCTTGTACGCCTTGACGTTGCCGGTGCGCATAACGTGCGGCCCGGCGCAGAGGTCGACGAATTCAGCGTTTTGGTAGAAAGAAATCTCCTCTCCCTCGGGGATGTCACCCAAGCGCTCGATCTTGAACGATTGGCCGCGTTCCTCGAAAAACGCCTTGGCTTCGTCGCGGGTCTTTGTGGAACGCTCAAACTTCTGGTTTTCCTTTATTACCTTTTTCATCTCGGCTTCGATGGTCTCGAAGTCCTCTGGTGAGAAGCGGTGCTCGAGGTCAAAATCGTAGTAAAAGCCCTCGGAAGTCGGCGGGCCGATATCTAGCTTGGCCTCGGGCCAAAGGCGTAGCACTGCGGTGGCGAGCACGTGGGCGCACGAGTGCCGCAACCGCTCAAGATCGCTCATCTGGTGGCGTTGCTCGAGAGTCTTGCGTTCTACCTCGTGTTTGGGTGCTTCCATGTGTTGGTGTGCTGCGCTTGCTCAAGCGCTGTCCTGGTCAAGGCCGTCTGCCTACCAGTTTGGTGGGCAGAGGTTAGAAACTTGCCGGGCAAAGGGCAATAATTAGCTCAGGGGCTAGTTTTTTGGCCGGAGGATGATGGCCTTGTCATGGGTGCCATCCACCTCGACGCTCTGGGTTTCGATATCCGGGTCATCTTTCAGGGTGTTGTGGATGATGCGGCGGTCGTAGGAGTTCATCGGCTCGAGTTCGACGATGTCGCCCCATCGGCGGACTTGTTCGGCGGCTTCCTTGGCTTTCTCAGCCAGTTTATCCTGCTCGTCAAACCGGTATCCTCCCACGTCGATTTGCACCTTTTCCGAATTCTCATCATTTTGAAACAACAAACGATTGAGGATGTACTGAAGGTCAAACAACGTCTGGCCCTTCCGGCCGATGAGCCGCCCGGAATCGTCGGGTGCCTGCAGGTCGAGCACCTTGCTGCCGTCCTTCTCTTTTTCCTCGATTGTTACTTTATCGAAGCCGAGGTTATTCAGGATGGACTCTAGCAGCACCTTGGGATCTTGTGTAGTTGTACTCATGGTTTGGTTGGAGATTGTTTCTTTGGCTTGGACTTTGGTTTCGGTTTTTCTGGCTTGGCGAGTGCTAAATTGGCGCTCTTCACCGGCGCTTCCACGACGATATTCCTTGTAAGCTTGGTTTGTACAATGCTGAGCATGTTTGACAACGTCCAATAGAGGGTCAGGCCGGCGGAAAAATTGTATAGGATCACGATGAACATGAGCGGCATGTACTTCATGATCTTTTGCTGCGTCGCATCGGCGGTGGGGGAGACCGGGGTCATCCGCGCCTGCAACAACATGGTCACCCCCATGATCACTGGCAGCGGGTTGATTGGGAAGCCGGCGACATAAGCGACGGTGTCAGTCTGTGACAGGTCGCAGGCCCACAGGAATTCCGCCCCGCGCAACTCGGCGGCGCTGCGTAGCATGGTGAAGAACCCGAAGAACACCGGGAGCTGGATCAGGATTGGCAGACATCCGCCCATCGGGTTGATCTTGTGCTCGCGCATGAACTCCATAATCCGCTTATTCATCTTCTGCGGATCATCCTTGTATTTTTCGCGTATCTCAGCCATCTGCGGCTGGTAGGCGGCCATGCGTTTCATGGAAACGGTGCTCTTCTTAGTGAGCGGCCAGAAAAGAATCTTAATGATGATGGTAATCACGATGATGCACATCGCGTAACCCAGTCCGAAGCTGTGAATGCCATTCATGGAACGCAATAGAATCGTGGCGAAGAACCCAAAAAAACCGTCAAATCCCATCGTTGATTCCAGCGAGGTCTTCTTAAATGTTTGGCTGTGTGCCTTAAGGACTTGGTATTCCTTCGGCCCGGCGTAGGTGGTGAATTGCTGAATAATGCTCTCGCCGGGTTGCAGGACTTTGGCGTCAAACTGCAGGCTGGCTAAAACCCCGGTGAGATGGACGTACTGTTCGTCCTCTTCCTGTGGGTCATTCGGAAGGCGGTGGGTGGTCTTGATTGAGTAAACCTGGCCACCGGTTGCTCCTTCCATTGGTATAGTGCACATAGTGAAAAACCGATTATGAATGCCGACCCACTTGACTGGCTGCCCGGCCGACATGAAATAGGCACGCGGCGTCCCTGGGATGCAGCCTAATGTGCGATTGTCAAACCAGCCCTCGTCTATGTCTTCCATGTCCTCGCCATTATGCCATTGGGCACCCCAAACAGGGTATTTCACATCCGCTTGAAGCGGCATGGCGGTGCCTAGCATCAACTTACGCTGGTTGAGTGTGATCGGCTCCTTTTTCGGATTGGTCAATGTGATTGTGGTGTGCAGTAGATAATTCGTGTCTGCGTTGAACTGCTTGCTGATGCGGATGCCAGATTGGTTTGTGGATATCATCGTGACGCGGCCGCGACTGTTTACGAGTGAGAACTCTGCGTCATCGACGCCTTTCAGCGCGAACACCGGCAAATCCACCCCATGATTAAGTTTGATGGGTATTGAATTAACGTCTCCGTTGTTTGTGCCCCAGAGCAAGTCAACATTCTTGCCCATGACCACATGGGGTTCTTTAAGTTCCACGGTTTTTAATCCACCCGCGGAGGTGAAGATGTAGGAGGAGTCCTCCGTCTCGAGAATAGATAGTTTCGGGGAATCCAGCTTGACGGGTGGTTGTAAATCAGTGCTGAGCGGTGCCTGAGTGGGCGGCGCTTGGGTAATCGGGACACTCCTCGGGGCGTTAGCCTGTCCGGGGACCTGTATAGGAGGAGCGTTGGTGGGCTGTGGCTGAGCAGGAGGAGTGGGGGAGACTTTCTCCAGCAGCGTGGGCCAGGTGAACAGTAGAATCACGCAAATGGTGACAACGATGATGGCGGTGCGATCCATGAAAAATGATTAACGAGTCGGTTTGTCCGGAACGGGATCGTGACCGCAGTCGCCCCACGGATGGCAGCGCAACAATCTTCGCAGGCCAAGCCAGGTGCCGTGAAATGCGCCGTGCGTGCGCACAGCATCGAGTGTGAATTCCGAGCATGACGGCGTGAATCGACACGAGCCACCCGGCCCGAACAGAGCGTTCTTCAACGGTGATAGTGCTAGTCTGTAAAAGCGAATCAGCAATATTAGAAAATATTGGGCGAGATTCATTCTAAAGGGCGGTTGGATACACGGGCGCCGCATTCTCCGGCAGCAGCCCCGCTTTCTTGAGCAGTGTCAAAAAATGACGTTCCACCGAGTAGAATCTCCTGCCGACAATGGAGCGGCGGGCGACCAGTACCAGGTCAACCGGCTGGAGTAGTTCATGTTGGTGGAGGCGGAAACATTCTCGCATGAGCCGTCGGGCGTGGTTGCGAATGTGCGCCTTACCGATGCGGCGACTGGTGATGACTCCAAGACGCGATGGGTCACCTGATGGGAGACTTCTCCAGTTGGCGAGCATGCAGCCCTTGGCCAAGCGGCTCCCGCTTTCCCGGTTGGCCCGGAAATCCGCGCTGGCTTGGATTCGGCTGGATTTAGGGAAGCTCGTGAGTTGGCCGGAGGCCGTCATATGTGCCGGAAAGGGCGTCAGGCGGGGGTGAGTCGGGCGCGACCACGTGCGCGTCGGCCGGCCAGAATCTTGCGGCCTGCCTTGGTGGCCATGCGTGCGCGAAAGCCGTGTCTGCGTTTGCGTTTGATATTCGACGGTTGGAATGTCTGCTTCATCTGAATCTAATAAAATCCACCCAATTCTTTGGAGAGATGCCGCTAAATCCATAAATGCATCCCGTGGTGAATCCCTTTACCCCTCTTTTCTCGGAAAAAGGGCAGGAAAACTAACAGCAACGCGCCAACTGTCAAGCATCGGTATACTCAAAAACAAGCGGAGAAGCGTTTTGTAGAGACCCAAAGCCGTGATTGTGCTCCCAAATAGCCGATTTTGGCCTAAAGTTTCCCACCTCCTCTGAGGAAGTTGAGTGGATGATGCTGATGTTCCGAGCCAAACCTCCTGAATCATGGTTGCCCAAGGTAATTGCCAATCTTGGAACTGTATTGGTCGATCACGCTCATTTGGAACGAAAAGCGGCCAAATCGGCTCTCACGCTACAGCGCTACCAGCAGCTCAGCGGACGACTGGAAGAGCTTACCGCCATCGCCATCGAGGAGTTAGAACATTTTAACTTAGTTCTTAAGTTGCTTGAAAAGAGAGGGATACTGTTTGGTCAGGCGATCTCCAGTCCATGGCTTTCCGGGATCATGAACACCGTCCGCAAGGGGCAGAATGAACAGGTCATCGACCACTTGCTTTGCGCGGCAATGATCGAGGGGCGTAGCTGCGAGAAATTCCAAATCCTCTCTGAGGCGCTCGTGCCTGTGGATGCTCCCTTGGCCAGGTTTTACGCCAGTTTGGTCGAATCAGAGGGGAACCACTACGCGTCCTACTTGCTCATGGCCAAGGAGGTTGACGAGTCTGAAACGAACCGCCGTCTCGAGTTCTACCTCGACCTCGACGCCGAACTCGTCCAGAAGCCCAACGACCTTCACATCCTCCACTGAGCCCTGGCTTGGCCAAGCGAAAAACGCAAAATAATTTTGTATTATTTGCCTTGCATCTTTGTCAAATCGGTCGATGTTTCCCCAAACCGATGGCTGTTGATTTGACGGCATTTTCTAGGAGGGTTGCGTGGGTATCGGGAGTAGTGGGTCTTGGGTTGCTCGGAGCCCAGGCTGTGCAGGCCGAACTCGCGATATTGACCCCGGGTTGGGGAGGCGAGAGCCTGAATCGCGTTACACTTCACGGCGCTGATGCCCGGCAACAACTACTTGTCACACAAACACTCGGCGATGGGTCTGTTGCCGACCAAACCCGCGAAGCCGCCCTGATTGCAGAGCCGGCTGGCTTGGTGCGAGTCACCGATGGCTTGGTGGAACCACTGGCTAACGGCGTCGGTGTCATCACCGCGAGTACCCGGGCAGGCGAGATAGCTGTGATTCCGTTCGAGGTGAGTGCGGTTTCCGGCGAAAAGCCGGTGAGCTTTCCCAACTCAATTGTCCCGCTTTTTACCAAGCATGGCTGCAGCAGCGGCGGGTGTCATGGGAAGTCCAGCGGTCAAAACGGCTTCAAGCTTTCCCTGCTCGGCTTCGAGCCGCCGGAGGATTACGAGTATCTGCTTCGAGAGGCGCGTGGTCGCCGCATTTTTCCGGCCGCACCCGAGCGCAGCCTGCTGTTGCTCAAGGCGACTGGCCAGTTGCCGCATGGCGGTGGCTCGCGCATTGATGCGGGTTCATTTGATTACAAGACGATCGTCAAGTGGATACGCCAGGGAATGCCGTACGGCAAACCGAACGATCCAAGCCTCGAAGACATTGAGTTGTATCCCCCTGAGCGCATCATGGAGCCAGGCGCACGCCAGCAACTTGTGGTCCTGGCCAGGATGAGCGACGGGTCGATCGAGGACATCACTCACTCTGCCGTATACGAGGCGAACAACCGTGAGTATGCCGAGGTGGACAACACCGGCCTGGTTACCGCCGGGGGTGATTCGGGTGAGATTGCGGTAATGGTTCGCTATCAGGACAAGGTATCGGTGTTTCGCGCATCGGTTCCGTTGGGCGCCCCGGTGGGCAACCTGCCGCCCGAGGTAAACTTCGTGGATAATTTTATTTTTGCGAAATGGAAACAGGTCGGCATGCCACCATCGGAGGTGGCAGAGGATACGACATATCTTCGGCGCGTGACACTCGATATCGCCGGGCGCCTGCCAACTGTTGTAGAGGCGAAATCATTTCTCGATGACCAAGCGCCAGACAAGCGCCAACGACTCGTCGAACGGTTGCTCCGTAGCGAGGAATACGCCGAGTATTTTGCAAACAAATGGTCGGCGCTGCTGCGCAACAAGCGCGCCAACGGGGCGCAGCTTCGCTCGACCCTCGCCTTTTATGACTGGATCAAGGAGAGCCTGTACAATAACAAACCGTACGATCGGTTTGTGCGCGAAATTGTGGCGGCTTCCGGCGGGATTGACCAAAGCCCGCCATCTGCCTGGTACAAGCAGGTCAGTTCGCAGCAGGCGCAGATGGAGGACGCAGCGCAGTTGTTTCTCGGGACGCGATTGCAGTGCGCGCAATGCCATCATCATCCATTTGAAAAATGGTCGCAGAACGACTACTACCAGTTTATGGCGTTTTTCTCGCGCGTCAGCAAGGCCCCCTCCGGTCGCCCGGGCGAGGAGATCATTTTTCACCGGGCCGGTGTGGCGCAGGTAACCAACAAAAAAACCAACAAGCCGGTAAAGCCGGCTGGGCTGGGTGGTGGCGAAATGAAAATCGCGCCTGTTGACGACCCTCGCCATCGCCTGGTCGATTGGATGCGTGCAGACCGCAGTCGGCTTTTTTCAAAGACGCTCGTGAACCGTTATTGGAAGCACTTCTTCGGCCGGGGCTTGGTCGATCCCGAGGATGACTTTCGCTCCACCAACCCGCCGACACATCCCGGGCTGCTCGATGCGTTGGCGAATCATTTTGAAACAACTGGCTACGACCTGAAGGCATTGGTGAGAGTCATCGCCTCGTCAACCACGTATCAACTCAGTTCTGTTCCGAACGGGCACAACGCAAAGGACAAGCATTACTTCTCGCGCTTCCAGCCCAAACGGCTCACGGCAGAAGTGCTGTACGACTCATTGAATGACCTCATCATGGCGAGGAGCAACTTCGGAGGTTTGCCGGTCGGCACGCGTGCGGTATGCCTTCCGGACAACAGCTACAACAGTTCCAACTATTTTCTGAGTGTGTTTGGGAGGCCGGATTCATCAAGCGCCTGCGAGTGCGAGCGCTCACAGGAAGCCAGCCTGGCCCAGAGCTTGCACTTGTTTAACGCGAAAAACATACACGAGCAACTGGCGCGAAAGGACGGTCGCGCCGCCAGGCTTGCAGCTGACAAGGGACAAGATCATTCAGCAAAAATAAACAGCCTTTACTACCAGGCATTCGCGAGACTTCCTCGCAGGGAGGAGGCCAATGTAGCGCTTGCATATTTGACTCGCGAGGCGTTCGACAAGGAGGGCAAGCCTGCGGATAAAACCAAGGAGCGTTACGAGGATATCCTTTGGGCCTTGGCCAATACCAAGGAGTTCCTCTTCAACCACTGAGCCAGGCCCGTGTTGAATCCCCCGCTTGACCAAGCGTCAATCATGGCATGCATTTGATCCGACTTTTCAGGCGTGAGACGGTTGTCCCGCTGTTATGCATGGTGGTTGCCCAGGCGCTTGGCGAATTGCCGACCGCACGGATGACGGCGATCTTCCCAATGGGATGCCGGATAGGCGCTGAGGTCGAGGTTCAGGTTCACGGTGCGGATCTCGATGGGGCGGCGGCGCTGAGGTTTTCGGACCCCGGAATATCGGCGCAAGTGACTGATGCCGGAGAACGTAAGTTCAAAGTGCGCGTGGCGGGCGATGTCCCCGCTGGGGTTTATGAGGTAAGATTCGCCGGTGCGCTTGGCCTTACCAACCCACGGCCTTTTGTCGTCAGTTCACTGGCGGAAGTCCGGAGTCCTGCCGGCAACACGACGCGTGAAACGGCGGCGGCGCTTGGCGATAACTCAGTCATCAACGGTATCGCCGTGAGCAGGCAGTCTGTGTGGTTCAAGGTGACGGCAATAAAGGGGCAGCGCCTGTTGCTGAGAGTTTCGTCAGCGGCACTGGATTCGCGATTGAATCCTGTCGTGTTGCTGAGAGACAGTGCAGGGGAGCGCTTGGCCCGGGGGAATGATGACGGTCTGATCGACTACACAGCGGCGACGGACGGTGACTGCTTAATTCAAATCCACGATGCAATCTATGGCGGCGGCAACGAATATTTTTTCCGCCTGGAAAACAGCAGTGGCCCGTATGTCGATTTTGTCTCACCGCTGATTGTGTCCAGTTTTACCGGTTCAGAAGTGACACTCTACGGGCGAAATCTGCCCGGATCGAAACCTTCCGGCCTTAAATCTGTCGACGGCCTGTCACTTGAGCAGTTGAGCGTAAAGTTCAGCGATCTGATTCACGGGGATCGTCCCGGTGGTGTATTACTTCCTCCAGCCGCCGTCACCCTTGATGGTAGAGTCTTCCGCTTGGCCAAGGGGAAGTTTACAAGTAATCCGTTCTTTGTTGGCCTTTGTGAGGGCAAGTCATTGACGATGGAGCAGGGGGATAATGAAACGGCGGATCATGCGCAGATAATTCACGCCCCCGGCCTGGTTGCGGGGTGTTTTTTTCCGGCTCGAGATGTTGATTGTTTCCGGTTCCCGATCAAGAAAGATGAGGTTTATTGGCTGGATATTTTTTCGCAGCGACTGGGAAAAAAAACGAATCCCTACATCACCGCTCAATTAGTGAGTGTGGACAAAGATGGCAAAGAGACCCCGGGACCGGCCAAAGAGTTTTACGAGATAAAGGACAACCCAGGCGGGCGTGAGTTTAACATCGCCAACGGCGATGTGTCGTGGCGGTTTCAGGCGAAGAGTAACGGTTACTGCCGGGTGATGGCTCGCGACTTGTTCAATCAGGTGGCGGATGATTCGGGCAGGGGATATGTGATGGCGTTGAACCGCGAACGCCCAGGCTTCAGGTTGTTGGCCCACCCACGAACGGTTCCGTCCGCTTTGGGTAGTACTAAAGCGATTGAACTTATGGTGACGCACCTCCGTAAAGGCACGACATTGCCCATCCAGATCATCGCCATGCGTGAGGGAAACTTTAACGGGCCGATCCGTATTTCCGTTGAGGGGCTGCCCGAAGGAGTTAATCTGCATCCTTGCGAAATCAGAGCCGGGCAAAAGTCTGCAACAGCGTTGCTGACGGCAAGTGAGCAGGCTGTCTCATTCATCGGTAACATCCGGTTTGTCGGGAAGGCTATGATTGCCGATAGGGAGGTTGCACAAGTGGCGCGATCGGCAGCAACGGTTCACCGTGTCGGGGATTATGACAAGGAGCCGGTTTTCTCGCGCCTGGTAAAGGGGAGCGCATTGTCTGTGAATGTGGACGATACGGAGCCCGTTCAAGTCACAGCGCTAGGGGGAGGCCCGTTCATTGGCTTGGCTAACGGTAAGTTGAAAATCCCGCTCAAGGTCAATCGAAACGGTGAATACAATGAGAAGATCAACTTCAAGATTTACGGCATCTCACAATTGGCGAAGTTCGGTGGACTGGCGGTGGATAAAGGCCAGACCGAAGCTTCACTTGAAATAGACTTGGCCAAGTTCAAGGTCCCCGTCGGTCAGCACACGTTTCAACTGGCTGCGACAATTAAGGGGAAATACCAGTTCCCACCCTTGAACGGCAAGAAAACGGACAAAAAGAAGGATGTGACGTTTCAGTCGCTCTCCCCCCCTATAGCGATGGAGGTCAAGCCCATGCCTGAACCGGTCGAAAAGAAGAAGTAAAAAAGGTGTTTTAGGTTACAAAAAACCTTGGAATGGGTTGAAGATAATTGCGACCAAAATTTTTTCTCGCAAAACAGTCTGCTCAGTGCACGCTCTAGTTCGATGAAGCTTATTCTTGATTCCCACAATGTTGAAGTTACCGAAGCAATCAAAGCTCATGTGAGTGTTTGTGTCCATAAGCTAGAGCACATGAATCAAAGGGCGCTGGAAGCCCGGGTGAATTTGGAGCGGGATCATGTCGGACTGCCGGAAAATAAATTCAAATGCACCATGCATATTTATTTCAAGGGTACGGACATGTTTGCCGAGGATCATGAGAGCGATCTTTACATGGCAATTGATTTGGTAACCAAAAAAGTCCAGCAGCAACTGCGGAAACGTCACAATAAAATCATCACGCGACATCACGCCGGGGCAGCAAAGGCCAAGCGGGCAAGGCAGTTGACTGACGTGTAATTAAGTGTTTTGCAAACGGTTCCCCTTAGCGGGGTTCTTTGAATGATACTTCGATCACGGGCGATTTGGGCGAGCAAGGGGTGCGTCATTGGCGATGCGGCTGTTCGGGTTCGCGGCGACAGGATCGCCGGGGTCGGCGGTTATCGTGATCTGCCTCCTCATGACGGTGAGCCTGTGGTTGATATCGGGGAATCAATCATTTTCCCCGCATTTGTAAACGCTCATTGCCACCTTGAGTATTCCGGGTTGGCCGGCGAAATATCCCGAGATGTTTCGTTTACTGGTTGGCTTAATCAAATGATCTCCATCAAGCAATCGTTGACGCATGAAGATCATGAAACTGCTTGGCTGGCGGGCGCGGAGATGCTGCTGCGTACCGGTTGCGGTACGGTTGTGAATATCGAGTCCTTACCCGGTTTATATGAACGCATGGCGCCGGAAACCTTGCTTCAGGTTTGTCCATTCACTGAACTTATTGGCTATCATCCCGGGGATGTTGGCGAAATGGTTGATTTGGCTAAGCGGGAGTTGATGGTGAATGCATCCCTTGCATTGAACTCTGGTTTTTCGGCGCATGCACCCTACACCGTGACGCCAGAAGCGTTGAATGTACTTGCGACGTTTGCAGATGAACATTCGCTTTCAACGACCATTCATTTGGCTGAGTCGGACGATGAGTGGGAGATGTTTGATGACGGGGCGGGGCCACTGTATGACACGATGGGAGGCCTGGGAAGGATGATGGATGATTGCGGGATGGGAACCCCCGTTCAGCATTTGGCCAAGTCTGGAGGTTTCGCAAAAAAGACATTGGTTGTTCATGCCAACAGGCTCACTGACGGTGATGTTGAGTTGCTGCGTAGGGCGAACGCCGATGTGGTGCATTGCCCGCGGAGCCACGCTTGGTTCGGGCACGCCAGGTTCGATTACGATCGCTTGGCCAAGGCTGGACTTAACATTTGTCTGGGTACGGACAGCTTGGCCAGCGCCGAAGGGGGTGGGGAAACCGTTGTGCTTGATATGTTTGCTGAAATGCAGGAGTTCAGCCGGAATCACCCGAATCTGGTGTCCGAAGATATTCTCCAAATGGCGACGGCCAACGGCGCAGCGGCAATGAGACTCGAGAATGAACTCGGGCAAATCAAGGACGGTTTCATGGCCAATATGACCATGATTCCCTTCGGCGGGACACTCTCCGAGGTGCCGGAGATGATTCTCCAGCACCGTGGACCTGTGGAAATGTTGATGATTGCCGGCAGGCGGGCGTTTTCGAAAGCAGGTTCAATTGTGGATTGACTACGAGTGGAAGGTTTAGGAATCCTCCCTCGCCTTTTGGCGTTTTAAAAAATGGCATTTATTCAAGTAAAACCGGCAGACTCCTGTAGATACGATCTAATTTCAATGGGTGAGATAATGCTTCGGATGGATCCGGGGGATACCCGGATTCGAGCCGCGCGCAGGTTTGAAGCATGGGAGGGTGGCGGGGAGTATAATGTTGCCCGTGGTTTGAGACGCTGTTTCGGGATGCGAACCGGAGTTGTTACTGCTTTAGCCGACAATGAGATCGGACGCCTGATTGAAGATTTCATCCTGCAAGGGGGGGTGGATACCGCGTTGATAAATTGGATTCCATACGATGGCATTGGAAGGACAGTCCGAAACGGGCTGAATTTTACTGAACGTGGCTACGGCATTCGCGGAGCATTGGGTGTGTCAGACAGGGGGCTGACTGCGGCGTCACAAATCAGGCCCGATGATTTTGACTGGAAAGATATATTTGGGAAACAGGGGGTCAGGTGGTTTCACACCGGCGGTATTTTTGCGGCACTCTCAGAGTCCACTGCAGATACAGTGCTAAAGGCAGTTGAGATGGCCAGAAAATATGGAACGATCGTTTCGTACGACCTTAATTACAGGCCTTCTCTTTGGGGGAGTATTGGTGGGAAGGGGAAGGCGCAAGAGGTGAATCGTGAAATTGCAAAAAATGTGGATGTTATGATTGGCAACGAGGAAGACTTTACCGCTTGCCTGGGTTTCGAGGTAGAAGGTTTGGATGAAGAGATCTCGTCAATTGATGTCGGGAAATTCAAATCAATGATCAACGCTGTTGTTTTGGAGTACCCGAATATCAAGGCCACAGCGACCACGCTCCGAACAGTAAAGAGCGCAACGTTAAACGATTGGGGTGCCATTTGCTGGGCGGACGGCCAATTTTTTGAAGCCGTTTATCGACCTGATTTGGAAATTTTTGACCGTGTTGGTGGAGGTGACAGTTTTGCTTCAGGCTTGGTTTATGGGCTGATAACAACCGGAGATCCTGCTAAGGCGCTCAACTACGGAGCCGCTCATGGCGCCTTGGCAATGACAACCCCCGGGGACACATCCATGGCCTCACTTTCAGAAGTTAAAAAACTAATGGAGGGTGGCGGGGCGAGGGTGGTCCGATAAACCAGTAGCGAGAAATCGTTTCGCAGTCGTTAAAGCGGGGGCAAAGGTTAGTTCCTCAGTCTCTCCATGCTTCCTCTCCAGATCAATCTAATTGAATCAAGGCGAACACGGGCTTGGTCGAGGTTGTTTTTAAGGTTCGCTTGCTCTTTTTTTAACAGGGACAATTCTTCCGGCCGGATAGTTGCGTTTACTTTGGCTAGGCTTTCCAAGCGTTGGATTTCGCTTGAGAGCTTTTCGAGCATGACGCCAGTGGCGAACTGCTTCAGTGCACTGGCTTGTTTCGATGCCAGCGATTCATTGGCTTGGGCCATGGGCTGAATCAGTTTCTTAATTTCAGGGTAATCGGGGATAAGGTGGGCAGGACTGTTTTTCAATGTATTGGGCAATTTGATGAATCTGTCATCCTCACCAAATTCAGGTTTGCCTCGATGATTGGTGATAACCCGGATCGGGGTGGGCGGCAGAAATCGATCCGCATTCAATTTTGCTGGAGCGAGGCATTCCAGTACAAATACAGACTCCATCAAAAGTGTTGGAGTTGAGTCAGATTCCCAGTGCGTAAAGATGGTGGTTCCCACATTCAATCCAAGCAATTGCTCAATGCATGCGAAGATGACGGGGTGATCTGAGGAAACATACATCAGGTCATCTCTTGAAATTGCCCGGACACGGTCAAAAGTTAAAGCGACCACTCCATCTCGGTTGCCAGGCAGGTTTACGGGCAGTCGGTCGGCGTTGGTTATCCGGTAGGTTCGTGGCCCGATGTCATCGATGCCGAGTCCCATGAAATCAAAAAGCCGAAGAGCAAGCTTTTCCAATTCTGTCGAGTCTTCAGCATCTTGAATCTCACGGATCAGCTCATTTGATATCGCACTCGAGTGGGAGTTTATCTCAAGCAAGCGGTCTGTTCCTTCCTGAAGTTTGACGCTGAGCCTCTTGCGGCTTTCGTTCGTATCTTTAATCAACTGCGCTAAATTCAATGGTGTTCCTGTGAAGTGCTGGCTTAGTTGACCTTTAAATTCATTCAAAAGTGTTTCGCCATCCGGAATGCTCTCCTCGAAAGCATTCAGTCCATGATGCAACCATTTGGCCAAAACCTCTCGGTTGCTTGATTTACTGAAGGGCACATGAATTTGGATGTTGTCCTTTTGGCCGATGCGATCCAGTCGTCCGATCCGCTGTTCAACCAATTCCGGATTCAGTGGGAGGTCAAACAACACCAGATGACGACAAAACTGAAAATTTCTGCCCTCACTGCCAATTTCAGAGCAAATTAAAATCCTGGCACCATTCTCTTCGGCAAACCAAGCGGCATTTCTGTCCCGTTGAATGAGGGTTAGATCTTCATGAAAAATGCCTATTTTGAGATTAGCCCTTTTTCTGAGCGCTGCCTCGATCGCGATCGCCTTGGCCTTGCTTCGGCAGATTAGCAGGACTTTCTCGGTTTCATTCTTTTGTAGAAGCTTAGTCAACCACTCAATCCTTTTGTCATCGTCAAAATCGTGATTTGGCTCCGTTTTGGTGAGTCCAATATCGAATGCAAATTCGGCTTGGCCAATGTCAATAGAGGGCCCCCTGCTTGCAGGAGGCAGTGGATGGAGCTTGGCCAAGCGCTTGGGGAATCCGTGGATTGTCTTTCGTGTGTTGCGAAACAGCACCCGCCCGGTTCCGTGCCTATCAGCGAGGTCCCGGATTAATTTATCTCTTGTTTGCGTGGTTAATTTTTTATCCTTGGTCAATTCGAATGTTGCCTTGTTTAAAAGGGATTCAGGGCATGGAAACTGTTGAAGTTCCTCAATGTTTAGCGACTCGTTATCGATGAGTTTTTTGCATAGGTTTGCAACCGGCTTGTATTGATCTGTCTCGTCCTCGAATGCTGCAAAGTTGGAAAAGCGTGTAGGGTCGAGCAGGTGCAATCGAGCGAAGTGACCCTCGAGTCCCAATTGTTGAGGCGTGGCGCTTAACAGAAGAAGGGATCCGGCGCGTTGACCAAGCGCTTGGGTGAGTTGATATTTGGCGCTTGGCTTTTCAGGGTTCCATTCAAGGTGGTGTGCCTCGTCAACAATCAGCATATCCCACGGGGCTTGCACTGCCTGTTCCATTCGCTTCGGTGACTTGGACAGCCAGTCGATGTCAGCAATCAGGAGTTGATCATCCTCAAAAGGATTGAAACCGGGCTGGGAGGTTTCGATGGCACAACAGCGCTCCTCATCAAAAATACTAAACCAGAGATTAAAACGGCGAAGGAGTTCGATGAACCATTGGTTCACAAGCGAGTTTGGAAGTAGAATAAACACACGATTAACCCGACCGCACACAATCATTTGGTTGAGAATCAGGCATGCCTCAATGGTTTTGCCCAAACCAACCTCGTCAGCAAGTAGAACTCTGGGCAATTGTCGCCTCGACACCTCATGCGCTACGAATAATTGATGAGGGATCAACTCGATTTTGCCTCCCAAAAGACCGCGAACAGGGGATTTGCGCCAATGAAACATCATGTTCATGGCGTTCAACCGGAGTTCGAAAAGATCGTTATCAGTGGTTTGGCCTTGCAGCAAACGATCTACGGGACTCTGGTCCGTCATGCCGGCATGCAGTTCCTGCTCAGGCAGGATGATGTTTTCCCCGTGATACGTCAGTAATCCATCAGACTCTGAAACGTTCGTCACGGTGCAGTCGATGCCTTCTTGGCTTCGAACAGTTGCGCCAGATTGAAAGCAAACCCGATAAAGAGGCGAGGATTCACGGGCGTAACGCCGTATTTCCTCACAGGCAGGAAAAGAAACCACAACAGCTTGGCTTTCGATCGACTGGATGATCCCCAAGCCAAGTTCAGGCTCCAGATTGCTGGCCCATCGTTGACCGGGAGCCGGTGAGGAGGCTGTATTGTCTTGATTCACTTGAGGAAGCGCTTGGCCAAGCGCCTGGGTAGGCGGGTCAGGGACCAGTGCCTGGCGGCTTCATTTCGGTGGCGATCAGTCTTCGGACTTCCGGCACTGGAAGACCTTTTGTCGAACTGATCCCCGCAGCGACTCCGGCCACATAGGCAGTGGAAAACGAGGTGCCTGTTCCGAAATATGTCTGGTTGTTGAATACTGTCACCCCGGCCCCGGGGGCGGCTACCTCGACGAAGTTGCCCGTGTTGGCATAGTTAGCCACGTCTCGGCCGCTGAGATTCAAGGCAGTGACCCCGACCACTTCCGCTTGGGCCGCTGGGTAAACCGGAAGGCCGGTCGGCTCGTTGCCGGCGGCAGCCAGAAATAATACTCCCTCCCTCGTGCCGGCTTGGATGACCGAGCGCATCAGGGGGTTCTGTTGATCCGTGCCAAGGCTGAGGCTGATAATGTCTGCGCCGGCCTCAATGGCCGCCTGAACCCCCCGGGCCACAGCAAATGTTGATGTGTTCTCGGATTGCCCATACACATCGACGGGGAGAATCCTCACGGACGTCTCCTGCGTATCTTCCAGAGAAGCGGACAGGCCGCGAAGGATGGTCTCGGCCATTGATGTTCCGTGGTTCAGGTGGTCCGGGCGATTAGCAGCTTCGCCAGCCATCGAGATTTCCGGTAGCAAAAAATCACCGACTCGAGACCCCTGTCGCTGGACGCTCGAATCGATCAGGCCGATCACAATGCCATCCTTGTCTGCGGACGATGGACGGAGATTAAGTGGCGGGGGCTTGAGGCCAACCGGGGAAAGCGTGTCAGGGGGCGTTATGCCAAAGTTGTTGTCAACAGAGGCAACGCCTTTGTTTTGCTCGAGTAGAGTCTGGGCTTTCTCGGTTTGTTGCTCGTTTTCAAATCGGAGGCGGTAAATATCGAGGCCATCGATTTCGTCGACGATTTCTGCGCCGAGTTTTTTTGCGAGTTCCGCGATGTCGATACCCGAGTTGGGCTTGAGCGTGACGACCAGTTCGTTGGGGATTTTCGGGCTATCCTCCTCTTTGTCGCCATTGGGCTGGCGCTTGGGTAAGCGCCTGGTTGGGATAATTCGAACCACCGCCCTCGTTGATGAGGTTTTGTAAACCAGCATTTTCGACGGGCTGCCCGGGGTAGGGATGATCGCAAAGTTGACTTCGCTCAACAGGCGTCGCAGCGCCTCGGGATGCTTTAGGTTTTTGAAGCGGGTCGTGACTTTCAGTTGCAGGTCTGGCTCGACGAGAATCTCCCAGCGCCCCTGATCGCTCAATGACTGTAGAACTTTCTCCAGGGGCCATTGTTCGATTTGCACGCTCGCGGTGCCATCATCCCGCCACTCGAGTCTGTCATCGCCGGAGGGCGTTTTTGTCTCATTGGCGACGGGCGTCATCGCGGCAATGAACAACCCTAGCGCTATAGCGGCACGCTTCATCAGGCGGGAAAACTACGTAAACCCACAACTTCACGCAATGTTTTGCTCTTTGTCATTGGGTGTGCTTGACACACTGTTTTGGTCGTTTGAAATTATATTTATGGTAAATCTGTTTGAAGTAGAAGGGTATTTTAACTTCGAGGAGGTGGGGAAAATCGCTGACGGGCGAATGGGAGCGGTGTTCCGGAGGCCTGGTGGAAGATCTCGAGTACCGTATGCACTGCGCTCTAACCAACGAGACCTTGCTCAAGTTGATGAAGGAATTGTCCCCCGACAGGATTCCGGCCTGACCTGTGCTTCTGTCCAGGTGCATTACGGGCGAGGGATTTGGTTCAGCGTGTAGTGGAAAGTGTCGTGCCAGAGTGCCTTGCCGGCTTCGCTCGTTATGTCGTAACACCTTACTTGCGTGACGTGCCCCTCTCTCCATCCGCTCAACGAAAGGCGCATTTCAAGCCTGTTGGCTGACAGCGTTACGTCGCTCACCTCGATCGGTGTCTGGCTGTCCTTCTCCCCGGCGTGGTTGAATCGCGGAGAGCCATAATCGGAGTGATACGCGTAGCTGAACTGCGACACCTCGAAGTTGTCTGGGGCGGCCGCGCTTGGCCTGGCTGGCTCGGTGAACGTAAGTAGAAATCCATCCGTCTTGGCCTCGGCTTTGAGTATAGAGAACGGGGTGTTGCCTTTGAACGTAACGCGCTCGAAAGATGCCGGGTCGGGGGCAATGCTCGCCCAGGTTCGTTGCAGTCCGCCCACGTAGAGTCGGCCGTCCGGACCGTAACTCAACCTGTTCACGCCGGAACGAAAACCGTTGAGGAAGGGGAACACGGCCCCTTGGTACTCTCCGTTGATTGTCTCGAGAAAGACGCGCACGACCAGTGCGTTCTGAAAATCGCCCACGAGCAATTGCCCGCGGAAGGGCCCGAACCGGTCATCCAAAACCTCAGCCATGCCGCTGACCGAGCGGGCTAGGGTGTATGGGAACCAAACCGCTGGTGGAGTAAAATTGTCTCGGCCATTATATAGGTTTTGAGGGTCTGGAGTGGCCGAAGGTCGGCCAAAATATCTACCGCTGCGCAAGTGGTTGAGTTCGCAAGCTGCTGTCCAATGACCTTGATTGTCAGTTACGAAAATATCTTTGTCCGGACCAAATACTCCGATTCCGTTAGGTTCGCGGAAACCGGAGGCAATTCCTTCCATTAACCCATCACTGTTTTGCCGGATTGCCCAGCCCATGAACTTCATGTCCCAACGGCCGCTGTGTCCCGCGTTGGCGAGGACGAAGCGTCCGTCACGATCCACAATCGGCCCATAAGAGAAGGCGTTGTAATGCCCGGAGTAACCCCAGTCAGAACTGACACGCATGAAATCTGTCCTGCCATTTTTTTCATTGAATGTAATCTCGGTGAGTTCTGGTTTTTGCGAAATGTATAGCCTGGCATCCCTCACGAGCAGGCCCATCGGTTCGTTTAATCCCTTGGCCAAGCGGTTGAACGTGACTGGCTCTTCCTCGTCGAGTAAACCCTCGAGTAGATACACCTCACCAGGCCAGGTGCAAACCGCAAGCCGACCATCCCCGAGCCAGTCCATCCCGGTTATCAACAAATCCAGCTCAGAGGGCAATGGGAGTTGCTCGATTGTGTAGTAAGGGCTTCTCGGCCCTGCACGCAGCTTGAACTCACCTTGGTCCACTTTGCCGAGCTTGCTCAAGGGCGGTGAGGCAATCTTTGGAGATGAAGCGAAGCTTGCATCGTGGTGGGTGGTAATGATGACTGTGGCCTCGCCGATGTGTGGGGGTACAAGTACCCAATGCTGCTCGGCAACGGTCTCGATTGCCTGGATGTCGTAAGCGGTTTCCGAACCGGCCTCGCTGATGACCGGTTCGGTATAGCTCAACGGCTTGCTTGTGACCTTAACCGCTAGACCGTCGATCCCATCAACTGTAACACCTCGTTTTACGGTGCCGTCATGAAAACTGTTCGCGAGAAACCAGAGCGGCCTTTTGCATTGACTGATTGTCATCGCGCGCTGCAAGCCCTTGGAGCTACTCGATGGCTCAAGTCGCACGGTAACAGTTTCGCCGGTTGCCAACTGTAACGTGTAACGGAGTGTCACGGATTTTCCATCGGTCGTCGTGCCGATGAACTTTCCTTTTACTCCATTGCCGCCGAGGGCGAACTTGACTCCAGTTGTTCCCGTTCGCCACGGAAGTGTTGGTGGGTTGCCCCAGAGCAATTGGCCGTTAGGCTGGGCGATGAATGGGCGCTTTGCGTTGATGTATTGCGGGCCGTACAGGTCAAGTTTGCCTAGCCAAACGCTGTGTGCCCGGAGATTCTCGGTGTCGAATGCAAACTGAATGTTGCCCAGCGGTATGACGATGCTTCGCGTGGCTTTTGGCATTGGCGCATAACGAAAAAGCTGCCCGGGAGGGTCGTGGACCGGCTTGTTTTTTTTCGCTTGGCAAAGCGCATGGGAAGCGAGGGCGAAGAAGATCGCAGTCAGGGAAATGACACGTTTCGGGAACATTATGGTCTATCGTTGGGGAGCAATCTGCGGGAAAACAACACGGTGTTCAATTCAAAGCAAGCGCTAGGGAAAGTTTTGGCTGGTGAAATACAACTCGGTGGCTAAGATTGCGTGTCACAAATTCGGATGTTCATAATGAAAACACTTACTAGGTTTAATCGTGCCGTGGCATTGATTGCGGTTTCTGTCTTTAGTTTCGCATCAACGCAATCGGCTCAGGCTGGTACGCCGCCTGAGGGTTTTACAGCATTGTTTAATGAGGAGGATCTTTCCGGTTGGTGGGGTATTGGCACCGAAGATCCAGCCAAATGGATGGCCCTTTCAACAGAAAAGTTTAAGGAGAAAAAGGCCGAAAGCATCAAGGACATCGCTAAGCATTGGTCAGTGGTCGGTGAGGATCTCGTCAACGACGGACACGGACTGTATCTCAGCACAGAAAAAAACTACGGCGACTTCGAGTTGTTGATTGATTACAAGACCGTGGCCAAGGCGGACAGTGGCATTTACCTACGAGGGATCCCGCAGGTGCAGATTTGGGACTACACCAAGGAGGGTGGTAAATGGAACATCGGCGCTGACAAGGGATCCGGTGGACTGTGGAATAATAGCAAAGGAGCACCGGGAAAGGATCCTTCGGTATTGGCGGACAAGGCGTTCGGCGAGTGGAACAGCTTCCGCATCATAATGGTCGGCGAGCGCGTCTCGATCTGGTTGAACGGTAAACATGTTGTGGATCACGCGAGGCTGGAGAATTATTTCAATCGGAAGGGGCAAATACCGCGAACCGGGCCAATCCAACTTCAGACGCACGGCGGGGAGATTCGCTGGCGAAACGTGTTCATTCGCGAGATCACCAGCGACGAGGGCAACAAGAATTTGGCATCGAAGGGGGATGATGGCTTCAAGTCTGTATTCAACGGAAAAAACCTAAAGGGGTGGGGTGGCCCAACGGAAAACTACGTTGTCAAGGACGGCGCGCTCCAGTGTCGAAAAGGCAAGGGGGGCACCATTTTTTTTAACGAGGAGTTAGCCGACTTCTCGGCGCGTTTTGAGTTTAAGCTGCCGCCGGGCGGCAACAACGGCCTTGCCATTCGTTATCCCGGGAGCGGTGACACGGCCTACGTAGGCATGTGCGAACTGCAGGTACTGGATGACACCGCCAAAAAGTACGCCAAGTTGCACCCGGCGCAGTATCACGGTTCGGCTTATGGCATGGTGCCGGCCACGCGAGGTTTTCAGCGCGCGGTGGGTGAGTGGAATTTTCAGGAAGTCACGGTTTTTGGAACAAAAATCAAGGTTGAACTGAACGGCACATTGATACTCAACGCCGATCTGTCCAAGGTGGAGGAGTCGATGTATGACCTTGGAAAATTCAAAGGGCGTCTGCGCAAGTCCGGTTACTTTGGGTTCGCCGGTCACGGCGATGCCGTCTACTTCCGCAAGGTCAGTCTTCGGAAAATTTAATAACCCGGGCGAAGAGCCAGCTTCCTGGGTTACTTATTTTTCTTTTTCAACTCGGCTTCCTGTTCCTTGGTCAGGATTTCCGGCTTGGCCCCTTGTTTGAGTTCCGCCTGCGAGGGGATTCGGACGATATTGCTGGTGACCGGTTTCTTAACCACAGGGGCACTTCCCTTTATTACTGAGAGAAGCTCAATCTCGAAGCGCAGGGTGGAGTAGGGGGGGATCTTGGGGCGCTTGCCGCCCGGGCCATAGGCCAATTCTTGCGGCACAACTATCTCCCACTTAGCCCCAGGCTTCATCATCGATAACGCCTCGGTCCAGCCAGGGATGACCTGGGTAATCCCAAAGGTGCTCGGCTGCTTGCGGGAGTGGGAACTGTCGAACTCGTTGCCGTCAATCGTCCAGCCACGGTAGTGGACTTCCGCCTTGTCGCTCTTCGTGGGGGGGGCGCCTTTGCCGTCCTTGATGATGCGGTATTGCAACCCGCTAGTAGTTGCTTTTACGCCCGTTTTTTTGAGGTTGGCGGCCAGATACTCGGCGCCTGCCTTCTGGGTGATCTGACCCATGGAGGTACGCTTGGCTTTTTCCCTGTCCTGATAATCTTTCCAGACCTGGTCTAGCACTTTCTTAGACTCCACATCACTCAATAATCGCTCCTTAGCCAGGTAAGCCGTCTTGACTCCTTCGGCGAACTGGGCGAGTTCGATTTCGATCTCTTTGTTTTTAAAGTCGCCCCCGATTTGCATGCCAACCGCATAGCTGAATCGCTCCTTCTTTGTAACTGGTTTATTACCCGTCGCCTTGGGTTCGCCTTCCTCCGGGTTATTCTGGTCGGCAGGCCGCCGTTGCTCGGCAAGCGCTGCTTGCACCTGGCGGAAGTTTGTCGTTGCGGTTTCAGCCTGGGCTTGGGCGGTATCCCTTTCTTCTTCCGCTTCTCTTTGTGCTTTTTTGGCATCGGCCAAGTCACTTAGAGTCCTACTGAGGTCGGTTTGGGTGTTCGTCAATTCAGTGTTCAAGTCGTTTACTTTACTCTGGGAGCACCCGGCCGATAAGGCCAGCACTGCCGCGACTGTTCCGATTGTTGTTATTGTCTGTGTTTTCATGATTCTAAACTATCG
>Ga0209753_1000197_pt1 | contig 24059 bp, 17 predicted proteins | sample METZYME_3_550m_FD_187550 | JGI IMG/M metagenome (GOLD analysis project Ga0209753, IMG submission 187550) | Marine microbial communities from oxygen minimum zone in mesopelagic equatorial Pacific - METZYME_3_550m (SPAdes) (version 2) | ecosystem: Environmental > Aquatic > Marine > Oceanic... | reverse complement strand
GAGAGCCGCGTCAATGCTTTCGATGCTCGTCCAGTATTCGTCACCGCTCCGATACATGGTGAAGCGTTCGCCCTGGAATTCATGCGCTTGGCCGTCGAACGCCGCCTGGACAGTTTCGGGCGACATAAGTTGTGTCATGCTGCGGTGATACGATGCATGCCAGCTTTTGTGCTCTTCGGAGTGGCATCCACGGCATGATGCCGAGCCGGCGTATTCATTGTCGTCGCGCCGGTAAGGTAGCGTGGCAGCAAATGGAGGTTGCGCTTGGTCAAGCGCTTGGCCGAGGGTGGCGGGCCGGTCGGCTTCGGACCAGTCCAGGAGATTGATGACCAGCAGGACGATGGCCACCAGTGCAAGGGCGATGATCCACCGGAGTGTGGAGTTATGCTGCTTTGGATCGCTGCCTTGCATGCTGCTCGACCGAGGCAAAACACCACGGTACAACTGGCAAAGAAAAAAGACGGCCTATGTTTATGGGCCGCCTTTTGGAAATGATTTGCCGGCCTCAACGGCTGGAACTGCCCCACCAGACGTCGTTTGGTACGGCTGGGGGACCACCGAATCCGGCCATCGCATAAAATTTCTTATAGGTCAGATTGACCGAGGCCCCTGAGACGATGCCCACTGTGGAAGCTCCCCCGACATCTTGCCGGTTATTCTTGTTTGAACCTCCTGTCACATGCCTCTGGGAAATGCCCTCGTGCGGCTGGTTGCCCGCATCGTTGAACCAGAACGGAGTTGTGTCGTCAGTCTCCCACTGGATGATGTTGCCCGGTTCGGTGGCCGAAATCTTGCGAACCATTCCAGAATTATAACTGCCCCTTTGCGGGCTTGGATCGGTGTGAAAGTGTATGATGTTACCGTTCCAAGTGTAGCTGGTCACTTTAATTGGGCGCTGGAGGAACAGCTTGCTGTTCGAGCCGGTGGAGGTGGCTTTATCCTTGGGGCACATCAGCACCTGGGGATTGTTGCCCAGATAGTTCCCCAGTTGCCCGTGCTTGAAGGATTCGTACTGGCCGGCCAGTTGTCTCTGCAGGCCAGCCAAGCTTGTGCTGCTGGCATAGCCCGGCATTGCCGTTGAGCCGTTCCAGTTATGGGATTCAACATTACACCGGCCGCCACCGGGGAACTTCGTGGAGTTTTCCATTCCGCTGCCGGCATATGCCCACCCGGTTGGGCCGCTTCCATTGCCACCCCAGGTTGGGTGGGGCAGGTACTCCTCGTAGTCATTGGTGAACATGTTCAGGGCCAGCATGATCTGCTTGTTGTTGTTCCAGTCGATGGAATTGTGGGCCTTGTCCTTGGCACGAGCCAGTGCAGGCAACAATAGCGCCGCCAGAATGGCAATGATGGCAATCACCACCAGCAACTCAATGAGTGTGAAACCAAGGATGATCTTGGTGCCCAGTGTCTTGCGAACAGTTGTTTTTTTCATTTTTTGGAAAATTAAACGCAGCCGGCTAATTAATTATCAACTCAAGGGCCATGTACGGACGAAAACCTAGTTTCCAGCGGGCTGAGAGTCAAACCCAAATAAAAGGAATTTGCGTGAATTGTTCACCCAGTTAATCGGTCTTTTGTGCCGCGTGAGCGATTCAAAGCCGTGCAGGGAACCAGTCGCCAAAATGTTGGCGAGAATGTCATGCGTTCTTTTTTGGCAGGTTTGGCCATCTTCCTACTTCGTTCCTTGTCACCTGCTGTTCCGATTCGTTTTTTGATGACGATGTGCGACTAGCGAATAGGAGGATGATTTTTTAAGGTGCTGGAAGGTCTGGCCACGGGGGTGCATTGGCAACCTGAAACTCCCCCAAAAAAAGACCCTCCCGTTTGGGAGGGTCTTTGAAAGAATGTTGTAGTGGATTATTATATCCCGCGCGGGAACATCACCTCGTTGTTCGCGTCGCTCGAGTCGAGAAAGTATTGAGCGAGTTTCGAGGAGCTAGCCTGTTGGCAGGACGAGTCAGACAATAGGATATCACCCTGTTCTTCGTGAAGAGACTGTGACCAGAAGGGAGTCTTCTTGGCACTGAACTTTTTCAAAAACTTCACGTGCTGTCCCTTCTTGTCTTTGTCGTTTTCATATTTGGCAAAATTAACGTTGCGGTCGCCGGACAGAATATTGTTCGGTTTGGCTTCGTCGGCGCCTTTGCCAATGAAGTAGCTAACGCTCAGGTTGCCGTTCTTGCCCTTCTTGTCGGCAAACAACGTCGTGCCTTTGGTTATCTTTCTAACTGCGTCACCATCCGCAAATGTGGTGGCCTGGCGACGGTTGCCGTCGCGTGGGCAGCGAACCACTTTCGGGTTGCTCAACTCATTGGATAGTGCCTGCCAGTGCCTGAAGAAGTTCAGGGTCTCCTTGGTGGCAATATACTCGGCGGAACCGCCTTCTTCCGCTGGAACCTGCCATGGGAACCGATCCTGGTTGTCCGTCGCATAAATGCGAGTGGCGATACCAACCTGCTTTAGGTTGTTCACACAGGAGATCCGCTGTGCCTTGGCTTTTGCTTTTGCCAATGCGGGCAGGAGCATGCCGGCCAGAATGGCAATGATTGCTATAACGACCAGCAGCTCAATGAGCGTGAAGGCCCCGACTTTGTTTTTTTGAAAATGCTTCATGATGCAATTCTCGTTTTTTTTTTGTTAACAGTTAACACTTCACCATACTGGTAAAAGGAAGGCGAAGCTTTGTGCCCAATTGAACCTTTGTCAACGCCAATCGTAAAAAAAATAGCACATAAAATGCCATCACAAATAGGTTAAAATAGTATTCAATTCAGAGTGCGCAACAAGGCTGAATAGCGTGATTTTCACTCAGTTTGCGTGAGTCTCACACAATTAAACGTTATTTGGCCTGTACTGCGAAGATGGTTGCCTGTTTTGATTTCAAGTTCACTCATTCACCGATGTTGTTTGTCCGCGGTTTTTGGAATGTTAACGTTGTGGGGGCTTCTGCCGCGGGATACAAGCGTGCCGGTGGCAATGAATTTGCTGGAAGCGAGTCTGGAGGCTCGCCCGGTCAAGGAGCCGTACCATCACCTGATGAATCTTGAAAATCGACTTATGCGCCTTTTAGGACGCAAACATTATGTCCCAGCCGGGGCAAATGACATCACCAAAAAACTCGGGCTAGGCCAAGCGCAGGCAGCGGAGGTGCGGCGTGAACTGCGCGGCCTCTTGCGCTCGGGCCGGGTGGTTCGGCTGCCGGACAAACGGTTTGCGCTCCCGGCCGAAGAGGACTTGATCGCCGGGCGCATCCTCATGAACCGTCGAGGCGGCGGCCGCGTCGTTACCACCGATGCATCGCAGCCGGCCATCGACATCTCCCCCAACGCCGCCGGCACGGCGATGCACAACGACCGGGTGCTGGTGTTGGTGGATTCGACTGTATCGTCCGTGCGACCGCGTGGCCAACGCCAGTCGGCTGGGCCGAGAGGCAAGGTGGTCGAGGTGCTCGAGCGTGCCCGCATGCAGGTGGTCGGCACGCTGGAGAAGTCGCGGCAGCTTTGGTACGTCGTGCCGAGCGACCCGCGCATCACGCACGACATTTATTTGCCCAAGCTTGGCCAAGCGGCAAGGACCAAGGCCAGGCGTGGCGACAAGGTGGTGGTCGAGATCACCGAGTGGCCGTCGCGCCACAATGCGCCGGAAGGCAAGCTGGTGGAGGTGATTGGTAGCCCAGGTGCACCGGGTGTGGATGTCGAGTCGGTGATTCGGCAGTACGAGCTACCGAACCGGTTCCCGGCCAAAGTGCAGGCCGAGGCCCGGCGACTGGGCGGCGAAGTGACGGCGACCGACCGCAAGGGGCGGCGGGATTGCCGGAAACATCTGGTCGTGACGATCGACCCGGTGGATGCGCGCGACTTTGATGATGCCATTTCGCTCGAGCGCCTCGAGGGACGGCGCTGGCGGCTTTGGGTGCACATCGCCGATGTGTCGCACTACGTTACGCCAGGGAGCACGCTCGACAAGGAGGCGCGTCGGCGCGGTAACTCGACGTACCTCGTCGATCGCGTTATCCCGATGCTGCCGGAGGCGTTGAGCAACGAGCTGTGCTCGCTCAAGCCGGGAGCCGATCGGCTGGCGCGCAGCGTGGAGTTTGTGCTGACCGAGAGCGGGCGTGTGGAGCAGGCGAAGTTTCACTCAACCGTCATTTGCTCCAAATGCCGCTTTACCTACGAGGAGGCGATGGCGGTTCTCGAGCGCAAGCCGGCCGGTGACATCGAACAGATGCTGCACGACGCCCATCACCTTGCGCAAAAACTACGGCAGGCGCGGTTCCGTTCCGGCGCGCTGAATCTCGACGTGCCGGAACGCAAGGTGCTGCTCGACGCCAATGGCCGGGTGAGCGAGGTGCGCCGGGTGGAGAACGATGTATCGCACCAGCTGATTGAGGAATTCATGCTACTGGCCAATGAAACGATCGCCCGAGAGATCAAGCGCCGCCGCGCCGGGGCGATTCACCGCGTGCACGAGGAGCCGGACACCGAGAAACTCGACAACCTTCGCGCACAGGCGGCGTTGATGGGGCTGCGCGCTGGCAACCTAGCCGACCAAAAACAGGCTGGTAAATTCCTTGCCAGCCTGAACGATCACCCGCTTGCGGACGTCTTTCGAGTCGGCTATCTGCGCTGCATGAAACGGGCCTGCTACTCGACAGAGCCGATCGGGCATTACGGCCTAGCCAAGGAGGACTACGTGCATTTCACCTCGCCGATCCGCCGGTACGCCGACCTGATCGTGCATCGTGTCGTGTACCAAAAGGCCAGGCTCGACGCCACGGCGCTTGCCACGGCGGCCGATCATATTTCACTCACCGAGCGTAACTCCGCCGACGCCGAACTGGACAGCAAGCTTATCAAGCTACTGAGCCACTTGCAGCGGCAGCTCGACCGCCGCAAGCCCGAGACCTACACGGCAATGGTCACCGAGGTGCGCAGCATTGGCGCGATGGTGGATATCACCGAGCTGGGGCTGAAGGGCCTGGTCAAGCGCCTCAGCCTGAGCGACGACCATTACCGGTTCGTGCCGGAACGCGGCCGTTTGGTTGGCCGGTTGCGCGGCAACGAGATCGTGCCGGGCGACCAACTGAAAGTGCAGGTCGAAGGAATTGACCTGCAAAAAAAGCAGGCTGACTTTCGCGTCATTAAAACCAAGTCGGCCAAGGGTAAAAAGAAAAATTCCAAGCCCTTGCGCAAGCCCCAGAGAGCGGCCAAGCCGGACAAATTTCCCAAGCGCAAAGACACTCGAAAGCAACCCAAGTCCAAGCGCAGACGGAAATGACACACACAACAAAATATGGGGTTGCTCTGCTTACGGCCGGATTGGCTGTGGGCGTTTTTACGAACCGCGACGAATGGGGCTCAAACCACGTCGTGACATATCCGGGCCAGAAGCTTAGCCAAGCTAAGGCCAAAGTCGCCAAGCCTTCGGTCAAGCGACAACGGGGCGACTCGGCCCTTGTCCAAGCGCAGCTCTCGCCGTTGGCCAGGGCGATCGATAGCGGCCAACCGCTGCGGCTGCAGTTGCCCGGTCGCGAGCCGCTCGACTTTTCGTTCCGGTATTTCCCGTTGCTTGCCGACGGCTACCGCACAACGCTTGGCCAAGTGGACAGGCTCGACACCGGGCTGCGAGTCTTCGAGGGCCGCGCCATCGGCGGCGACGGCCAGGTGCACACGGCGATGCTGGCCCTGGTCAATCGCTCCGTCGCCGGTGTGGTACGCCTGGCCAACGGTGGACAGGTCCGGTTGCGGAGCGCCGATGGCGGACAGTTCGAATCGCTCGCGAACTCGCCTGGCCAGGTTGAGCCGGTGTGCGTGCGCGATCCGCGAACCGGCACGTACCGGACAATGTCGCTCGACGGCGGCCTGGCCAGACCGGACTGGAGTCAAGCCGGGTCGGCCAGTCTCGAGCCGTCGCCGGAGTTTCCGATGATGGCCAGCTCGGGGCTCGACCCAGTGACCGGCGCGCCGACGCTGGTGCTCGGCGGCCCGGCCAATCCGCCGCGCTACGAGGCGTCGCTGAAGGTGGCCACGGTGATCGTCGCGCTCGACAAGTCGGCCACCGGCGTAAACTCGAAGAACCACCTCACGGAAGTCGCCAGCCAGCACCTTGCGCTGATGGCCAATGTCGCGGCGATTTACGAGAACCAGCTGGGCATCCGGCTGCTGGTGCAGGAACTGATCCTCACGCCGGACTCGGACGACTACGACGACATCCCGTACGATGATAACGGCTCGACACTGGAGGAGTTTCAGGAATGGGTGCAGCGTTGGCGGCGCGCGGCCACCTACGGGCAGACGGTGGCGATTCGTTTCGGGGACGGCTTAAGCGGCGGCATAATAGGCATCGCCTACCAAGACGCGCTCCACACGCGCGACGGGGTGGGCGTGATGAGGGCCGGCTTCGGCTGGGCGTTGACCTGCCACGAGATGGCGCATGTGTTCGGCTCGTCGCATTCGCTCGGCGGCATCATGAACGCGCAGTACACCACCGAGGAGCGATCGTTTTTCATGGATATCGAGGGGGAAGAGTTCACGGCGGCATCGCAGATTTATAACCGATCCAGTGGACGACTCGTCGGGCCGGCGTCGATGCGCAACCCGGGCGAGATGCCCTTCTCCGTGGACGACGTCGCCTGGGCCGCGCCGGGCGAGCAGGTCCGCTACGATGTATTGGCTAACGATCTGAAAGAGGTTTATCGTGGGCAGGAAAACAGCCTGGCACTGGCCGAGGTCGGTCGGGTCACGCCGCGTTATGCGGGGTCGGTTGCTGTTGAGGACGGCCAGGCGGTGTTCACGCCATCCAACGGTTTCACGGGCACCGCCTGGTTCAGTTATTCGGTACGCGGCGACGTCGGACGCGGCTGGCTGCACAAGGGCGACGTCGCCGTGGTGGTCGGCGACCCCGAGGGCAATGTCCACGAGTTGGACCTGGCCGTTGGCCAGGCGCGTACCCTCAAGCTGCCCGGTGACGGCAATATCACCCAGGTGCGCCACCCCAAGCAGGCAGCGATGCACGAGATGATCAGCGACTCGGCGGTGTACATCCTGCGCGTGAAGGCCGAGGCCAAGGGCAGCGAAACGATCCGGTATCGTGCCGGCGGAAAACAGCAAACCCTCAAGCTCAACTACATCAACGACCCGCCGATCGCAGAGCCGGATGTGTTTTACCTGAGCCCCGGCGAGTCGGTAAGTTTCAATCCGCTGACCAACGACCATGCGGCCGGGCTGCGGGGCGCATTCAAGACCGAGCCGGTTATCGCCGTCGGCACCGCCGGCGAGGGACGCGACGGGCAGGATTACTTCCCTGGCGGTTTTCGGCTCATAAGGGCGAGTTCGAAGGCCAGCAAACTGGGGAGTTTGACCGTGCATCGATCGCCCGTGATGCGTGACGGCCGCCGCCGCAACGAGCCGAACGGCCTGCTGACGTTCAAGACAAAAAACTCGGTCAGCGGCACCGGGGTGATCGAGTACACAATCGAGGACGCGCTGGGCCAACGGGCCAACGGCACGGTGCAGATAATCGTGGCCGGGGCTAGCGACACGCTCCTGGGCTCGAGTGATTACGCACGAGCCTGGGTGCCGACCAGCGACCGCCACGACGACTTGTGGTTAGCCATCGATTTCAATGACTCAACATGGATACGCGGGCGCAACGGAGCCGGTTACGAGCGCAGTAGCGGCTACCAGTCACTCATCAGTTCCACGCTGAATTTCAGCACGCAGATGTACAACAAAACCGAGTCGCTTTACCTGCGCTACGCGTTCGATCTCCACGATCCAGTGGCGATTGAGCGACTAACGTTGCGCATGAAATACGACGATGGTTTTGTCGCGTACCTCAACGGCATTCGAGTGGCGTCCGCCAACGCGCCGGCAGCAACGCAATGGGACTCCGGCGCGTCGACGACGCACGACGACTCACTGGCGATCCAGTTCGAGTCGTTCGACATCACCCCGCGCAACGATCAATTGAAAGCCGGAAAAAACGTCCTCGCCATTCACGGGCTGAACAGCGGCTTGACTAGTTCCGACATGCTGATCGTCACTGAGATCGTTGCCACTAATCGTGGTAAATCCCGGTTGCCTGAAGTCGTCTGCGAACCTACGGCTGAGAGGACGCCTGAGTCGGTCACGCTTGCGGGACGCCTGGGCAGGGTGGCGACAATCACGAGGGCATTTTTCGTCTGGGGTAAAACAGACGGCGGTCCGGACGCCGCCAATTGGGATCAATCACAGGAGGTGACGCCCGATGCCGACAGTCAACTCCGACACCAGGTTGACGGATTGGCCGCCGGGTCGGTCCTGTACTACCGACTGTACGCGAAAAACAAACTCGGTACCGCCTGGTCGGTGGACACTCAAATGACATCGACCCTGGCCAAGGGCTTGGTGGTGGCGCGGGCGGATGAGTTTATCGTTCAGCCGGGCGGGACGCTGCGCTTGGGCAAGCGCAGCGATGGCGTGTTGGCCAACGACGCCGGCGTGTCGTCCGCCACGCAGGCGCAACTCCTGGCCAAGCCAAAACATGGCCGATTGACCTTCAGGTCCGACGGCACTTTTGACTACATGCCGGACGAGGCATACACCGGCACGGACCGTTTTCTCTATCGACTGGCCAAGGGTGGGGCAACACTTGAGAGGATGCTCGTGTCGGTCGGCGGCGAGTGGCACTACTATGATCTGGCGACGGCGCCCAGCCGCAACTGGGCCAAGTCGGACTTTGACGACAGCGCCTGGCAGGCCGGGCCGGGGCTACTCGGTTACGGCAACGGCAACGAGGCGACGCAAGTGAGCTATGGCACCAACCCCACCCGCAAACGAGCCACAGTCTATTTTCGGCAGATCTTCGACGTAGAAGCCGTTGAACTGATCGACAGGGTGACCTTCAAGCTGCTTCGTGACGATGCTGCTGCAGTTTATTTGAACGGGATAGAAGTCTACCGCGACAAGAATCTTTCGCGTACCGCCCGGCACACCACTTACGCCAGTAGCCCGATCGTGGACGAGAACGCATACGCCACGTTCGAGGTGGACGGCAGCCGCTTGGGCAACGGGAAGAACGTCATCGCATCGGAAGTTCACCAAGTCAATCGCACCAGCTCAGACCTGAGCTTCGCACTATTTGGGAAAGCACACCAGTTTCCCGGCGCTTGGGTAACGTTAAAAATAGAATTAGACATAAATGAAGATGAATCAATTATCTTGAACGTTAAAGTAAAACCATTTAAGATCATTTTCGCCTCAAAACTGAAAAATAGTTATACAATCGAATCTTCTGACGACTTAAGTCGATGGGAAAGCTCTCAAGTCATTAATGGCACAGGGGATAACGTCGAGTTCATCCCAATATCGAAACCAACCGAAAAAGCGAGATTCTTTCGTGTTCGCCTGAATCGCTGACCGTTAGGCCAACCTCATATGTAGCCTATAACTGGCTTGGTATCGACTTTGTGAAATTTTTCACAAAATCGCTTGGACGCTTTTCGCTGCGGTTGTAGGCTTTGCGGCGAGAGGTTGTTCGCCGCCATGTCATCCACTGAAATAGGTTACAATTCCAAGATTGAAGGGGATGCCATTCACACTCGCCTGGACGCAGCAGTCGGTTGGTTCCGCAAAAACTCACTTTGGCCGATGCCGATGGGTTTGGCCTGTTGCGCGATCGAATTGATGGCGGCAGGAGCGAGCCGGTTCGACATCTCGCGTTTTGGAGCGGAAGTGATGCGGTTTTCCCCCCGGCAATCCGACCTGATGATTGTTGCCGGGACGGTCACCTACAAAATGGCATTGGCGGTGAGGCGGATTTACGAGCAGATGCCGGAGCCGAAGTGGGTGATCGCGATGGGGGCGTGCGCTTCGACCGGTGGCATGTATCGCAGCTATGCGGTGCTGCAGGGGGTGGACCGGATGTTGCCGGTGGATGTTTACATCAGCGGTTGCCCGCCGCGCCCGGAGGCGTTGCTCGAGGGGTTGATGAGGCTTCAGGGCAAGATTGAGCGTGAGCCGCATGTCAAGGATGCGAAGCCAGCCCGAGCGAGGGAGGCCGTTGTCGCCTGAGATTCGGATGAGCGCTAAGCAACTCGCAAAAAAACTCGAGCAGCAATTCAAGGAGATCGTTTCCGGGCCGATGGAGTTTCGTGGTGAACTGACGCTCTGCGTGTCGAACGCATCGCGGATTGCCGAGGTTTGCCAGTTCGCCAAGTCGGAACTGGGCTTCGACTATCTAGTTGATCTCACGACCATTGACAACGACGACGAGACGCCGCGCTGGACGGCGGTGTATCATATTTACGGCTACGGACATTTCCGCCATTTGCGTCTGAAAACCAGCGTCAGTGAGGAGGTGTCCGAGCTGCCGACGGTGTCATCTGTCTGGCGCACGGCCAACTGGCACGAGCGCGAGGCGTACGACATGATGGGCATCCGGTTCGCCGGGCACCCTGACTTGCGCCGCATTTTGATGTGGGAGGGTTACCCATATTTTCCGTTGCGGAAAGATTTTCCCCTGGCCGGCAAACCAAGCGAGATGCCGGATGTGGCATTCTCCGACCCGGCACCGCTCGAGGGCGGGCCGTTTGTCACCATGGCAGGTGGCAAGGATTCAACCGAGCGCGAACCGCGCGTGCGCAACCCGGGAGGCTGATCGATGGCGGCAACCCGGCAGATTGAGGTGAGGGATACGGCGGCGAGTTCGGTGCAGGCGATGGATGAGTTGCAGGATGTGCAGGGCGAAAAGATGACCCTGAACATGGGGCCTTCACACCCGGCGACGCACGGCGTGCTGCGGCTGTTGCTGGAGTTGGACGGTGAAATCATCACGAAGGCCGACCCGGACATCGGTTACCTGCATCGAGGCGACGAAAAGATCGCCGAGAACATGACTTATACCCAGTTCATCCCGTATACGGATCGGCTGGATTACCTCGCGCCCCTCGCCAACAACGTCGCCTACTCGCTGGCGGTGGAGAAGCTCCTTGGCATTCACGACAAGCTCCCGGAGCGCTGCCAATATATCCGCGTGATCTGCTGCGAACTGGCCCGGATCTCGGCGCACCTGCTTGGCATCGGGGCGTTCGCGATGGATGTTGGTGCGTTGACAGTGTTTCTGCACACGTTTACCGAGCGCGAAAAAATCTACAACCTGATCGAGGCGCTCACAGGCGCGCGGTTCACGACGACCTACACGCGCATCGGCGGTTTGTCCCGTGATCTGCCGGAGGGCTGGACGGATGAATTGGCCGAGTTCACCCGGGAGGTGATCGTTGCCATCGGCGATGCGGACAAGTTGCTGACCCGAAACAAGATATTTGTCGATCGAACAAGGGAAATCGGTGTGATCAGCCGCGAGGAAGCGATCGACTTCGGCCTGACCGGCCCGAACCTACGCGGCAGCAATGTCGAGTACGACTTGCGAAAGGCCCATCCGTATCTAGTTTACGATGAACTAGACTTTGACGTGCCGTACGGCGAGATGGGAGACTGCTACGATCGCTACCTCGTCCGCATGGAGGAGATGCGCCAAAGCGTGCGCCTGCTCGACCAGTGCCTGGCCAAGCTGCCCGACGGCCCGGTCAATGTTGATGACGGCAAGATCGTTCTTCCGGACAAACAGAAGGTACTATCCAGCATGGAGGAGTTGATCCACCAGTTCATGCTGGTGACACAGGGGCAGGATGCGCCGGCCGGCGAGGTTTATTTTGGCGCCGAGAACCCAAAGGGAGAACTAGGCTTTTACATCATGAGCAGGGGCGGCGGCGTGCCGTACAGGCTGAAGATCCGTGCCCCCTCGTTTGTCAACTTGGGCATCCTGCCGCACACGCTGCCAGGCCACATGATCAGTGACGTGGTGGCGATTTTGGGGTCTCTCGATTTTGTGATGGGGGAGTGCGACCGATGAGTTTTGATGTCCCCAAAAAACTGGAGCGCCAAATCAACCGGCTGGTGAAAAACTACCCGGAGAAGCGGAGCGCGGCGTTGATGGTGCTACATGCGTTGCAGGAGGAGTTCGGGCACATTTCCGTCGAGGCGGAACAATGGGCCGCCGCCAAGCTCAACTTGCAGCCGATCAACATACACGAGCTGGTGACCTTTTACCCGATGCTGCGCGAGCACGACCCGGGCAAGACGGTGGTGCGGGTTTGCCGAACTTTGAGCTGCGCTCTGGCCGGGAGCGCCAGGCTGCACCGGCACATTTGTCAGCGACTCGGGCTGGAAGCAGATGCGCCCGGGTTGCAGCGGACAAAGGACGGCAGGTTCGGAGTCGAGTACGCCGAGTGCCTGGCCAGTTGCGGCACCGGGCCGGTGATGATGTGTAACGACGACTTTTACGAAAACATCTCAAACGACGGGGCGGATGAAATCCTGGAGAAATACGACGAATGAAGATGGTTGCCGAACTAGGATTCGAACCTAGACAAACGGTGTCAGAGACCGTTGTGCTACCGTTACACCATTCGGCAACGCCGCGCGGGCAATACATATTGACAACGGGCCGGAGGAGTCAAGGCTCGAATCACTGAATGCCGCAAGAACACAGGCTGGTTTTGAAGCACGCCGATGAGGCGGGTTACACGAATGACATCAAGTGTTACCTGAAGTACGGCGGCTACAAGACGTTAAAAAAGGTTTTCCAGCTAAAGCCGAAGAAGGCCGGGGGCGTCGTGGTGACGCCGCAGGAAACTATCCGCAGCGAGGTGCTTGCGTCCGGTTTGCGCGGCCGGGGCGGCGCGGGGTTCTCGTGTGGCTTGAAATGGAACTTTGTCAACCGCAAGTCCGCCAAGCCGATTTATCTCATCTGCAATGCCGACGAATCCGAGCCGGGCACTTTCAAGGACCGACAGATCATTCACAAGGATCCGCACCAACTCATTGAGGGCATGATCTTGTCCTGTTACGCCAACGACGTGAAGCTGGCCTATATTTACATTCGCGGTGAGTTCCCCGAGGGCGCGAGAATCCTCAACCGAGCTATCGATGAGGCCAAGGCCAAGGGCTTCCTAGGCAGGGGCATCTGCGGCACAAGGTACGATCTTGAAATCCACGTGCATCGGGGCGCTGGCGCTTACATTTGCGGCGAGGAAACCGGCCTCATCGAGTCGCTCGAGGGCAAGCGGCCGTACCCGCGCATCAAGCCGCCGTACTTCCCGGCCGCGCTTGGGCTATATATGTGCCCAACCATCGTCAACAACGTCGAGACACTCTGCAACGTCCGCAATGTGATGGAAATCGGCTCTGACGCCTACGCCGCGCTGGGCACGGCGGGCAACACCGGCACGCGCATCGTCAGCTTGAGCGGCAACGTCAAGCGGCCTGGCTACTACGAAATCGAGGTTGGCAAGGCCACCCTCGGCGAACTGATCTTTCACAAGAACTTTGGTCAGGGGCTGCGCGACGGACGCAAACTCAGGGCCATCATTCCCGGTGGTTCGTCATCGAAAGTGTTCCGCGCCGGCGAGAAGTTTGACATCAAGAGCAAGGACAAGTGGGGCGAGGTCGTCGAGCAAAAACTCGACCTACTCGACATCCCGTACGACTTCGACACGCTGATGAAGTGCGGCTCGATGTCCGGCTCTAGCGCCATCATTGTGCTGGACGACTCGGTGGACATTGTCGAGTCGCTGGGCAACCTGTCTGATTTTTACGCGCATGAGAGCTGCGGTCAATGCACCCCCTGCCGAGAAGGCTCGCTGTGGATGGCCAAGGCGCTCAAGCGCATGCGCAGCGGCCAGGCGCGAAAGGGCGATGCCGATTATTTGCGGCATATTGCGCAGAACATTCAGGGCCGCACTATCTGCGCGTTTGGCGAGGCGTGCGCCTGGCCGGTACTGAGTTTTGTGGACAAGTTCCGCGACGATTTTGAGAAACGCGGTGCAGAGGACGAGGCCCGTTTGGCCAAACGCAACGGAGAGGCCACAACGAAATAGCGATGGGAGCCAATCAGACAGAAACGGCAGTCGAAACCGTCACGGTGAAAGTGGACGGCCGCGTTGTGGAGGTGCCGCGCACCACGCCGAACTGGCTGCGCAAACCGGAGCCGACCACCGTTTTGCAGGCATGCAAGCACGCCGGCATCGACATTCCGCATTACTGTTATCACCCCAAGCTGCCGATCGCCGGCAACTGCCGGATGTGTCTGGTGCATGTAGGCATGCCGGGGCGGCCCGGCCCTGATGGCAAGCCGCCGATGAACGAGGAGGGCTCACCTAAAATTTTCCCAATGCAGCTCCCGTACGAGCCGCAGACGCCGCGTGGCGTCATCGGTTGCGCGACCGACATCGTTCCTGGAATGGAGATTTACGCGAGCAGCCCGGAAACCCGGGAGATGCGCGAGGCGGTGCTCGAGTCGCTGCTGATCAACCATCCTCTCGACTGCCCTATCTGCGACCAGGCGGGCGAGTGCAAGCTGCAGGAATATTCGGTCGATCATGGCCTAGCCGAGAGCCGGTTTGCCGAGGTCAAGGTGCACAAGCCCAAGGCGGTGGACCTTGGCCCGCGCATCACGCTCGACGCCGAGCGCTGCGTGTTGTGCACCCGTTGCATCCGCTTCACTGCCGATGTTGCCAGCGACGACGCACTGGGTATCGTGAACCGCGGCAACTATAGTGCGATTTCAACCTATCCCGGCAAGGCGTTTGACAACAACTACACGCTCAACACCGTGGACATTTGCCCGGTTGGCGCTTTGACGTCGGACGACTTTCGCTTTCAGATGCGCGTCTGGTTCCTCAAGGAAACCAAGAGCCTCTGCACAGGCTGCGGCACCGGCTGCAACACCGTCATCGGCTCGCGCGAAAACAGGATGTACCGCTACGAGCCGCGCCAGAATGACGCGGTCAACAGTTGCTGGATGTGCGATGCGGGACGGCTCGACTACAAGTGGATCGGTCGCGACGATCGCTTGGCCAAGGTGCGCGGCCCGAAAGGCGACACCGCTTGGCCAAGCGTTCTCAAGGCGATTTCCGATCACCTGGCCAAGGCCGATGAGGGATCGGTGGCGATCGTCGCCTCGGCGCGCCAGACCAATGAGGAGCTTTATCTGCTGAACAAATTGGCCAAGCACTTCAAGGCGCCGACCGACTCGGTGCCGCGCGATGGAGAAGCCGACCAACTGCTCGTCGCCGGGGATCGCAACCCGAACACCACCGGTGCGCAGTTGAACGGCATCACGACCAAGCGCGTCGGTTCGCGGCTTGCCGCCATCGCCAAGGGCATTGCGTCCGGCAAAATCAAGACGCTTATCGTGTATGGCGAGGATGTGACGCAGCATGGCATCGGCGTCAAGCTGCTAGGCAAGTTGAAGACTCTGATCGTCAGCGACATTCTTCCCAGCGCCACGACAAAAAATGCCAACTATCTGCTGCCGGGCTGTGCGCACGCCGAGAAGCGCGGCACATTCACCAACGTGAAGGGACGCGTGCAGAAATTTTCAAAAGCCCTCGAGCCGCCCGGCGACGCAATGGCGGAGTGGGAGGCGCTACACGAACTGGTGCACAATGTCGCCGGTTTAGATGAGTTTGACAGCATCGAGGGGCTGTTCAACCAAATGGCCTTCGAGGTAAAGGCTTTCAAGGAAGCCGGGCTGAAGTGGGACAGTCTCGGTGACAAAGGCGCGGACGTGAAACTGTAATGCTGGCTGTGACCACAGACCCTTCGCAGGATTGGGTGCTGACGCTGTTCAAGGTGGTAGCGGTGTTCGCCGTGGTGATGCCGATGGTTGCCTACTCGGTCGTGGCCGAGCGCCGCATCTCGGCATGGATTCAGGATCGCATCGGGCCGAACCGCGTCGGCATTCCGTTCACAAACATCAAGCTGCTTGGCCTTGGTCAGCCGTTGGCCGACGGCCTGAAGGCGCTGGTGAAGGAGGACTTCACACCCGCTCATGTGCGGAAAGTGTTTTATTGGATGGCCCCGGCAGTCGCGATGGTGCCTTCGTTCGTTGTGCTTGCCGTGGTGCCTTTTGGCTCGAGGCTCGGCGAGCAAAAAATGGTGATCGCCGATCTCGATGTTGGCATCCTGTTCACGTTCGGTGTCGTGTCGCTGGGTGTATATGGCATTGTGCTGGCCGGCTACGCCTCGAACTCCAAGTACCCGTTTCTTGGCGGCATCCGCTCTGGCGCGCAGATGATTTCCTACGAGATCGCGATGGGCTTGGCGGTCGTGCCGGTGTTCATGCTGGTTGGCAAATTGAATCTTGGCGCGGTAATCGAATATCAGGCCGCCGGCGCTTGGTTGCTATTCAAGCAGCCGCTGGCGTTTGCGATTTTCTTGATTGCAATCTTTGCGGAGACCAACCGGTTGCCTTTCGACTTGGCGGAGTCCGATACCGAGTTGGTGGCCGGTTACAACACCGAGTACAGCTCCATGCGTTTCGCACTGTTTTTCATGGGGGAATACGCGGCGATGATCGCCGGCTCGGCGCTGATGGTGGTGCTCTTTTGCGGCGGCTGGACGCTTCCACTGGGCGACTATTTCAACACGCCGGCGGAATCGCTTGGCCAAGGGCTGGTGCACATCGCGGTGTTCATTGCCAAGATAGCGGTGTTCCTTGGTTTAATGATTTGGGTGCGATGGATGCTGCCGCGTTTCCGCTATGATCAACTGATGAACATCGGCTGGAAACGGTTCCTGCCGTTGAGCTTGGCCAACATCATCCTGACGGCAACCGTGATGTGGGTGCTGAACAGTTGAGAATGAAATGAAAGTCGATCGTGCAAAACTGACCTGGTGGGAGCGCCTTTACATCCCGTCGATCTTGAACGGGTTTAAGGTGACGATGCGGCACTTCTTTTCCTGGAAACGTTCCAAGGTCTATGGCGACAAACAGAAGAGTTACAGAGCCAAGACCACGATGCAGTATCCGGAGGAAAAGTGGGATGTCCCGACCGGATACCGCGGCGCGCCGTACCTGGTGAAGGATGTGGACAACAACACCAAGTGTGTGTCGTGCCAGTTGTGCGAGTTCGTTTGTCCGCCCAGGGCCATTCGCATCACGCCCCCGGGAGGCAGCGGAGTGGTCGAGCGCGAGGGCGCGGAGAAGATGCCGGATGAGTTCGAAATCGACATGCTCCGCTGCATCTACTGCGGCTACTGCCAGGAGGTATGCCCAGAGGAGGCAATCTATCTGCTGAAGGACTACGCCATCACTGGTGAGAGCCGCGAGGAGTTGATTTACGACAAGGAAAAGCTGCTCGAGTTGGGCGGCGCGGACAAGCGCGCCTACGATCACCACGCCCAGGATGGTGTGGCAGAGGGGGTCAAGAAATGGGAAACGAAAACCCGGGAGGCCAGCGAGCAGCCTAAGTTTCACTGACGCTTTGAGTTAACAAATGGAAGGAACGCTGTTCAACCTTTTTGCCTCGCTGGCGGTGCTGAGTGCGCTGCTCGTGGTGGTGAACCCGCTGAGCCGCAACCCGGTGACGAGCGCGATGTTCCTTGTGACGACGATGATCTCGATCTCCGGGCTGTTTGTGCTTCTCGGGGCGTACTTTCTCGCTGCGGTGCAGATCCTCGTTTACGCCGGGGCGGTGATGGTGCTGTTCCTGTTCGTGATCATGCTGCTGGACATTCAGGAAACCGCGCGTCGCAAACTCAACCTTGTCAGCCTGGCCATGGGCCTTCTGGCTGTTGGCGCGTTGTTCCTCGTTTACAAAAGCTCGATCGAGACAACGTACGGAGACCAAACCGAACACCACGAGGCAGCGGCAGACTCCGCTCTGGTGGAGGCTATACCGCCCAAGGTGGGAAGCACCCAGGCGCTTGGTCAAGCGCTGTTCAGCGCTAAAAAGGGATTCATTCTGCCGTTCGAGATTATCTCCGTCCTGCTGCTGGTCGCGATGGTCGGTGTGATTTTACTAAGCAGAAAGGAGCCACGCTGATGGAACCAACCCTGAGCCAATACCTGCTGGTGAGCGGGGCGCTGTTTGCGATCGGCCTGCTGGGCGTGATTGTGCGGCGCAACCTGCTGATCATCTACATGTCGCTCGAGTTGATGCTCAACGCGGCCAACGTGGCGCTTGTGGCCATGTCGCATTTTAAAGGGAATCTTGACGGCCAAGTGATGGTGTTTTTCATCATCACAGTCGCGGCGGCGGAGGTGTCCGTTGGCTTGGCATTGATCGTTGCCCTGTATCGCAAACGCCAGACGGCCGACGTGGAGGACTTGGCCACGATGAAACTGTAAACGATGAACACCGCTGCATGGCTGATTTTGTTGCTCCCTCTGTTCTCAGCGGTGCTCATCGGCCTGGGCGCGTTCCGATCGCGCATAGCCAGCGCGATGATCTCCGTCAACGCGGTCGTCGGTTCGTTTTTACTGACGCTACTGCTGATTGTTGTGGGCGCTAAACTGCATCCGAGCGTCACTTGGCTCGCGATTGAGGGGCTGCAAATCGACATCGGCCTGCGATTCGACACGCTGAGTAAACTGATGCTGTGCGTCGTCACCGGCGTTGGCGGGCTCATCCATGTTTTCTCGCTCGGTTACATGAAGGAGGATCGGGATTTCTCGCGCTACTTCGCCTTCCTCAGCCTGTTTATGTTCTCGATGATCGGCATCGTGCTAGCCGACAACTTCGTGATGATGTTCATCTTTTGGGAATTGGTCGGCATATCCAGTTATCTGCTGATCGGCTTTTGGTTCGAGAAACCCAGCGCGGCCGATGCCGCCAAGAAGGCGTTCCTCACCAACCGCGTCGGCGACTTTGGTTTTCTGCTCGGCATTCTGATGGTCTGGACCGCGCTAGGCTCTGTTGGGTTTGCCGAGTTGGCTAAGTCAGTATCCGCCGAGACGGCGACGATCACCGGCTTGGCTGGTTTCCTGATTTTCTGCGGGGCGATGGGCAAGTCGGCGCAGTTTCCGCTGCACGTCTGGCTACCGGACGCGATGGAAGGTCCGACGCCGGTCAGCGCGCTCATCCACGCCGCGACGATGGTGGCTGCTGGCGTGTACATGCTTTGCCGCGTGTTTTTTCTGATCGATGGCACGTGGGCGATGGAGGCGATCGCATGGATCGGCGGATTGACCTCACTCATGGCAGCGCTGATGGCCGTTCAGCAGGACGATATCAAGCGAATCCTGGCCTACTCGACGCTCTCACAACTGGGCTACATGGTGATGGCGGTTGGGCTGGGTTCGCCCGATGCGGCTATGTTTCACCTGAGCACGCACGCCTCTTTCAAGGCGTTGCTTTTCCTCGGGGCCGGCTCGGTGATCGTGGCGCTACAGCACGAGCAGGACATTTGGAAAATGGGCGGTTTGCGCGAGCGAATGCCCAGAACGTACTGGACGTTTTTGATCGGCACTATGGCGCTTTGCGGTGTGCCACTGTTCAGCGGCTTTTTCACCAAGGAAGCCATTCTCGATGTCGCCCTTCAGAACAATCTTTTGTTGTTCCTTGTTGCTCTGTTCGTCGCCTTGGTGACGACATTTTACATGACGAGACTCTTCGTTGTGGCGTTCATGGGTGAGCCGCGCTCGAACCACGCCGAGCATGCCAAGGAGAGTCCCGCCGTGATGACCGTGCCGCTGCTTGTGCTCGCGGTGCCGTCGGTGCTCGCCGGTTACTACAATGCGCATGCGCCGAACCCGCTGGTGATGTGCGCCTCGCTCGTGGTGCTGGTGTTTGGCATGCTGGTGGCCAATACCGTGTACAGCGCAGCCAAGGCCGATCCCCTCCAGGCCAGGTTTGTCTGGCTGGCCAAGGCGCTGCGCGGACGGTTTTGGTTCGATGAGATGTATCAATGGCTCATCGACAGGGTGCAGGAGAACTTAGCCAAACTGGCGGAAACCATCGACCGCCGGGTGATCGCCGGGCTGATGGTGCGCGGCACACATGGGACGACCGAGTTGGTGGGGCGCGTGTTGCGCCTGGCCCAGACCGGCAACCTGCAGACATACGCCTTTTGGTTCGCGGCTGGTATGGCCCTGGTTTTGATTTTCACCCTTGGTTGATTTTGAAATGGATTGGTTGCTGATTATTGTTTTGTTGCCGCTGCTCGCCGCGGCGGCCGTCGGGTTTGTTCCTGACGGCCAGCGGCAGGCGATCCGGGGCATCACGCTTGGCGCGTCCGGCCTGACGCTGCTTTGCGCGTTAATTGCATTTTGCACCTTCGAGGTTGGCGGCGGGTTACAGTTCGAAACCAGGGCTGTGTGGGTCGAGAGCCTTGGGCTGCATTTTCATCTCGCCGCCGACGGCATCAATATCGGCATCATTTTGATGGGCGCGATCGTGGCCTTTGCGGCTGCCTGCTGTGCGGATGACATCACGCACCGGGCGAAGGAGTTTTATATTCTGCTCAACCTGATGATCGGCGGCATCCTTGGCGCGTTCGCCTCGATGGATTTGTTCTTCTTTTACTTTTTCCACGAACTCGCGCTGGTGCCGACCTTCATCATGATCGGCGTTTGGGGCAGGGGCAAAAACCGTAATTATGCAACCTACAAAATCACGCTCTATCTCAGCCTCGGCGCGTTGCTGGCGCTGATCGGCCTGATCGGCGTGTACGTGGAAACCGGCGCGAAGTCGTTCAGCATCCCTGACCTGATCGCCATGGTGCAGGCGTCGCCGATAGACGAGTCGGCGCAACAGTGGATTTTTCCATTACTAATGTTCGGCTTCGGGATACTGGTTTCACTCTGGCCGTTCCACACCTGGGCGCCGCTTGGCTACGGCGCCGCACCTACGGCCACCGCGATGCTGCACGCAGGTGTGCTCAAAAAATTCGGCCTGTATGGCATCATCCGCGTGGCCATCCCGATGGCACCGATCGGCGCGCAAAGCTGGCTCGCTGTGTTGGCGTGGCTGGCCGTGGGCAATCTGCTGTATTGCGGGCTGGTTGCCGTTCGCCAAAAAGATCTCAACCAACTCATCGGCAACTCCAGTGTGGCGCACATGGGCTTTGTTTTCCTCGGCATCGCCAGCCTAAACGTGATCGGCCTGACTGGCGCGGTGCTGGTGATGATCGCTCACGGTCTGCTCGCGGCATTGGCCTTCGGCTTGAGTGGGCATTTGTATCGGCAAACCGGCTCGCTCGACATGAGCCGAATGGGCGGTTTGCTGCGTCAAATGCCGCTTGCCGGCACGGCGCTGCTGATGGCGCTGCTGGCTGGCTGTGGCCTACCTGGTTTTGCCAATTTCGCAGGCGAGGTGACAATCTTTTTCGCTGCCTGGTTAGCTGGCCTAAAGACAATCACGGTCATCGCTGCGTGGAGCGCGCTGGTGATCGGTGGCCTGTACATGATGCGCGCCATTCGCAACATCCTGCACGGGCCGCGCGGCGACGACTGGGCCAAGGCGGCCGACGTTAACCCGCTGATGGCGACTGCGTTTGGCTTGCTGCTTGCCGCGCTGTTGGTGTTCGGCTTCGCGCCGAGCCTGCTAACCAAGGGCATCGAGGGCGAGGTGACGAAGATCGTGCGTTTGGCCAAGCCGGCTGCCGATGCAAATCAAGCGCAAGTCTCGGAGACGGCCGGAAGGTAAATCGATATGGGCTATCAATTGCATTTTATTCAACTCGAGGCGATTGTGGTGGTGTTGGGGTTACTCGTCCTGCTCGCCGACCTGTTCATCTCGGAGTCAGCGCGCCGCTCGCTAGGCTATGTTGCCGCAGGGGCGCTTTGCCTTGTTTTCCTGTTGAGTTTTCACGGCAGCTATGTCGCTCTGGCGGATGGCAAGGCGTTCGGCGGGATTTACCGGCTCGACGGCCTGGCCCTGTTCTTCAAGCGGTTTTTCCTGTTGACGGCAATCTTCGTGTTGGTGTTTGCGGTGGACTTCGCCTCGCGGCTCAAGGGCGCTGTTTCGGAATACCTCGCATTCATCCTGTTCGCGTTGTCGGGGATGATGTTCGCCTCCTCGGCCAACGACTTCAGCCTGCTGTTCGTCTCGATCGAGTTAATCACCGTGACGTTTTACATCCTCGTCAGCTTTCAACGGCACCGGATACACTCGCTTGAGGCGGGGGTGAAATATCTTATTCTCGGCGCGGTGTCGTCGGCGTTTTTGGTGTACGGCATCGCGCTCGTGTTCGGTGAGGTTGGGAGTCTCAAGTTTGACGCGATCCGCGCCGAGCACGCCGGGCTGCTAGGGAACAACGTCTTTTTATTCGGCATGCTGTTCGTGTTTGCCGGGTTGGCGTTCAAGATTTCCGCGTTCCCGTTTCAGGTTTGGGCGCCGGATGTGTATCAGGGTGCGCCGACCCCCACGACGACGTTCCTCGCAGTCGGCTCCAAGGCGGCCGGCTTCGTGTTGCTGATCCGTCTGTTCGGCAGCGCCGTCCCGGCACTCACCGCCCAATGGACGGGTCTGCTGATGATCGTTGCCGCCCTGACGATTTTGTACGGCAACCTTTGCGCCCTGCCGCAGCGAAACCTCAAGCGATTGCTGGCCTACTCCGGCATCGCCAACGCCGGTTACATGCTGATGGGCATCGTGGCCCAGTCGGACGAAGGCGCGGCGGCGATTTTGTATTACCTCGCCGGTTACCTATTCACGCTCATGGCTGCGTTTATGATCATCAACCTGATCACCCACGAAGGGGAAAGGGAGGACATTTCCTGCCTGAACGGCCTGTACAAACGCTCGCCGTTCCTGGCCTTAACACTGGTGCTGTGCGCCGTATCGCTTGCCGGCATCCCGCCGTTGGCCGGCTTCTTCGGGAAATTTCTGCTGGTAAAATCTGTGGCGGCCAAGGCGTTCGGTGACGCCGGTTATTTTGCGCTGTTGGCTGTAGCTGTGTTTGGCGTTGTGGTGTCGATCTACTATTACTTTGGCATAATCCGTGCAATTTACTGGTCGAAAAATGCACCTGTCGAAACGCCGGTGACAATCGCTTGGCCAACGCGGATCGTGCTTGGCCTCTGTGTGGCTGCAATCCTCTATCTCGGTCTGTTGCCCAACAAGCCAATCAACTGGGTCAATGCCGCAGCCAAGATCGAGGCTGTTGCCAGATAGATTGTATCGTTGCGTTTAAACCGTGCACCCTTGAAACAGTTCAGCGGCGGGCGAAGAGTTTGCCCGGCAACTGCCTAGCCAAGCGCTTCATTTCCAAGCCAAGTAAAGCCACCGAGACGTTCGCCACCGGCAAACCGCTGTTGGCGATGATCGTATCGATCGATTGCTCGGTAGTTTCTAGAATATCGAACACGCAATGTTCGTGTTCCGTGAGATTGATCAACGGCGCCGGCTCAGAGCTGTTCTTTTGGCCAAACGCTTGACTGGGTGCCAAGTGCTCGAACTCGGCGAGGATGTCCTCGGCATTTTCGCACAGCGCGGCTCCGTTGCGGATGAGGTTGTGGCAGCCCCGGCTCTGTGGAGAGTCGATCCGCCCCGGCACGGCGAACACTTGCCGGTTATTGTCGGCAGCCATGTTGGCCGTGATGAGCGAACCGCTTTTGAGGTCGGCCTCGACCACCACCGTGCCGAGCGTCATTCCGGCGACGATGCGGTTGCGGATCGGGAAACTGTGCTTGTCACCCTTGCGGTTGAACGGGAACTGCGTGATCACCGCGCCGTTCTCGGCGATCCGCTCGTATAACTGCGCGTTCTCTGCCGGATAGATGATGTTGATGCCGGTGCCTAGCACCGTGATGGTACGACCCTTGGCTGAGAGAGCACCTTGATGCGAGGCAGAATCGATGCCGCGAGCGCCGCCGCTGACCACCGTTATTCCGTGGCCTGCGAGTTGGTGTGAGAGTTTACGGGCTGAGTCCTGCCCGTAATGCGTTGTGCGCCGCGAGCCGACCATGGCGATGCTGTTTTTGTCCTCCGGCAGCATGTGGCCCTTCACGTAGAGCACGATCGGCGGGTCGTAAATCTCGTGGAGCAGCTTGGGGTACTCGTCGTCGGCTTGAAAAACGAGTCGAGCACCGAAGTCCTTGACGCGCTTTAATTCCGCGGCCAAGTCAGTGGTGGACTGCCATTGAGTGATCGTGCCGGCCAGCTCGTCGCCGATGCCCTTGACGCGCATGAGGGTAGGGCGGCTTGCCTGCAATACCTTGGTCACATCCCCGAAGAACTCGAGCAAATGGCGCACGCGAATAGGTCCGATGCCCTCGAGTAGATTCAA
>Ga0209753_1000196_pt1 | contig 24068 bp, 15 predicted proteins | sample METZYME_3_550m_FD_187550 | JGI IMG/M metagenome (GOLD analysis project Ga0209753, IMG submission 187550) | Marine microbial communities from oxygen minimum zone in mesopelagic equatorial Pacific - METZYME_3_550m (SPAdes) (version 2) | ecosystem: Environmental > Aquatic > Marine > Oceanic... | reverse complement strand
GGTAGGTATTATCTTTTTCCCTGAAATAGATAGCTCGCAAAAGTCCAGGACCGCCTGCAAGGGGCAGGCTTGTATTACCCCTGACCAGGCGCAGCACCTGTCCCAGGGGGACATCGATCCTGCCAAAGGTTTCATTAAGATACTTGATGGTTTTCTTTAGCTCAACCGTAATCGAATCTTGGTCATATTTTAAATTATCGATCTTAAAGGCGTTGGGCAGGGACAGGATCGCCAGGGCTGCGGCGGTATTGGTTGAATCTGCTCTCAGGTTCCAGTTCTTGATCAAGTCCAGGGCCGGTTTTAAATCCGGAACATCCTGGTCAGACATATCCTGGATATACCTTTCCCTGACGCCAGCCAGGACTGATTCGCGGGAATATTCCACGTCATATTTATACTCAAAGAATTCATCCCGGGTAATGGCTGGATCAATGCCGAAGGTTTCCAGGGCTCTTAAGGCCCGGTTGGTCTGGTGGGTTTCGATGCCTGCCCAGTCCGGAAGAGGTTTTGATGCATCCACCCTGCTGCCTGTAGCCAGGTAAGGGCTGCTGTTGCAGTTCTGTAAAAATCCTTCCAGGGGATCATAGACGTGGGGCAGCCGATCGAAGGGAACATATTCATACCAGAGCGTCTGTTTACTTTCTCCAGGAAGGATCTTTCGCCAGTCGTAACGGGGATCCCGCTTGGGTATCTTTGCATTGTAAACATAGTAGATCTTGCCTTCCCGGTCTGCATATCCCGTGTTGAACATGGGTATGGCATGGATCCGCATGGCTTCCTTGAACTCTGTAAAATTCCTGGCCTTCCCCATCCGGTACCACTGCTCCACAAACCTCAGGTCCTTGATCGATGATATGCGCAAAGCGTAACTGCCGTGATCAAATTCCAGGACCGGGCCGTGGATCGATTCTTTTACGGGTCGCTTAAAGGTCCAGGAAAAGGGTCCAAACAGGTGTACCTTGATGGGAGCAGTCCTGACCTCCAGCTCTTTCCAATACCCTTCGAACCAGTACTGGTCCTTATTCTGTTTGTTGGTCGTCAGTTTATATACGTCCACCAGGTCTGGTGAATTTACGGTGTGGCTCCAGCCCAGGTAGGGATTATGACCAATGAAGGGAACCGGCGATCCAGGAAACAGGGCACCAAAAAAGTCCCACCCTTCTTCACTCACCAGGTGCGCTTCGTACCACGACACAGGCCCATCCCAGGGCTGGTGAGTGTTCAACCAGAGCCGGGTATATCCATCACCGGAGCGCTGGGGAGCCACAGCCATCACATTGCTGGCAACCATATCGAAAGGACCGGACTGGAGTTCATCGCCATAGCCTATGAACTCCGGCGGTTTCTCTTTCGCTAATTTTTTCAAGACGCCGTCCAGGCCGAACATTAGGGGCATTTTATGGGAGAATCCTGCAACCACATCTCTGCCAGTGAGATTCGATAATTGTTTTCTTCTCTGGTCTGGAAAATCATCCAGGAAAAGGTTAATGCCTGCCGCATACCCATCGCAAAGCAGTTTTACATCATCCGCCACATCTGATTCGTACCGCTCTTCAATTGTATTCCAGAAATTCATCAGGTGAACGTAATAATCATTGACCGCAGCGTCCCTGCCATAAATGGATGCCAGTTCTCCCCGCAGGGCAAAAATAACGTCTTCAATGGTTTTATAATCATCCTGGGCGTGGGCATAGGCCAGCCCGAAGGACACATCCGCATCCCGTTTCCCGTAGATATGGGGTACACCCCATTCATCCCGCTCAATTTTCGCTGAAAACACAGAATCACTGATCGCAATCGTTTCTCCGCCTGTTAACCGTCCCGAGGCCAGTACAAAGATCAAGATCATTTGGAGATGTTTAATTGATACGGTAGTCATACCCATTGTACCAATACTCCCTTATTCCCATCTTCCCAGACATCATATTTGGTCATAATGGATCCAAACAGGCTCGATTCCTTGAAGGCTTCCAGCCATTCTGCCAGATACTTAAACTGGCTTATAAACCAGTTCAAATCCACATGAGCGCATTGACGGATAAAAGGAAACAGGGCCATGTCCGCCAGGGACACCTGTCTACCCAGTAAATAGCTGCTGGATGAAAGTACCAGGTCGTATTCACTAAGAATATCAGAGATATTTTCCTGGTAGGTTTCATAGGATTCCTTGGGGAAACGAACATGGTATTTGTACCGGTCAAGCCGTTCCTTGAACTCCCCGTCATTTCTCAAAATAAGTGCATCCTGTTCATCGATCCGATTTGTATACCAATGATCCGGATCATTTTTTTGGAGTGCCCACTTCATAACGGCCATACTTTCATCGATCACAGTTTGATCTGTGAGCTGCAGTACAGGAACAGTTCCCTTGGCCGACAGGTGGTAGAGTGCTTCAGGCCGGTCTTTAAGAAGAATTTCCCGGTGTTCGTAGGAAATCCCTGCGTAGGCCAGGGACAGCCGTGCCCGCATGGCGTATGGACAGCGGCGGAATGAATAGAGAATGGGTAAGCTCATGGATTGGAATTCAGCTTTGGCTTGACCCTGGAATCAAAAAATGTTTTGGACACCACCCGCTCAGGATCTTTGCGTAACCGTTTCTGTTTATCCACAGGCAGGGCAGCAAAGTCCCGACATTCTTCAGAGCAGCAGCCATTCAATTTTTCACTGCAGGATGAACATTGGATAAATAAAATATGGCAGGCATCATTTTTACAATCGGTATGATCATCGCAGGATACGCCGCAGATATGGCAGGCTGCCAGGACATCATCAGTAACCCTCTCCCCCAGACGCTCATCAAAGACGAAATTCTTGCCTTTGAATTTTGACTCCAGGCCCTGTTCCCTCACGTCGTGGACATATTGAATAATACCGCCCTGGAGCTGGTGTACATTCTGAAAACCATGATGGATCAGGTAGGCACTGGCTTTTTCGCATCGGATGCCCCCTGTGCAGTAAAGCAGGACCGGTTCAGCTTCTTTTCCTTTAAGGATCCGTTGTACTTCCGGCAGGAGGTCCCTGGATGTTTCCACATCGGGTATAATGGCATGGTCGAAACAGCCGATCTCACTCTCATAGTAATTACGCATATCCACGATGGTGGCATTTGGGTCTTCCAGGGCAGCGTTGTATTCTTTCGCAGCAAGGTGATTGCCCACCCGGTTCATGTCATAGGATGTTTCTGGAATACCGTAGGACACCAGTTCATCCCGTACTTTTATGGACAATTTATAAAAAGAGTGTCCATCCTGCAGGGCCCGCTTTATCGGAATCCCTTTTAATTCCCTTATCCCGTTCATTTGAGATAAGAATTCATCCCAGTTCTGTTCCGGTACGCTGATCTGGGCATTGATCCCTTCAGTGGCCACGTAGACCCGACCAAACACCTTCAGTTCATCCCATTTTAAATACAGCTCATCGCGAAAGACCTGGGGATCAGCGATGGAAATATAGCGGTAAAAGGAAGCCGTGTTGCGGTTAAATGGCTCGGCTGCCAGTTCTTGTTTCAGCTCTTCCCGGTTTATTTTATTGAACAGTGTCTTTTTTTTCATACGCCTGAATCAATGATCCTGTGCAGAAAACCACCAGCTTTTTCCAGTTCGGCCCGGGCTTCAGAGAGTGTACAGTTGAGCATCTCCATTACAACCGCAGTCTTAACGGATTTTTCTGCCGCCAGCAAACTTTCCCTGGCCTGATCGTAACCTAATCCTGTTAATTGAGCAATGATCCGGGTTCCCCGGTCTACCAGTTTGTCATTTACAGCCATGAGATCCACCATCAAATTACCGTAGACCTTACCCAGTTTGATCATGGTGGTGGTTGAGATCATATTCAGGATCATTTTTGTTGCCGTCCCTGCTTTCATCCGTGTAGAACCGGTTACAATTTCCGGACCCGTGTCCGCATGGATTACCACATCAACTTTGGTCATGCTATAGGGCTCCGGGTTCGTGACCAGGTAAACCGTTTTGGCACCTTTTTCACGGGCATGATCCAGCGCCGCCACTACATACGCTGCTGCACCGCTGCAGGAGATCCCCACCAGTGTATCCTTTTCATTGATCCCGTAGGGTATAAGGTCTTGTGCCGCATTACCAGGCCGGTCTTCAGCTCCTTCTATGGATCGTCTCAAAGCCTCATCTCCACCGGCGATGAGACCGATAAACAGATCTGGAGGTGCAGAATAGGTCGGTGGTATCTCCGATGCGTCCAATACACCCAGGCGGCCGCTGGTGCCCGCACCGATATAGAAGACCCGGCCCCCGGCACGGAGAGAGTTTACGGTGAATTCGACGGCTCCCTTGATGGCGGGAATTACTTTGTTCACCGCTGAAGCAACAGATTCATCTTCCCTGTTGATCGTTAAGAGGATGTCTTCCACAGACAGGGAATCAATCCCCCTTGAATTGGGATTCTGCTGTTCTGTATTCAGGTCGCCGCGGGAATTCATAGCACGTAAATTACGAATCCATGAAGGCCTGGAAAAATATAACTCTCAACTTTCCGGGATTAAAACTTGAGGGGATTGTAGATCAGCTTTCCTACCTGGATGTTCTATCTGTTACGGTTAAGGATAAACGTGCTCTGGAAAAGTCGGACTGGTTTGACGACCCCCATACCCCCCTTCCCCTTCACGGTGATACCCATCTGATTATTCTGCTTATGGAAGCGAGTCGTTCCACACATCAGCTACTTAAGAAGATTTGTCTTATCCTGGACCTGGATCAAACACCTGCTTATTCTGAAGACGTATTTGAAGACCGCAACTGGGTCACCCATACCCAGGCCCAGTTCAAGAAGATCCAGGTCTCAAAAACGCTGCGCATTCTGCCGCCCTGGGAATCCAAAACAGAATTTGTTGGCAAAACTTTGATCATTGAGCCCGGCAGCGGATTTGGAACCGGCTCCCACCCCACTACCCAGCTATGCCTGCGCTGGCTGGAGACCCATATAAGGCCTGGGGAGTCATTCCTGGATTTTGGGTCCGGGTCTGGTATTTTATCCATTGCAGCGAAAGAATTTGGTGCCGGGAATGGTGCCGGTGTGGAGATCGATCCCCAGGCAATAAAGAATTCTAATCGGAACAGTGAGTTGAACGGCTGGGACATTCCATTTTCTGATTTTAATTCCTTAACAGTTAAGGAGCCCTACGATACTGTGGCAGCAAATATCCTGTCCACCGTGCTCATCCGCCTTTCGCCTACCTTAAGGTCTCTGACCGGACACAGGCTCATTCTCTCCGGAATCCTTGAAAAACAGGTGCATGCAGTGATCAAGGCCTATACAACCTGGATCCAATTAACCCCGGTCGATGAAACCAGTGGCTGGGTCCTGCTCTCAGGGGAATTATAGAGTGGAAAAATAGCGTTTTGCTTCTGCCATAACCTTAGGAGAGAGCAACAACGCGGAGATCATGGTCGGTATGGCCATCACTGCGTAGGCACCATCAATCAAGCCGATTACCGTCTTGATCGAAACCATGGCTCCAAATAGTATCGCCAGAACATAAAACCATTTATAAATCACTTTTCGTTTCGAACCGAAAAGATACCCGGTGCACTTGGAACCGTAATAAGACTGGCCAAACATGGTAGTGACACTGAACGTCAGGACACTGATAAACAGGATAATTACCCCAGGAAGTCCCAATTCCTTCTCAAAAGCCAGGGCCGTCATGGTTACCCCATTCACATCCTGGGAATTCCAGACACCGGACACCAGGATCATAAAAGCGGTTATGGAACACACGAGAATGGTATCAATAAAAGGTCCGATCATAGCCACAAGTCCTTCCCGGACCGGTTCTTTTGTTTTCGCTGCTCCGTGAGCCATAGCTTCCGTACCGAGCCCCGCCTCATTGGAAAAGGCAGCCCGGCGAACACCCTGGCGAATGACTTCCCCGGTGACGCCCCCTGCAACAGCCTGTCCCGTAAAAGCGTCATTCAGGATGAGCGTCAGTACAACCGGAAGCTGGGAAATATTTTTAGCTACCACTGCCAGGCCGGCAATCATATAGATCATCACCATCAGGGGTACAATCCTGCCAGCCACCAGTCCGATCCGGCTAATGCCCCCAAAGATCACCGCGGCTACAGCTATCCCAACGATTGTCCCAATGAGCAGGTTGCCAATCATGGGCTGGTCGATGAAAAGATGGTTGGGAACAAAAAAACTGTCCCGGACGAACTGGGTCAGCTGATTAGCCTGGAACATGGGCAGGCACCCGATCAACCCGGCAGTGCTGAACAGGACCGCCAGAGGTTTAAACTTCTGTCCCAACCCTGTTTCAATCACATACATGGGTCCACCCTGGATCTCGCCCCTGTCATCTTCACCGCGAAAAAGAATAGCCAGAGTACATGTAAAAAATTTCGTGGACATACCTACCACCGAACTGACCCACATCCAGAACAGGGCACCTGGTCCGCCCATATTAATCGCCACTGCCACACCGCTGATGTTGCCCATCCCCACCGTTCCAGCCAGGGCACTGGACAGAGCCTGAAAATGATTGATCTGACCCGGGTCATCAGCCCGGTCATACTTACCCAATAAAATGTCCACTCCATGGCGAAAATAGCGGAAAGGGATGAATCGGCAATAAAAAGTAAAAAAGATTCCACCGCCTACCAACAGGATCAAAAGGAGAGGACCCCACATAAAATCTGCAAAAGCGGATGTAGTGGATTCGAGACGATTCATTTATATTTGAAAGTTTTTAGTTATCGATTGGTTTGGCGTAGAATCGAAACTGCACTGCCAGCAGTAAGATACTCACCAGTAGGATCACCGGCAGGGATAGGTTCAATCCTATACCGCCATATCCGACCAACATAGCAATGACGGCGACAGATACGGAGTAGGGCATCTGGGTACGTACGTGATCAATATGGTCAGAACAAGTGGCTGTGGAAGATAATATAGTCGTATCTGAAATAGGTGAACAGTGGTCGCCAAATACAGAGCCTGAGAGAATAGCCGCAAATGTGGACAGGAAGATAGGGTCATGCACAACCGTGTTGGCTTCAATATTCATAAGTTGTACCGCCATGGGCACCACCACAGGCACTAGAATAGACATGGTTGCCCAGGAAGACCCGGTGGAAAAGCTGATAGCAGCAGCAGTGAGAAAGGTGATCAGCGGCAGCAGGGATGGTGACAACACTTCCGCTGAAATACCCACCAGAAATTCAGCAGTTTTCATGTCTGTACATATCCTGCCAATGGTCCAGGCCAGCACTAGGATGACACAAGCCATCACCATGGATCGCACCCCGTTTATCCATGCTTCCATAACACCATTAAGAGATAAGATTCTCTTTGATACTGTCATTAAGATTGCGGCCATACCCGACAGGGACGCTGACCAGATAATCGTGGCATAGGGATCCGCTTCACCTATGATCTCACGCAATGAATGACTGCCTGGTCCTAATGCCTCTTTCCCGGTGAAAAACAGTCCGAGAGCAGTCACCAAAATCACCAGCGACACCGGCACCAGGGCATTACTCCAGTGTGTGGCACCTGTTTTCGATCCTTCAGCTATGAGAGTGGGATCCGAAAGGGGTTGGGCTCCCGGCGCCAGAACTTCACCCGTCCTGCGGGCTCGCTGCTCGGCACGATGCATAGGACCAAATTCCCGGGCTGTGAGGATATTCATAAGCATAAAGACCAGAGTTAAAAGGCAATAAAATGAATAGGGTATGCTATTGAGAAATGTGAAATATGGATTTTCCGTAATTCCAAACTGGGCAAAGGGGACATCCAGAAGGCTCATCTGAAAAATGGACCAGGTACTGATCACAGCCAGGCTGGCCACTGGAGCAGCAGTGGAATCAACCAGGTAGGATAGTTTTTCCCTGGAGATCCGGGCATTATCCGTGAAAGGCCGCATCATGTTCCCCACCAGCAGGGTATTGGCATAATCATCAAAAAAGATCAGGATCCCCATGGCCATGGTCGCCAGTTGTCCCCTCTTATTGGATGTGGCGTAGCGGGCTGCCATTTTCACCATTCCTTTCATTCCGCCATTCGCAGAGATAACGCCGATCAATCCGCCAAAAGCCAGGGTAAATACCAAGATGGAAGCATGGCCTTTATCTGTAATAGATTCCACAATATAGGTATCCAGGGTCGTAGTCAAACCGCTTATGATACCGCCATTAAGAATGACGGCACCCAGCCACACGCCAAAGAAAAGAGCCAGGTGGGCCTGTCGAGTAATCAGGGCCAATGCGATAGCCACCAGGGGCGGAAGAATTGAGACCCAAGATGGATCAATTGCAGATCCTGGCTCGCCTGTGCTCCCCAATACAAGTCCTGGGGATAGAAAAACCAGGACAATGCCAAACTGTTTTAGTGTCAGCATGACCAGTAAATTAGATGTCTGTTATCCAGGGAAGTATAAAAACTCATTCTGAACCTTTTTATTATTAACGCATTATCCTGAAATTCACTTTCAATTCGCTTTGAATTTAATGTTAAATAAGCTGGACCAATATCTCATTCACCAATTCTGGATTATCCTGGGTCTTTCTGTCCTGGGATTTGTTTCCATTTTTGTTATCGTTGACCTGATTGAAAACCTGGATCGATTCATGGACAATCAGGTCCCTGCTGCGGTGGTCTGGAAATATTATGTATATACCCTGCCCTATTTTGTAAGTATCGGACTGCCCATGTCCGTGCTGATCTCTACCGTATTCAGCCTTGGATCCATGGTAAAACGGAATGAATGGACCGCCATGAAAGCTTCGGGCATCAGTCTTTACCGGGTTACCCTGCCCTTGATCCTCTGTGGGCTGTTCCTTTCAGGATTTTCCTTTGCCCTTGATAATATGCTGGTTGCTTATGGAAATGAAAAGCGATTTGAGATCGACCGGGATTACGTAAAACGGAAATCACGCCATAAACTGAAGAATACCCTGAAAAATATTTTTCTTCAAAAAAATACATCTACCCATATCTCCCTGACCCGGTATTATATCAAAAAAACAACCGGGCATGACCTTACCATTGTAGACCTGGGTCCGTCCAGGATCCGGGAACGGATCGATGCAAAAAAGATTACCTGGAACGCCGACTCGGCCAAATGGTCTCTAAGCGGGTATTCCTTCCGCCTGTTTAATGACCAGGGATTAGAAACAGATGTGATGTTTGGCACTTCTGATACGCTCCTAAGCCTTGGGTTCACCCCGGATGAAATCCAGCAACAGGCCCGAAAACCGGATGAACTTGATTATTACAGTTTAACGGAACGGATCACCCAGCTAAAGGAGAATGGAGTGGATACGCTCAGGTGGGAAGTAACACGCTACCTTAAAATATCATTCGCCTTCACCAACCTGATCGTGGTGCTGTTCGGAATCCCCCTGGTTGTTTTAAAAGAAAAGAACAGTCTTTCCTTTGGTGCAGGTGCCAGCGTCTTTGTGATTTTCGGCTATTATGCCTTTATCAAGTTTGGTCAGTCCCTGGGTTTCAAGGGAATTATAGATCCCATGGTATCTGCCTGGCTGGGCAATATCGTATTTACGGCAGGTGGGATCCTGCTGCTCTGGAGGGCAAAAACGTAAAAGAGATGACTACTCTTTTTTTGGTTTGGGCAACGGCCCTTCTTCATCGGACTTTTTTGAATCCTTATCTTTACCAACCACAGTAAACCCAAAAGAAAAATTGAACCCTTTCATGGTGTGCAGCCACATGCCATTTCTAAACGCAAAACCCAGGTCAAACATGACCATACCCTTCCTGACACCAAAACCCATTCCCAGTTCTTTCATATCACCGCCGCCCCAGGCAAAGCCAATCCGCATAGGAACTGTGGGTATGCGGGTCCATTCTGTAGCAATGGACCATTTCCATTGTTGCCGGGCATAATACTTATTCTCGAAACCGGCTACAAGATCTGATGCGAATAAGAAATCATCTACCTTCTTGGACATTCCAAGCCTGAACGTTGCCGGAACCCGGGTCTCAAAATCTGTGGCTTTCTTAGGTACAAAAAAAGTTGTCTGATTGGTAAATAATGAGTCTCCACCCAGTTTATCCGCACGGATCGTATCAATGTTAAATGTATATAATATAGATTCATTTGCATTGAGGGTACTGTCTCCCCAGGTGAAAGGGTAAAAACTTGATGTCAGTGGGTTGATACTGGATGAGCTTTCACTATCGCCCTGGGTCCATCGAATCGTCCCTGCAAGGTTGATCAGGGATGCACCAAACTGCCAGCCATTATAGGGTCTGGACACAACACCCACATCCAGTCCAAAGCCTGCCCCGCCAACACCCTGGCGGATAATATATTTTCCTGAACCATAAATGCCCAGGTCATCTGTGATGAGGCTTGATGAAGATGAATCTTCATCTACACCCAGGTAAAATAAACCCTGCATGTATTTGGCCGTAAATCCCCATGACATGGATTTGAAGGGAACCCCGAAAGAGAAACCAAATTCATTCAGCCCCACAATTTCATAATTGAATTCCAGGTCCAGCTCAGCTTTCTGTCCGTTGCCGTAAAACATGAGTTCAAGGAGTCCAATGGGCAGGCGATAATTCTGCAAAATGATATTATTGGCAGAAAAGGCCATATTCCCCCTGGAAATATTCAACAGAGGGATTGGCATATGTGTATCCATAAAAAAGGCCATACCGTCTTCAGCCTGCAACTCTTCGAATAAAGCATTTTTTTCTTTCATATTCAATGTATCGCCGCTGTACTCTGCTATATTTTCAATAGAGAAAAAATTACCCAGTATACCAAAATCCAGTTGGAGCCCCTGGACCATAAAGGGCCGGTTTTGCTGAAGCCCGATAATGCCCGGGTTATAGCCCACGCTGAAAATACCATCCGCTATGGTTGTATAGGCTCCGGCCATGGCCACAACCCTTGGGTCCCGTTTAGTCTGAGCCTGCAGGACCAGGCACATAATCATCAGTATGGGGAACATTCGTCTCATCGGTTCGACCAGCTTACATTTGGTTTCCCAATCCTGGACCCATTAGTCCTGGAAGGATTTCGAATTTTGAGATAATGCCCATTAATGTCACAGGATTCGCCATTGGATGCAATGATCTTGATCCTCAGGGAATCTGTATCCGATAGTCCGCTGGCGGACATGTCCCAGTTGTAAGAACCTAAATTATCCAGGCCTCCTGCTATTAAGGTCCAATTATCTGTATATACACAATATCCTGGTTTATACGTATTGGTATCTCCACCCGTTGAATAGTAAAGATCTACTGTTTCATTGCTGGTTCCGTAAGACTTCCAAAGGAGTTCATAGGATTCATTGGTGTAAAAAGTTTGTCCGCCATTTGGATAGGTGAGCACCAGTTCATTTTTCGGTGAACCAAATGCCCCGGAACTGCTTAAAGTAAACGTAATGAAAGAACTGATCTCCAGGTAATCTTCCACGGAAAGGAATACACCCACAGAATCGGTTCCCGGGAGATAAAATCTGGGCATGGTATAATGGCTTCCATAATCCGTTAATAAAAAGATCTGTGATGTATCTATGATACTGGCATATACACCGAAACCAGGAACAGCCACCATCCCTTCAGGATATCCTGATGAATCATTAGCACCATAATAGGATTCTGGATCAGGCAATAAAAATTTGAACAGGGTGTCCACATAAGCAAAAATTGTATCTGTCCCTGAGCCTTTGGATTTAACAATGTAGGGCAAACCATCAATGCATTCTGAGAAATCGGTCATCACATCAAAGATGTATACTTCCCCGCTGTCCGGTGAAATATCCCTGCATTTTCTTAGAATATATAAACTGTCTGTTGGAGACAGGATACCCAGGGCCGCAAGCGTATCCCTGTAGAAGTTCAACTGTTCCCGGGATGTATCTGTCAAAAATAAGGAGTCATTGCTCATTAATACAGATACTTCTGCACCAAAGGGCAGTGCATTGGTGATCGTTGACACCAGGCTGGTCTCTTTTAGGCTGTTACGGATCTTATAACGTGTATCGTGTTCAAACTCTTCAATTTCAGTTGCCGTTCCCCCCATGAAGGTCATGGGTTCCAACTGCAGTACAAAGGGTATGGTGACCCTGAAACCACCGGCAATAGCCTTATTGGCTTCAATGGAACCACGGCCGTCTACTTTTACTTCAGGAACAATGATCAATTGGACCGGGTTGGATGCCAGCAGGTCAATAATGGATGAACAGGTATCACAGGGAGTCTCCGTTTTTGTATAGGAAGGCAGGCTGTCCTCTACGGATTCATAAATCGTAATGGTCGTGCCCAGTTTGCTCAGGCCAATGATGGTCATGGCAGTATCGGTATTGGCACTGGTTAAAGGGAACCCGATTGTATCCACATTTACTGGAACATATGTGAGTTCACCCAGCGAGTTGTACCCTTTAAACTCCATGAGCATTTGAATGGGCAATCTTATCTGGTTCTTAAAAATAATTTCAAAAACTGCCTCCGTAGGGATCGCTCCTGTGAATCCAGGTGGGAATTCCTGCTCCGTAGGTTCTGCAGGCATTTCCATAAATAAATTTGCACCGATGGAAGCAAAAGATAACTGGTCCAGTTGCATGTTCATGGTAAATTCACCCAAAGGTGAACCGTCTAAAGGAATGGATGCTTTTTGTTGGGGAATAACAATATCCAAAACCAGGTCAAAACTTGTAAAGGCGCTGTCGGGCCACCCATCATTATCATTATCTCCCTCAGTACTCTGCAACGTATACCCCCGCATATCAAACGTTTTATTGATCTCAATCCCATTTTTTAAAACCGTATCTATCTTTACGGAGTCACCACCAGGTGTGGGGAAAAAGTTCTGGAAATTCATTAAGAAATTCATATCGAATGGAAAGGAACTGGCCAGATTACTGATAACCAGTTTATTCTCATTAAAGGATGCACCCTCATCTTTGAGTACATTCCTATAAATTTCCATTCTGCTTATCCCTGACTCAGACATGTCCATCTCTGGTAATTCCATAGGCGGCATTTCAATACCGTCCGACATGGAATAATTGTTTGTAGTGACATCAATGCTGTCAATACCCGCCATCTGGAATGCAAGTTGGAAATCCACGTACAGTGAACCAGGCGGAATGGTTACATAATCACTGGCAGGGGTCAAGGACATACTCGTGGCCATGTTTAAAAAGCTGGTTAGCCCTAACCCTGATAGATTGGTCGTATCTGCATAGGTCTGCCCGCTGGAGATCGTAGGCATAGTACTGTGATTGGCAAGGGTATCATTTAAGGGAGCTGTATTTCCTGTGACCATATAGGAATACACATTCTGTAGATCAGTGGGGATACCATTATTCTTGAACAGGGTTCTATAGACACTGTTGCTTGCATGGGTAGCAATGATCAATGTATCCACACTGGCAATGATGGGCGGATCTTCAGGCAATGGAATTGAAGAAAGGCCCAGGTCAATCGTTGTATCCAAAGCTGTAGACAGTATTCCCATGACTGAATCAAACAGGGCTACGATAAGAGAATTAAAATCATCTGCTGTCATATGCCTAACAGAATCATTAGGGAATGAGAATAACCTACCAAGTGTGTCACCTGTTGTGCTATCCGTAACACATATCAAAGTATCAGTAACAAAAAAAGGAGGGTCAGGTATAGGAAAAGTATCAATCAATTCACACCATTTTGCAGTATCTTGATAAATTGAAAGATCATACAAAACCACATCGATCTTTTGATCAATTAAAATGCCCGGCAATTCGATATCCATACTAATCCCTGGAATTTCTCCCGATGACACAGCCTGGTTGAGCCCCAGGGGTACGGAGGGAAGATCGGGGAGTTCAGTTGCAGGCATTTCTCCTTCCTGGACAATCTTGAAACCCAGGGAATCATCCGTCAGAAAAATACCTGCAGTCGAATCTGAAATATCTGCCATCTGGTACCGCGTCTGTACAAGAGGGATCTTTAAATCCAGATACCAGGTTGGCATTTCGAATTTATCTGGGATATCGAAATCGCATGCTCCCACAGCCATCAATAGAACGGCTAGAAAAACATGCAAAAATCCCATCTTCCAACGGGATAGGATATGTCTCGGGTTTACCTTCATGTGTTGCCAATTGTGTTGGACTTCCGCACTCAAATTTGTGGAATTATTCCGAGAGATACAAAAACAAAAAACCCCGCATAAAAATGCGGGGTTAAGTGTTGATATTATATGATTTAGATCAATACCGATAGTGCTCCGGCTTGTAGGGGCCTTCTTTAGGGACCCCGATATAGTCTGCCTGTTCATCGGTTAGCTTGGTTAATGTAACTCCTAAATGGTCCAGATGGAGGCGAGCTACTTCTTCATCCAGTTCCTTAGGCAGCATGTATACACCCAGCCCCGGCGCTTCGGTCGCCAATGCAATTTGCGCCAGGACCTGGTTGGTGAATGAATTTGACATCACAAAACTGGGATGTCCAGTTGCACAGCCCAGGTTTACCAGCCTGCCTTCAGCCAGAATAAATATCTGGTGACCATCAGGGAACGTATACCGGTCTACCTGCGGTTTAATCACTTCACGGTTTATCTCTCCATCCTGGTTCACTGCATTGACCTGGATCTCATTATCAAAATGGCCAATATTGCAGACAATAGACTGGTCCTTCATCCCGTACATATGTTCTTTAGTGATCACATCTTTATTTCCTGTGGTTGTAACAAAAATATGGCCTTCAGCCAGGGCCTTTTCTACAGTGGTCACTTCAAAACCTTCCATGGCTGACTGCAGAGCACAGATTGGATCAATTTCGGTCACAATAACCCGGGCACCATAGCCCCGCATGGATTGAGCGCATCCCCGGCCCACATCCCCATAGCCGCAGATAACAATGGTCTTTCCAGCCACCATAACATCCAGGGCACGCTTGAGCCCATCTGCCAGGGATTCACGGCAGCCGTAAATGTTATCAAACTTTGATTTGGTAACCGAGTCGTTCACATTATAGGCTGGAAAAAGCAAATGACCCTCTCTCTCCATCTGTACCAGCCTGTGTACACCTGTGGTGGTCTCTTCAGAAACACCGATCACATTTTTCTGGACCTTGTGCCAGTGGTTGGGATCTTTTTTCAGTACATCTCTCAGGAGTCTTTCTATGATCTGTTCTTCTTCAATCTCGGTCGTGATCTCGGGAGTTTCACCATATTTGGCATAATATTCCTCCAGCTCGTACCCTTTATGGATTAATAGGGTAGCATCCCCGCCGTCATCCACGATCAGATCCGGTCCGGATCCATCAGGAAATGTCAAAGCCTGCAGTGTACACCACCAGTATTCTTCCAGCGATTCTCCTTTCCAGGCGTACACAGGAACTCCTGTTTCAGCAATAACCGCTGCAGCGTGATCCTGGGTGGAAAAAATATTACAGCTCGCCCAACGCACATCTGCCCCCAGTTCAACCAGGGTTTCAATGAGGACTGCCGTCTCTACAGTCATGTGCAGAGAACCGGTTAACTTTTTCCCTGCCAGTGGTTTTTTTGGTCCATATTTAGCTCGGGTGGACATGAGCCCAGGCATTTCTTTTTCAGCAATGCCCAGGGCTTTTCGCCCATCACCTGCTAAACGGATATCCTTGACCTTATAAGGCAAGGATTCAACAATGGATTGAGTTAATGTTTCAGTCATTTTTTTACCTCTATAATTTTGAACGAAGTGAGTCAACCATATCGGTTTTTTCCCATGTGAATTGCTCAAGTTCCCGGCCAAAATGCCCATAAGCAGCTGTCTGTCTGTATCGCGGTTTCTTAAGATCCAGGTGCGCCACGATTTCCCCGGGCCGGATCGGGAAAACATCCCGGGCCAGATTCGTGAGTATTTCATCATCCATGCTGCCCGTCCCCTTTGTTTTCACATAAAAGGATGTAGGTTCTGCTACTCCAATGCTGTACGATAACTGGACTTCGCAACGATCTGCCAGGTCAGCAGCAACAATATTTTTTGCAATATACCGGGCCATATAGGTGGCGCTCCTATCTACCTTGGATGGATCCTTTCCAGAAAATGCTCCCCCGCCATGGGGTGCGTACCCACCGTAGGTATCCACAATGATCTTTCGCCCGGTCAGTCCAGTGTCCGCTTCAGGACCGCCATACACAAAGCGTCCCGTACCATTCACAATAAAATCCTCATTATATGGATATCCATAGGCGTCCAGGACCGGTTTAATAACATGATGAATTACCTCGCTCTTTACAAATTCCAGTTCTTGTTTCTCAGTGCCGTATTCATCCAGCATATCATCATGCTGGGTGGCAATCACCGTTTTCTCTACAGAGACTGGCGCACCATTTTCATAGGTTACGGACACCTGGGACTTACCATCAGGCCTGAGCCAGGGCAGGGTTCCATCTTTTCTGAGTATGGATAATCTTTCGGTTAAACGCTGGGAAATCTGTATGGGAAGGGGCATCAGTTCCGGCGTTTCCTTACAGGCGAAGCCGAACATGAGGCCCTGGTCCCCGGCACCCTGCTCAGAAATATCTTCTGCATCCACACCCTGGGCAATTTCTGTGCTCTGCTCATGAAGCATGGACATAACCTTTACCTCTTCAGGGTCCACACCGCTGTTTCCCTTATGGTATCCTATTTCTTTAATGGTTCGCTTAACAACATTCTCCACATCAATAGATCCAGTGGTACGGACTTCACCGGAAATAACAATAAGGCCCTTGGTTGCCAGGGCTTCACAGGCCACGTGTGCTTCAGAATCCCTGGATAGGATATCATCCAGAATTGCATCTGAAAAAGCGTCACAGGCTTTGTCCGGATGACCTTCAGTGACCGATTCGGATGTAAATAAAAATTTGCTCATTCTTTTTCCTTTAGTTGTGCTACCGTAACTCTTATGGAATCGGCGGCGAAATTAATAAACATCTTCATGAATACTGCTGTGTTTTTATGCAGAATTCCCGGTAGATCCGAGCCAGTTCCTGCAGCATTTCCACGGACGATTGAAAGTTGTAGGACATGATATGTTCCACATTCAGCCCCACGGGTACCTTAAGGTTATTAACAGTAATAAAATCAAGTATTTCATTTAATACTTCAACTGCGACATCCAGGGATCGTTCGGTCATGGAACCGGGCCTGCCCTTCAGGTACCGTTCAGTATCATCGGGAATCTCTACTCCCAGCCATTTTAAGAATTCAATATTCTTTTGGGATGATACGGGTGCAAAACTCAGCAGGATCCTCCTGGGAAATGTATCCAGTTCATTGCAGCGGCTCTGGTAATTATTGATCATTTTATTAATATTTTCTGCATCATAAAGGACCTGTGTGGTGAAAAATTCTGAACCATGTTCACTTTTCCTGATCAAATTCTTTGACTCATCCTTTCTGCTGGGGATGGCAATGCCTCCGCAGAAAATATCCCCGCCATTGGAATTGGATCTCTTGGCTATGGATTGCAGCATCTCATTTACAGTGGGTCCGGGATAATCCACTTTACTGGATTCACCACCCACAATAATCATGTTCTCAATCTCGTAAGTTGTATTGGTTTCTTCGATCCAGCGCATCTGCTCCTCGTAAGGTTCATGGACCACGACCCGGTTTATAATGGCTTCAATTCCAACAATATCCTGGAGGAGCATGCCAAATTCCCGAGGTTCCCCCCGTTTCTGGTTGGTTACGGGCCGATCCCCACGCCCGATCTCATCATGGACCTCCGGGATATTGATTGCGTCAATATGGGTCTGGGATAATAAAGAGCTGATGGTCTCCGCATAGGAGTTTAATGTACCATCTTTCTCCCGCGGAGGTAGAATTTCGTAGGCCACTACGGGGCGCTGTGGTTTTTTTACTTTATCTCGTATTCTCATGCTGCCCTTTCATTTTTTAATACACTGAAATATTGTGAGTCTGGATGGGAAAAATACCATCCGCAGACCGAAGCCGCAGGCCACATGGCTCTGGTTTCTGTTAGAGATACGGCAATAGACTTCTTCACATCCAACAGCGTCCAGATCTTATCTTTTTCTGTATGATCTGGACAGGCGGAATAACCGGGAGCCGGGCGAATCCCTTTGTATGATTCTCTGACCAATTCTTCATTGGAATAATTCTCATCGGAGGCATAGCCCCAATATTCCTTGCGAACTTTTTCATGGAGCCACTCAGCGGCTGCTTCAGCAAATCGATCTGCAAGCACCTTCACCATGATAGCATTGTAATCATCATTTTCTGACTCAAAGTGTTCAACCAATTTCTCCAGTCCGTGACCTGCCGTAACTGTAAATACACCAATATGATCATCTCCGTTCTGTGAAATAAAATCAGCTAAACAAAAATTAGGTTTATTCCCTTTATCGATCAACTGACGAGGGAAATTGAACGTAACCTCATTATTTGTTATTCTCACTTCTTCTTCTTTAGATTGCGCAGGAAAGATTCCAAACACAGCCTTGGCTGTTAAAGAGTTGTCATTTATTATTGCCTTCAATAAATCCTTAGCATCATTAAACAGTTTCTGAGCTTCTTGTCCTTTAACCGTATCGTTTAATATATCTGGATAGGATCCTTTAAACTCCCAGGCATGGAAAAAAGGAGACCAATCAATATAATTCTTCAATTCATCCAATGGCATTGACTCCATCTTGGTGATCCCGGGTTTTAACGGCTGAAAAGGATCAAATTCCAGCCTGGGTTTTCGCGCTCTAGCTACAGTCAGCGATAACAATTTTATTCTTTGTTGATTTTGATAAAATGTTTCTCTTATAGTTTGATAATCTTTCGACGTTGCTTTAACCAATTCTTTTTTTGCCACAGGATTTAATAGTGTTCCGACAACACCAACGCAGCGGCTTGCGTCCAGGACATAAAATACAGATGCAGGGTATTTTTCTTCAATTTTTACAGCAGTATGTTTCCGACTTGTGGTGGCGCCACCAATTAAGAGTGGAATATGAAATTCCTGACGTTTCATTTCGGATGCCACATAGACCATCTCATCCAAGCTGGGCGTAATCAGACCAGAAAGTCCAATCATATCAGCTTTTAATTCCTTCGCTGTTGATAATATTTTATCTGCTTGAACCATAACACCCAGATCTATAATAGTATATCCATTACATCCTAATACAACACCAACAATATTTTTTCCAATATCATGAACATCTCCTTTTACGGTCGCTAGAACAATGGTTCCATTGGACAAATCCTGAAGCCCTTTTTCTTCTTTTTCTTTTTCAATAAAAGGTACAAGATGAGCCACCGCTTTTTTCATGACCCGGGCAGATTTCACCACTTGCGGAAGAAACATTTTTCCTGAACCAAATAAATCACCGACCCGGTTCATACCATCCATAAGCGGACCTTCGATCACATCGATCGGTCTGTTTAATTGTTGTCGTGCTTCTTCAGTATCTTCTACAATAAATGTATCATTCCCTTCAACCAGAGCATGGGTAAGCCGTTCACCGATTGGCAAAGATCGCCAAGCCGTATCTTCTTTTTGTTCCTTTTTGATCCCTTTATAATTGCCAGCCAATTCTACGAGTCGATCTGTTGCTTCCGGGCGGCGGTCAAATAATACATCTTCAATGGTATTTCTTAATTCAGTTTCAATATCATCGTAAACCATTAGCTGACCTGCATTTAGAATACCCATATCCATCCCATTTTGGATCGCATGATATAAAAAACAAGAATGCATTGCTTCCCGTACAGCATTATTTCCGCGGAATGAAAAAGACAGGTTACTCACCCCGCCGCTTACATGGACAAGGGGCATTTTTTCCTTAATACTTTTTGCAGCATCAATAAATGCCTTTCCATACCGGTTATGCTCTGCGATTCCAGTTGCAACAGCAAAAATATTTGGATCAAAAATGATATCCTCTGGTGCAAGCCCGACCTGATTGGTTAAAATATCAAAAGCACGTCTGCAAATCTGCACTTTTCTTTCAAAGGTATCCGCCTGCCCTTCTTCATCAAAGGCCATTACAATAACTGCAGCACCATACTTTTTAACCAACTGAGCCTGTCGAATAAATTCATCTTCTCCTTCTTTCATGGAAATAGAATTAACAATGCCTTTGCCCTGGATATTTTTCAATCCGCATTCGATCACGCTCCATTTGGATGAATCTATCATTATGGGCACTTTGCAGATATCAGGTTCTGATGCGACCAATCGCAGAAACCGCCCCATGGCTTCTTCTGAATCGATCAGTCCTTCATCCATGTTGACATCAATGATCTGGGCACCATTTTCCACCTGTTCGCGAGCAACAGACAGAGCTTCATCATATTGATCTTCTTTGATCAAACGTCTGAACTTGGCCGAACCGGTCACATTGGTTCTTTCGCCAATATTAATAAAATTTGAATCGGGACGAATGACCAGGGGTTCCAGGCCGCTCAATTTTGTCAAAGGATCATTTCCAGGAATCATACGGGGTATTTTCCCGGCAACAGAGTTTAAAAATTCAGCAATATGATCCGGTGTAGTTCCACAACAGCCTCCCACAATATTCACCAGGCCCGCATTGGAAAATTCATTTAAAAAACCAGACATTTGTTCAGGGGTCTCGTCATAACCGCCAAATTCATTGGGCAGGCCCGCATTGGGATAAACCAGGATATGTGTATCCGCGATTTGGGCAAGGGCATCCACATAGGGGCGAATCTGTTCTGCGCCCAAGGCGCAATTTAGGCCAACAGCCAACAGGTCCATGTGGCGAATGGAATGCCAGAATGCTTCAACCGTCTGGCCGGATAATAACCTGCCGCTGGCATCAGTGATGGTACCAGACACCATCACCGGGAGAGACTTTCCAGCGTCTTCAAACAAGGATTGGATGGCAAATAGAGCCGCTTTACAGTTCAGCGTATCAAACACGGTTTCAACCAAGAGGACATCAACACCCCCGTCCATTAACCCTTTTGCCTGTTCTTCGTAGGCAGCAGTTAATTCATCAAAGGTTACATTTCTGAAACCCGGGCTTGACACATCCGGACTCATGGATGCTGTTTTATTGGTTGGTCCCAGAGCACCGCATACAAATCTGGGTATGTCGGGATTCTTTTTTGTGAATTCATTAGCAACGTCACGGGCAAGTCCGGCTGCAGTCCTGTTTATTTCATAAACCACATGCTCCATCTGGTAATCGGCCTGAGAAATGCTGGTGGAGTTGAATGTATTTGTTTCAATAAGGTCTGCTCCAGCGTCCAGATAGGCAGCATGAATCTCCCTGACTACGTCCGGGCATGTCAGGGACAGAATATCATTATTTCCTTTCAGGTCGCAGGGATGATCCTTAAACCGGTTTCCGCGGAAATCAGCTTCTTCCAATCCATAGGATTGGACCATGGTACCCATGGCACCATCCAGGATTAGAATTCTCTTTGTTAATATATCTCTCATTTCAGGCATAAAAAAAGCCGGCGCTAAGTCCGGCTACTTTTTGTGGACCTTTTTAGCACTTTTTTAGTGTCGCGGCAATATGGTGCAAATCACGACTGAAGAAACTTAGTAAATCTTACCTATGAATTCAAATTTTATCTTACATTTTATTTTTTGGGATTATTTGACCGTCAGCGGTATTTCTGGAGCGTACTCCTGTGTTTTTTTAATTGCTTAAGTGTTTTGGATACAGCCTGATCTATGGATTTGATCATGTTTCTGCTGACAGCCTTTGCGAACAGGGTTTGCCCGGGAACAGATAAATTGATCTCTGCTATGTGGTCATTTTGTTCATGGTCTAAAATGATCTGACACTGTGATATTTTCTGGCTGAATTTTGTAAATCTCTGTATCCTCTTTACTGCATGATCCTTCACATTGTCCGGTGCATGAAAATGTCTTGCTGAAAAATCAATAATCATCCTGTTCCCCTTTCTTTAATTTGGTAATGCTGGTCCGGCTCGGTGCACAGCCTTATCGCCCAGGTCATACTGCTGGTAATTTTTCTGGAATTTTTTAACCAGGTCTTCTGCGGTAGTACGATAGTGATCCGGGTCATTCCAAGCACGCATTGGATTCAGCAGTTTCGAATCAATATCACCCAATGATGTTGGGATCTGAAACCGAAAATACACATCTGTTTCAAACTCTGCATCTTCAATCTCTCCATCAAGAATAGCGTTAATGATCTCCCGTGTTTTCGGAAGGCTGAATCGTTTGGCACCCGATTGGGCGCTGGCCCCCACCCACCCCGTATTGACCAGGTATACCGATACATCAAACTTTTCCATTTTTTCTTTTAAGAGTTCTGCATATCGTAATGGATGCAACGTCAAAAATGGACCCCCAAAGCAGGGTGAGAACGTGGCGGTAGGTTCGGTGATGCCCCGTTCTGTTCCCGCGACTTTTGCCGTATACCCGCTGATAAAATGGTACATGGCCTGTTCCGGATTCAGTTTAGCGACTGGCGGCAGGATACCATAAGCATCGCAGGTAAGAAATATGATTTTTTCAGGATGCCCGGCTACACTGGGCTGACCTTTGCCATAAACAGAATTATCAATATGATTTAAGGGATAGGAAACGCGGGTATTCTCAGTTTTGGACCCATCGGAAAAGTCAATTTTCCTGGTTGTTTTATCATAGACAACATTTTCCAAAAGAGCGCCCTCACGAATTGCATTATAGATATCCGGTTCTTCTTCCGGGTTTAAATTGATCACCTTGGCGTAGCATCCGCCTTCAAAATTAAAGATGCCGTCATCAGACCACCCGTGTTCATCATCTCCGATCAGGGGTCGGACCGGATCTGTACTGAGAGTGGTTTTACCCGTCCCGGACAGGCCAAAGAAAATGGCAGGATTTCTGGAATCCTCGTACACATTGGCAGAACAGTGCATGGATAGAACGCCTTTTTGGGGGAGCAGGTAATGGAGGACAGAAAAAATCCCTTTTTTCATTTCACCACCGTATTCCGTGCCTCCGATAATGGCAAGCCTTTTTTCCATATGAAAAAGGATAAATGTTTCAGAATTCATGCCAAATTCTTCAAAATTTTCATTGGTCACATCCGATGCATTGATGATGGTAAAGCCGGGCTTAAAATCCTTCAGTTCTCCATTCTCGGATCGAATAAACATATTATGCACAAAATGGGCCTGCCAGGCCTTTTTTGCTATGATCCGGACATTCAGTGAATAGTTGGGGTCTGCACCTGCAAAGCCATCAAAGACGTAGGTCTTGGATCCATCGGCTGAATTGTAATAATCCACCACCTTTTCATACAGTGTATTAAAAATATCCTCTGAAATTTTCCGATTCACTGGCCCCCACCAGATCTTATCATTGGAAGAAGGTTCATCCACAATGTATTTGTCTTTCGGAGAACGCCCTGTATAAATCCCGGTATCCACCATGGCAGCTCCACGCAGTCCAATCACCCCTTCACCGTTTTTAACAATATCATCCACCAGTTCTTTCACAGGGAGATTCCGGTGTACATTGGTCAAGTTTGTTAAACCCAGTTGATTTAAACCCAGGTCGTTTCCATTCATCTTCATCTTATTTCATTCCTATTAAGAACCATGGGGGTGGGCATCCTTATAAATTTTTTTCATTTTCTGCGGATTTACCTTGGTATAGATCTGGGTCGAAGAAATACTGCTGTGACCCAGCAGCTCCTGAATGGAGCGAATGTCGGCGTCATTATCCAATAAATGGGTTCCAAACGTATGTCTTAAGGTATGCGGACTTGCGCCTTCCTGACCACCCAGCACTTTATTTAAATAGATTTTTATTCTTTTTTGTACCGTTCGCACCGAGATCCGCTTGCCTTTCTGAGCGGTAAACAAAGGTTTATTCGATTGGGATGACCAATTATATCCCCTTTTATTCAAATAAGCCTCCAGCGCAAATTTAGCGGGTTTACCAAAGGGTACGATTCTTTCCTTATTGCCTTTACCCATAACTTTAACCAAGTCATCAGATGGGTTTACCGATCCAATATTGAGTCCAACTAATTCACTCAAACGAATTCCGGTAGCATAGAATAATTCCAACATGGCTTTGTCCCGAAGCCCTATCAAGGTGTTTTTATCAGGGCTGTCCATCAATTCATCAATTTTATTGATTTGAACAAAGGT